>Ga0265327_10000746_pt1 | contig 50605 bp, 51 predicted proteins | sample 41621metaG_FD_202089 | JGI IMG/M metagenome (GOLD analysis project Ga0265327, IMG submission 202089) | Rhizosphere microbial communities from Carex aquatilis grown in University of Washington, Seatle, WA, United States - 4-16-21 metaG | ecosystem: Host-associated > Plants > Roots > Rhizosphere... | reverse complement strand
ACCGCGCCGAGCGTCATGTCTTCCTTGCTTGGGAAGTGATGGAAGAAGCTGCCCTTGGTCACGCCCGCCACCGCACAGATGTCGTCGACCGCGGTCGCTGTGTAGCCCTTGCTGCGGATCACCTGCAGCGCGGCCTCGAGCAGGCGGGTGCGCGCATCGCTTCGGACATCTTGCTTCGCGGAATTCATGGGAGCGGACGATGCCATACCAATCGGTATGTCGTCAAGCCGTATCGATCCGATGCCACGCCGAAGCCGCCGGACGCTACATTTGCGAAGCCCGAATCATCAACTTGCGAACAGGAGACATCCATGATCTCGAAGGCACGGCGGCAGACCCTGGCCGACCTGGTCCGACGCAGTGCCAGGCGGCATCCGGACAAGCTGGCGATCGTCTGCGGCGACACGCGCTGGACCTTCGAACAGCTGGACGCGGTCGTCGAACGACTGGCCGCCGGGCTCGCAGGAAGCGGCATCTCGGCCGGCGACCGGGTCGCGGTGCTGGCGCGCAACTCGCACGCTTTCGTGGCGCTGCGCTTCGCGGTGGCCAGGCTCGGCGCGGTGCTGGTGCCGATCAACTTCATGCTCCGGGCCGAAGAGGTCGCCTACATCCTGCGCCATGCCGGTGCCCGCGTGCTGGCCACCGACAGCGGGCTCGCGCAACTGGCGCGCGATGCCGCGGCACGCGACACCGCCGTCGGCGAATTCATCTGGCTGCCTTCGGAAGACCCGAGCGAGCCGGCCGAAGGCATGACCCGATTCGATCGCCTGATAGAGACCGAAGGCCAGGCGCCCGAGCCGGCGCTCGAAGGCGGCGAACTGGCGCAGATCGTCTACACCAGCGGCACCGAATCCTCGCCCAAGGGCGCAATGCTGACGCACGACGCGGTGATTTCCGAATACGTCAGCTGCCTGGTAGACGCGGAGATCCGCGCCGACGATCTGACCCTGCATGCGCTGCCGCTCTATCACTGCGCGCAGCTCGACGTCTTCCTCGGCCCCTGCATCTACGTGGGCGCGACCAGCGTCATCACCGCCAAGCCGACGCCGGACAACCTGTTGCCGATGCTGGCGCGGCATCGCATCGGCTCCTTCTTCGCGCCGCCCACGGTGTGGATCGGCCTGCTGCGCTCGCCGCTGTTCGAGAGTTCGGACCTGTCGGCCCTGAAGAAGGGTTACTACGGCGCATCGATCATGCCGGTCGAGGTCCTGCGCGAGCTGGCCGCGCGCCTGCCTTCGGTGCGCCTGTGGAATCTCTACGGTCAGACCGAGATCGCGCCGCTCGCGACCATGCTCGGTCCCGACGACCAGCTGCGCAAGGCCGGCTCGGCCGGACGGCCGGTGCTCAACGTCGAGACCCGGGTGGTCGATGCCGACATGCGCGACGTCGCGCCGGGCGAGATCGGGGAGATCGTGCACCGCTCGCCGCACCTGATGCTCGGGTACTACAAGGACGAGGCGCGCACCGCGGCCGCCTTCGCTGGCGGCTGGTTCCATTCGGGCGACCTGGGGGTGCTCGACGATGAAGGCTACCTGACGGTGGTCGACCGCATGAAGGACATGATCAAGACCGGCGGCGAGAATGTCGCGAGCCGCGAGGTGGAAGAAACCATCTATCGCCTCGCCAGCGTCAGCGAGGTCGCGGTCATCGGCGTGGCGCATCCGCGCTGGGTGGAAGGCGTGGTCGCGGTGATCGTGCCCAAGGCCGGACAGACACTCGACGAGGCGCAGGTGCTGGCGCATTGCAACGAGCACCTGGCGGGCTTCAAGACGCCCAAGCGGGTGGTGTTCGTGGAGGTGCTGCCGAAGAACCCGAGCGGCAAGCTGTTGAAGCGCGAACTGCGCACCGCGCACGCGGGCGTGTTTGGAGGCTAGGCGTCAGCGGCTCAGGACCCGCGCGTTGCGCAGCTCGTGTGCCAGCGCAGCCTGCACATGCAGCCGCGCCTGGTCGCGCAGGCGGTCGGTGGCGCGCGGATCGGTCATGCACTTCAGGTAGGCATCGACCCGGCCCATGACCCGGTGGAGGGCACCGGTCGATGCCAGGTCGCGCTCGGGCTGGGTCTCGGTGCCCGGCGTGCGAACGCCGTCGGCGAGGGAGGAAGATGCGGTCATCGGTCGCGTCAGGTAAAAACGATTGCTTGCAAGTCTATTTAAGGCCTTTGCGCGCGTCACTGAGAAAGCTCTGATTGATGCGCTGCGGCCCAGCATGCCGGCCGCATCGAAAGCCCGAAGCTTCCACCGCGCGCGACGCCATCCGAAGGACCGTCATGGACACCACCCACCCTCGCACCCGCTGCTGCATCGTCGGCGGTGGACCGGCCGGCATGATGCTGGCGCTGCTGCTGGTGCGCGCCGGCGTCGAGGTGACGCTGCTCGAGAAGCACGGCGACTTCCTGCGCGATTTCCGCGGCGACACGGTGCACCCGTCGACCCTCGACGTGATGGCCGACCTGGGCCTGCTCGATGCCTTCCTGCAACGCCCGCACGACGAGGCCCGATTCCTCTACGCGACGATCTCGGGCGAGCGCATCCGGCTGGCCGACTTCTCGCGGCTGTCGGCCAGCCGCCCCTTCATCGCGCTGATGCCGCAATGGGATTTCCTCGACTTCCTGCGCGACGAGGCCCAGCGCTATCCGGGATTCAGGCTGCTGCTGAACACCGAGGGCACCGGCCTGATCGAGTGCGCCGGCCGCGTCGGCGGCGTGCTCGCCCGAACGGCGCAGGGCGAGCTGCGGATCGAGGCCGACCTGGTCATCGCCTGCGACGGGCGGCATTCGGCATTGCGCGCGGCCGGCGGGCTCGCGGTGCACGACATCGGCGCGCCGATCGACGTCCTGTGGATGCGGCTGCCGACCGCGCCCGCCGACATCCGCGAGACCGGCGGCTTCGTCGACGCCGGGCATTTCATGGCGACGCTCTACCGCGACACCTATTGGCAATGCGCCTACGTGATCGCCAAGGGCGAAATCGATGCGATCCGGGCGCGCGGGATCGAGTCCTTCCGCGCCGAGGTCGCGGCAGCGGCGCCCTTCCTGGCCGACCGCGTCGACCGGCTGGGCAGCTGGGACGAGGTCAAGCTGCTCAGCGTCACGGTCGATCGGCTGGAGCGCTGGTGGAAGCCGGGCCTCCTGTGCATCGGCGACGCCGCGCATGCGATGTCGCCGGTGGGCGGCGTCGGCATCAACCTCGCGGTGCAGGACGCGGTGGCCACGGCGCGCATCCTGCATGCGGCACTGGCCGACCGGGGCATGGCGCCGGAACACATCACGCCGCTGCTCGCCCAGGTGCAGGCCCGGCGCCTGTTGCCGGCGCGGGCGACGCAAGCGGTCCAGGTGGCGATCCAGAACCGCCTGCTGACGCCGGTGCTTCGAAGCGGCGGCCGGACCAAGCCCTTCGGCGTGCCCTGGCCGGTGCGGCTGCTGCAGCGCTTCCCTGCCCTGCAGAAACTGCCGGCCTATGCGGTGGGCATGGGCCTGCGGCCGGAGCGGGTGGACTGGCCGGCGGCAGCGACGCGCGCCTGATACCTTTTGCAACCACGAGGCGCGCGAGCTAATATCCCGCCACCTCCAGAGGAAGGTCCCGCCATGAAAAGAAGCATCGCCAGGGCGCCGAGCGTCCTTTTCGCTCTTCTTGCCCTGTCCGGCTGGGCCTGCGCCCAGGGCGACGGCGGCAGCCAGACCCGGTGCTCGCTGCAATACAGCACCTGCAAGCAGACGGCCAACGCCGACTACCAGTTCTGCAAGAACGCTTCCGAACCCAATTGCCGCAGCCTGCTCAACCGCGAGATGCGCAGTTGCCAAACGGCGCGCACTCGCTGCCAGAACACGCCGGCCGGACGGCAGTTCAGCCAGTAGCCGGCCCCGCCCGGCGCTGGCGCACGCCGCCCGGATCCGCGCCCCCGGGCGCCCCCAAGGCAGCGCTCGACGCGGCAGCGCGCGCCTGGGCACGATCCATGCACCGCCGCCTTTGTCCGGTCCCGCGCGCAGCGCAAAAGCCCGCGTCGTAGACTCGGAGACGTCGTAACCCGCGGCGAGCATGGCTATCCGCTCCGGGCGACTCATACATTTGTTCAATGCACAAGAGGTCAATCATGGCTGCCGCTCAATCCAAGATCATCTACACGCTCACCGACGAGGCGCCGCTGCTGGCCACTGCCTCGCTGCTGCCGGTCATCCAGGCCTTTGCCGCGCCTGCCGGCATCGAGGTGGCCACCAGCGACATCTCGGTGGCGGCGCGCATCCTGGCCGAATTTCCCGAGGTGCTGACGCCCGAGCAGCAGGTGCCCGACAACCTCGGCGAGCTCGGCCGCCTGACCCAGCTGGCCGAGACCAACATCATCAAGCTGCCCAACATCAGCGCCTCGGTGCCTCAGCTGCAGGCCGCCATCCGCGAACTGCAGAGCCGCGGCTACAAGCTGCCCGACTTTCCGGAAAGCCCGAAGACCGACGAGGACAAGGCGGTGCTGGCGCGCTATTCGAAGGCGCTCGGCAGCGCGGTCAACCCGGTGCTGCGCGAAGGCAACTCCGACCGCCGCGCGCCGGCGGCGGTGAAGCGCAACGCGCGCAAGAACCCGCATTCGATGAGCAAGTGGAGCCCGGCATCGCGCACCCACGTCTCGCACATGCATGAAGGCGACTTCTATCACGGCGAGAAGAGCATGACCCTGACCAAGGCCCGCGACGTCGTGATGGACCTGGTCACCAAGTCCGGCAAGAACATCGTGCTGAAGAAGAAGGTCGCGCTGCTCGAAGGCGAGATCATCGACAGCATGTTCATGAGCAAGAAGGCCCTGCTCAAGTTCTACGAGGACGAGATGGAAGACGCCCGCGAGACCGGCGTGATGTTCTCGCTGCACGTCAAGGCCACGATGATGAAGGTCTCGCACCCGATCGTCTTCGGCCATGCGGTCAAGGTCTTCTACAAGGACGCCTTCGCCAAGCACGGCAAGCTCTTCGACGAACTGGGCGTGAACGTCAACAACGGCCTGTCCAGCGTCTACGACAAGATCAAGGACCTGCCGACCTCGCAGCGCGACCAGATCGTCAAGGACCTGCACGCCTGCCACGAGCACCGCCCCGAACTCGCCATGGTCGACTCGGCCAAGGGCATCACCAACCTGCATGCGCCCAACGACGTGATCGTCGACGCCTCTATGCCGGCGATGATCCGCCTGGGCGGCAAGATGTGGGGCCCGGACGGTCGCCCGAAGGACACCAAGGCCGTGATGCCCGAGAGCACCTTCGCCCGCATCTACCAGGAGATGATCAATTTCTGCAAGACCAACGGCGCCTTCGATCCGGTGACCATGGGCACCGTGCCGAACGTCGGCCTGATGGCGCAGAAGGCCGAGGAATACGGCTCGCACGACAAGACCTTCGAGATTCCGGAAGACGGCGTGGCCCGCATCGTCGACATCGCAACCGGCGAGGTGCTGCTCGAGCAGACGGTCGAGACCGGCGACATCTGGCGCATGTGCCAGACCAAGGACGCGGCGATCCGCGACTGGGTCAAGCTGGCCGTGAACCGCGCGCGCCTGTCGGGCATGCCGGCCGTGTTCTGGCTCGACGAATACCGCCCGCACGAGGCCGAGCTGATCAAGAAGGTGCACGCCTACCTCAAGGACCACGACACCAAGGGCCTGGACATCCAGATCATGTCGCAGGTGCGCGCCATGCGTTACACGCTCGAACGCGTGATCCGCGGCAAGGACACGATCTCGGTCACCGGCAACATCCTGCGCGACTACCTGACCGACCTGTTCCCGATCATGGAACTCGGCACCAGCGCCAAGATGCTGTCGATCGTGCCGCTGATGGCCGGCGGCGCGATGTTCGAGACCGGCGCGGGCGGCTCGGCTCCGAAGCACGTCAAGCAATTGGTCGAGGAGAACCACCTGCGCTGGGACTCGCTCGGCGAATTCCTGGCGCTGGCGGTCTCGCTGGAAGACCTCGGCCAGAAGACCGGCAACAAGAAGGCCAAGATCCTGGCCGAGACGCTCGACGCCGCCACCGGCATGCTGCTCGACAACAACAAGGGCCCCTCCACCAAGACCGGCGAACTGGACAACCGCGGCAGCCACTTCTACCTGGCGCTCTACTGGGCCCAGGCCCTGGCGGCACAGACCGAGGACAAGGAACTGCAGGCGCACTTCGCGCCGCTGGCCAAGTCGCTGACCGACAACGAGAACAAGATCGTCGGCGAGCTGAAGGACGTCCAGGGCCAGCCGGTCGATATCGGCGGCTACTTCAAGCCCGACATGGCCAAGACCGCCGCGGTGATGCGGCCGAGCGCCACCTTCAACGCGGCGCTGGCGGCCACCGCGGGCTGAGTCGGCTCATGTGAAGGGGCACCGGCAGGCAGGGGCAGCCGCTGCCGCCCAGGCCTTCGTTCAGGCCGCGCTCATGGCCACCGTGGCGGCCCATGCAGCGGGCTGCGCCGGCGTTGGCTGCGGCTCCTTCAGCAGGCCAAAGAGGTTCTTCGGATCCGCCGGTTGCGGCAGCAGTTCGATCACTTCGCCGTAGCCCAGCGCCATCGCCGTCTCGCGCATGAAGGCCAGCGCGGCGAAGTCCTCCAGCGCAAAGCCGACCGAGTCGAAGACCGTCACTTCGGATTCGGCGCGCCGGCCCGGCCGATGGCCGGCCAGCACTTGCCAGAATTCGGTCACCCCGAAGTCGGCGGGCATCTGCTGGATCTCGCCCTCGATGCGCGTCTGCGGCTCGAATTCGACGAAGACCGAGGCAGCTCGGAGCACTGCAGGCTCCAGTTCGGTCTTGCCGGGGCAATCCCCGCCCACCGCGTTGATGTGCATGCCGGGCTCGATCAGCTCCGCGCCGAGGATGCGGGCCTTCGACTTGTCGGCCGTCGCGGTGGTCACGATGTCGGCGCCGCGCACCGCCTCGGCGACGCTTGCGCAGAGGCGCATCTCTATACCCTGGCCGGCCAGGTTGGCGATGAGCTTGGCACTCGCCGCCGGGTCGGTATCGAACAAGCGCAGTTCGCGCACGCCGATCAGGTCGCGGAAGGCCAGCGCCTGGAACTCGCCCTGCGCACCGTTGCCGATCAGCGCCATGCTGCGGCTTCCCGCCCGGGCCAGCTCGCGCGCCGCCAGGGCCGACATCGCGGCGGTGCGGATCGCGGTGCAGAGGCTCAGTTCGGACAGGAAGCGCGGCGCGCCGGTGTCGACATCGGCCAGCACGCCGAAAGCCATCACCGTCGGCAGGCCATGGCGGTGGTTGCCCGGATGGCCGTTGACGTACTTGAAGGCGAACTGCGCCTCATCGGCGATGGGCATCAGCTCGATCACGCCCACCGGCGAATGGCAGGCGACTCGCGGGCTCTTGTCGAAGGCGTGCCAGCGCAGGAACTCGCGCTCGATGCGCGCGGCGACGCCGGCGATGCAGGCGCAGACGCCCTTTTGCCGCAGCAGGCGGATCATCTCGGGTGCGCTCAGGTAGAGGGTGGACGGGTAGCGATCGGCGGGCATCACGGAGACCTCCTTCGGTAGCCGCCAGTCTGATCGGCGGCCATGTCAACCGCCAGCCGCAGCCTTGCCGCGCCTTGCTGGCCCGGCCTGGCAAAACGACAGCTTCGGCTGCCGCTCTGCGTGCTGCGGCGCGGTGGGCGGTCGTCGCGCCGCCCCCTGGCCGCGCCCTGCCCCGTTGCAGCGCCGGCGCTTGTCTGGCTCGATCGATCGTGGTGTACTGCCGGTCGTTCCCAACCCGGAGACCATCACCATGTCATTGCGCATCAACGACATCGCCCCTGACTTCACCGCCAACACGACCAAGGGTCAGCTCAAGTTCCACGAATGGATCGGCGACAGCTGGGCGATCCTGTTCTCGCATCCCAAGGACTTCACCCCGGTCTGCACCACCGAACTCGGCTACATGGCCAAGATCGAACCCGAATTCACCCGGCGCAACACCAAGCTCATCGGCCTGAGCGTCGATCCGGTGGACGCGCACGACAAATGGGCCCAGGACATCGAGGAGACCCAGGGCCACAGGCCCGGCTATCCGATGATCGGCGACACCGACCTCGCCGTGGCCAAGGCCTACAACATGCTGCCGGCCGACGAAGCCGGCGGCTCCGACGGCCGCACCGCCGCCACCAATGCCACCGTGCGCTCGGTCTTCATCATCGGCCCCGACAAGAAGATCAAGCTGATGCTGACCTACCCGATGACCACCGGACGGAACTTCGACGAGATCCTGCGCGTGCTCGACTCGATGCAGCTCACCGCCGCCCACAAGGTCGCGACGCCGGTCAACTGGCAGAAGGGCGACGACGTGATCATCGCCGGCTCGGTCTCCGACGACGACGCGAAGAAGCTGTTCCCGGGCGGCTGGAAGGCGCCGAAGCCCTACCTGCGCGTGGTCAAGCAGCCGGGCTGAGCCCAGGGGCGCGGCGTCATGCTGTTCGAGCAGATCGCGACGGGCGGCTGCCAGTCCTACCTGGTCGGCTGCACCGACACCTTCGCGGCCGCACTGATAGACCCCGAGCTGAGCCAGCTCGATCACTACCTAGCGCTCGCCGCGCACCACGGCGTCCGCCTGCGCTACCTGATCGACACCCACACCCATGCCGACCATTTCTCGGCCACCAGGGAGCTCGCGCGCCAGTTGGGGCTGCCGGTGGTCATGCACCGGGCGAGCCCGGCGCCCTTCGTCGACATGCGCATCGGCGACGGCGAGATGGTGGCGCTCGGCAAGCTGCGGCTGCAGGCATTGCACACGCCGGGCCACACCGCGGATTCGATGTGCCTGCGCGTCGGCGACCGGGTCTTCACCGGCGACACCCTGCTGATCGGCGGCACCGGCCGCACCGACCTGCCGAGCGGCGACCCTCGAGCGCTGCACGACAGCCTCTTCAACCGCCTGCTGAAGCTCGACCCGGCGCTGCTGGTGTATCCCGCTCACGACTACAAGGGCCGCAGCCACTCGACCATCGGCGACGAGATCGCCAGCAACCCGAGGCTGCAGAAGCGCGATGTAGGCGAATTCGTCCAGATGATGGACAACCTGAATCTCACGATGCCGACCCACATCACCGAGGCGCTGCGCACCAACATGAGCGGCGGCAAGACGGTGGCCAGGCTGCTCGCCGAAGCCGGCGCATCGGTGCCCTTCATGTCGCTGGAGGAGCTCAAGGCCCGGGTCGAGGCGGCCGAGGACGACCTGATCGTGCTCGACGTGCGCGAGCGCGATGCCTACGAGGCCGGCCACATCCCCGGCGCGCGCCTGCTACCGCGCGGCCAACTCGAACTCCGGGTCAACCAGGACCTGCCGGACCCGACCCGGCGCATCCTCACCTGCTGCGAGCTCGGCTACATCTCGACCCTGGCTGCCGCCACCCTGCGCTCGATGGGCTTCATGCGCGCGGTCGCGCTCGACGGAGGCATGAAGGCGTGGCGAGAAGGCGGCTACGCACTGAAGGCGGGGCGCGAGCCGTCCTGATCGCGGCATGCGCCGTGCGACTCGCACGGACAGGTGAAAGATTTTTCCACCTTCGTCACGGAATCTACCGCGTCATTTGCGGACCGCCATGGCGCCACCGCCATGTAGATTGGTCGGGCTGCGCTCCTTCGACGCCGCATCGGCATCCAGCCGCGATTTCTCGCCCGGGTGTCGAGCTCCGGGCGGCCCAGTCGCCGCTCCCATCGACGCCCTCCATGAACAACCACGGCGAGCCCGCCATTCCCTTTGCGCATCCGGTCTATGTCCGCCGCATCCTCGACTGCCTGAACAGTCGCGGCGTGCGGCCGACCGACGTGCTGCAGGGTGCGGGCCTGGCCTGGCAGGAGGTCTGCGACGGGCAGCGCATGGTGGATTTCGCGGTGTTCCGTCGATTCGTCGCCCAGGCCATCCAGGCCAGCGGCGAGCCCGCGCTCGGGCTCATGGCCGGATCGATGCTGCAGCCCTATCACAGCCCGGTCGGCATCGCGGCGGTGACCAGCGAGACGCTCGGTCAGAGCCTGCAATCCGTCTGCCGGCATGCGGGGCTGATCTTCGGCAGTGTCGACTTCCAGCTCGAAGAAGGTCCGCGCTGGACCATCCTCAAGGCCAAGGCACAGCGCCCGATGTGCGAGACCCAGGTCTTCGTCACGCAGTCCATCGTCGGCGCGCATTGCCGGCTGTTCGAGACGATCCTGGGCCGCCCGGTGGACGAACTCGTGGTCGGCCTGCCCTACGCGCGCCCCGCCGGCAATGACGTGCCCTGCCTGCGCTACGTTCGTCGGGTCGAATTCGACCAGCCCTGCCTGAGCTTCCAGCTGCCGAGCGAACTGCTGGCGGCGCGCTGCATGGGCGCCGACGCGGTGGCCTTCGCCGAAGCGGCGCGGGCCTGCCGCAAGCTCGAATCGGAACGGCACCAGGGCGAATTCGTGCAGCAGGTGCGCGATGCGCTGCTGGCACGGCTCAATGCCAATCCCGACCTCGCCGAACTGGCCGCCGCGCTGGACACCACGCCACGGGCACTGGCGCGGCGGCTCGCCGACGTCGGTGTCACCTATTCGGACCTGAAGGACGAATTGCGCAAGACCCATGCGGCCTGGTACCTGCAGCACACCGAGCTGTCGATGGAAGCCATCGCGTCGCAGCTTGGCTATCCGGATCCCACCAATTTCAGCCGCAAATTCAAGTGCTGGTACCGCCTGCCGCCCAGCAAGATGCGCCAGGCCCTGCGGCGTGGGCATCATTGAGGGCCGAGGCTACTAGGCGGCCAGTGCCCAGGCCAGCAGGCCCGGGCCTTTGACGGCGGCGCCAGTGGCTTTCAGCGCGGGCCGCGCATGCCGCGATGCGATGGCGGCGCGCCGCTCACCGGCGATCGCCTCGTCCACGCGCGCAAGGATCTCGACGCATTCGGCATTCAGCGCGGCACCGCGCTGCGTCAGCACCACCTTGCGGGTGGTGCGTTCGAGCAGCTGCGCATCCAGCATGCCCTCCAGCCGCGCGACGCTGCGACTGACGCTTGATTTGTGGAGGCGCAGCGCCGCGGCGGCCAGCGAAAAGCTGCCGTAGGAAGCCACGAAGGCGAAGACCCGCAGGTCGTTGAGATCGCCCAGGATTCCGGTCTCCTGGGTCGATGGGATTTGGTGGTGCATGGGAGCGAGCAAGCAGTCCCTGGTTGGACAAATGAAAAAGCCACCCGGCGGATGCCGGGTGGCTTGGAGGCCACCGGATGCAGTGGCCTGGCGGCGTGTCAGGTCAGAACGAGTGACGGATGCCGAAGTCGTAGCCGGTCGAGCTCTTCGGCGTCAAGGGTGCGCCGTTGATCGAGGTCGCCACGAAGGCGGGGCCGCCCACGCTCAGATTGGCGCCGTTCTTGTTGTTCACACGGGCCACCGTGGTGTAGACGGCGGTGCGCTTCGACAGGTTGTAGACATAGCCGAGCGCGAACTTGTCGGCCTTCGGCTCGTCGTAGCTGATGTTGTCGTAGCGCACGCCCGAGTAGGAGGCGCGGAACAGGCCAGCACCGACCGGCACGGTCGCACCGACCAACCAGCCCTTGGCCTTCGGGTCGGCGAAGTCGAAGAAGCCGGCCAGGAACGCGTTGTCGCGCTCGGTCTTGAGCGTGTTGCCAGAATATTCGCCGAACACCTTCACCGGGCCGAAGTCGTAGGTCGCGCCGAGGTTCCAGGTGTCGAGGCTGGTGGTGCTGCCATCGTAGAAGTTCGAGCCGACGGTGCTCGATCCGTACGAGACGGCAACGTCCAGCGGGCCGGTGGCATAGCCGGCGCGTCCACCGATGTAGCGGCCTGCGCGGGCGTTGTCGGGGTTCGCCGCGACGGCGAAGGGGCCTGCATTCACGGCGGCAGCGATGTTGTTCGATTGGCCTGCCAGGGTCGGGAGACCCGTGGGCGTCAAGCCGGCCGGCGAGTAGCCGATCTTCTCGTTGAAGGCATACATCAACTGACCGTAGAAGCCGCCCAGGTTGCTTGGCAGGAAGTATCCCACCGAGTTGCTGGCACGGATGTAGTTCTCGTTGTCGCTGAACGCGTTGTTGGCCGAGTAGATCAGGCTGGTGCCGACGCCGTTGGTGCCGAAGGGATCGAACACGGTGTCGTTCCAGTAGGTCGGCGTGTAGTCGCGACCGAGGCGGACTTCACCGAAGTTGCCCGACAGGCTGACCGTGGCGCGGCGATTGAACTGCAGGCCTCCCCCGTTGGCCGTACCGTTGCCGGTGTCGGTGTTGATGCCGGCTTCGAGCCAGAAGCTGGCTGCCAGGCCGGCGCCGAGGTCTTCGGTGCCGCGGAAGCCGATGCGGCTCGCGTTGTAGCCCGAGCTCGACAATCCGGACTGGCTGACGGTGGCGGTGCTGCCCAGCCGGGATTCCGAGGTGTTCGAGTAGCCGCTGACGGCAGCGTCGACCACGCCGAAGAGAGTGACCGAGGATTGAGCCGAAGCCATGCCGGCAACAGCGAGGGCCGCCAGGGCGACGAGGGACTTTTTCATTGAGGGTTTCTCCAAGGTTAAACATGGGGCACCGGTGCGAAGGGAAGCGTCGTGATGGCACTCACTTGGCGCACCCACCGGACCCCGGGCCAACTCCTTTTGGGAAGTTGTTGCTATTGCATCAGAGGCTCAATTCCCGGCATCTTCAATTCATGCAAAGTCGCCACTCGACTATGCAAAGTCGACGCGAATTAATTGAACCGGCGTGGTGGGATTGCGACAGCTATCGTGTTTGCTGTCATTCGGAGATTCGGCCAAAGCCCCAACGGGCCGGACTCGAAATCGGGGTGGCTAATGTTGCATTAGCACGATGTGAGTTTAGCCATTTCTATTCCTCATTAGGAATAGTCTGATGCGACAAGAGAAACGATCAATTACGCTGCCGAATCAATCCAAGTCGCAAGAGGCTCTCGGCCGTCGCCATCACGCATTCCTCGTTCGATCGCGGGTTCCAACCGAGCATTCGCCTAGCCTTGTCATGACTGGCCTGCTTGCCGCGACCCAGCTCGGGAACGATCTGCCGGATCGACGGATCGGCAATCGACACCAGCTTGACCAGCCAGTCCGGCAGTTGCCGCGTCGGCACCCGCCGCGCCGTCTCGCCCAGTCGCTGCCTGAGCAGCGCCGCGATCGCCGCCATCGACATGAAGTCGCCGGCCACCGCCAGGAATCGCTCGCCCGCCGCATCGGGATGGGTCATGGCGCGCAGGTGCAGGTCGGCGACGTCGCGCACGTCGACCAGGCCAAATGAGAGCCGCGGCAGGCCGGGCACCGAGCCTTCCAGCAGGCGCTGGACCACCTGGATCGAACTGGAGGAATCCCGCCCCAGCACCGGCCCGAGCACGACCACCGGGTTGACCGTCGCGAGCTGCAGGCCCGCGCCCTCGCGCGCCATGAAGTCCCATGCCGCCTTCTCGGCCAGCGTCTTCGAACGAACGTAGGCACCGAGCCCGGCCGCCCCCGCCTGGGTCCAGTCCTGCTCGGTATAGACACCGCCCGCGGACGGCGAATTGCCGTAGCCGACCGCCGCGAAGGACGAGGTCATGACCACGCGCCGCACGCCCGCATCGCGCGCAGCGCGCAGCACGCGCAGGGCACCGTCGCGGGCGGGCGCGATCAGTTCGTCTTCATGGCGCGGCACGCGCAGCGGGAACGGCGAGGCCAGGTGCAGCACTTCGGAACAGCCGGCGGCGGCCTCCGGCCAGCCGGCATCGGACAGCAGGTCGGCAGCCATGAAGGCCAGTGAATCGGCCTGCGCCGACGACATGCCTCCCGCTGCAAGCATGGCGCGCACACCGGATTCGCGGTCGAGCGAACGAAGCGTGGCGCGCACCTGCCAGCCGGCCTGCAGCAGTTGCAGGATGCAGTGCGCGGCGATGAAGCCCGAGCCTCCGGTCACCAGTACCAGGCCGGGCCGGGCTTGCGTCATGGAGCTTTCCTTCTCTGCCGGACCATCGAGTCCGGCCCCGATCGTCTCACGGGCTCGGCCGCGCGCGATCGCTGCCGGCGCCCTGCCCTTCAGCGAGACCCGGTCGGGGGATCGATCCGCTGCGTCCGCCCGGTGCGGCAGGCCTCGAGCACGGCCAGCGTGGAGGCCAGCGAACGCACGCCGTCTTCGCCAGTCGCCGCGGGCGGGCCTTCGCCGCGCAGCGCCTCTGCGAAACGCGCCACGCCGCCGATGTAGAGATCGGCATGCTCGACCGGTATTGCGCGCTCGCCCTGCTCGTCGCGCAGCAGCAGCTCGCCGACCGCCCTGGCGGTCATCACGTCGCGCGCGAAGAGCGACCCGCGGGTGCCGTGGATCTCGAGGCCGGTGGGTGCATGGCGCACGGTGAAGGCGGCGTGGATCTGGGCCAGCAGCCCGTTGTCGAACCTCAGGATCGCCATGGCGCCGTCCTCGACGCCGGCCTGCGACAGGAATGCGTTCTGGCTCATGCCGGCGGCCTCGACCGGTTCGGCCCCGAGGATGAAGCGCAACGCGTCGACGTCATGCACCACGATGTCGAAGATCACCCCGCCGCCGGCCTCCGGCCGGGTGATGCGCCAGCCCTGCACGATCGGGCGCAGGAAACCGGCATGGAACACCCTTGCGAAGAGCGGCTGCCCGACCGCACCGGCCTGCACCAGCTCGCGCATCTTGCGATGGGTCGCAGCATTGCGCAGGTGATGGTTGGTCGCCATCAGCACGCCCTGGGCGCGGCAGGCGTCGACCATGCGCTGCGCGTCAGCCATCGACATGGCGAGCGGCTTCTCGCACAGCACGTGCTTGCCCGCTGCCGCGGCCGCCAGCACCTGTTCGCAATGCAGCTCGTTGGTGCTGCTGATGTAGGCCACATCGACTGCCGGGTCGGCAAGCAGCGCATCGACGCTGTCATGGGCCGACGCGATGCCGTGCGCAGCGGCGAAATCGCGCGCCCTTTCGGCGCTGCGGCTCGCGACCGCGACGACATCGTGGCCGGGCTGCGCCCGCACCGCCGCGACCATGTATTCGCGCGCGATGTTGCTGGCGCCGATGAATCCCCAACCGGTCGTCTTCATGATGCGTGCAAGTCCTTGCGACGAGCTAGTCGCGGCGTCATCGCGCCTGGGCCATGGCTGCGGCACGCGCATTGCGGCGCACCAGCGAACTGCCCGTGGTCTCCTTCGAGGCCAGCACGCAGGCCACGGTGATCAGCGAAGCCACGCACAGGAAGGTCGAGATCGGCCAGGACTGGCCGTTGGCGGCCGCCACCAGCGCGGTGGCGATCATCGGCGTGAGGCCGCCGATGACGTTGGCCAGCTGGAAGCCCAGCGAGACGCCTGTGTAGCGCACCTCGGTGTCGAAGGCCTCCGAGAAGAAGGCCGGCTGCACCGAGAACATCGCGCCGAGGCCGATCGAGTAGCCGAAGATGATCGAGAAGAAGAAGTAGGCCGGCACCTTCGAGTCGATCATCCAGAAGAAGGGGAAGGCGAAGGCCGCCGCGACGATCGCGCCGATAAGGTAGACCGGCTTGCGGCCGATCCGGTCGGACAGCGCGCCGAACAACGGGAAGGTGACCATGCCGCAGGCACTGGCGCCGAGGATCGCGATCAGCACGTCGTTGGAGCTGAAGCCCACGGTCTTGGTCGCATACGACAGCAGGAAGCCGATCACCAGCCAGCCCAGCACGATCTCGCCGGTGCGCATGCCGGCCGCAAGGAGCACCGCTTTCTTGTGGTGGCGGATCACGTCCATGAAAGGGGCCTTGCGCACCTCGGTTTCCTTCAGCTGGGCGAAGACCGGTGTCTCCTCGATGCGGGCGCGGATCACCAGGCCGACCACCAGCATCAGGATGCTGGCCAGGAAAGGCAGGCGCCACCAGCCGTCGAGCAGCGCGTCCTTGGGCAGCAGCGCGAAGACCAGGGTCGAGATGAACAGGCCCATCACGTTGCCGAGCTGCACGAAGGAGCCGAAGAAGCCGCGCCGGGCCGGCGGCGCGTACTCGACCACCATCGTGGTCGCCCCGCCCCATTCGCCGCCGAGCGCAAAACCCTGCACCAGCCGCAGCACGATGATGATCACCGGCGCGGCGACGCCGATGGTGTCGAACGATGGCACAAGGCCGATCGCGAAGGTGGCCAGGCCCATCATCGACAGCGACACGATCAGCATCTTCTTGCGCCCCAGCCTGTCGCCGTAGCTGCCGAAGACGATGGCGCCGAGCGGCCGGGTCAGGAAGGGAATGGCCAGCGTCGCATAGGCGGCGAGCAGCCCCACTACCGGCGAGAAGGTCGGGAAGAAAAGCTTGGGAAACACCAGTGCCGCGGCGGTTCCGTAGATGAAGAAGTCGAAGAACTCGATCGTCGTGCCGATCAGGCTCGATCCGATCACGGTTCGAAGCTTGCTCGCTTCGTCGTCCGGGCTGGACACGCTGCGATCGGCAGCGATGGTTGCGCTATTGCTCATTTCTGTCTCCGTTGTGGCCGGGCGCCGCGCCATTGCGCATTGCCGGTCGGTTGATTGACTAAATGCTTTCCGCCATCCTGAGGACGGCCACCATGCCGGGGTCGTCCATGCCCACGCTCTTGTCGGCGAACATGCGGGCCCGGCCGATCCGGTTGGGCTTGCCGCGGAATTCGCCGAGCGCACGCTCGGCAGCATCGACCGCGACAAGGCGCAGGTCTGTCGCGCCGGTGGCGCCTTCGAGCCCCGTGGCGATCGCATCGATGCTGTCGAGCATGGTCTTGTCGCCCAGCGACGCGCCGCCGCGCGCCGACAATGCGTCGACCGTGCCGTGCAGCAGCCGGGCAATGTCGGCGGCGCTGAGCGCCGTGGCTTCCGGCACGGTCTTCGCCGCATTGAGGAAGGCCACCGCCAGCAAGGTGCCGAAGCTGGAGCCGGAGGCCTTGGCGCAGGCAGCGGCGCAATTCTTGAAGATGCCGGCGAAATCCTCCGGCGCAGCAGGCAGTGCGTGATGCACGTTCAAGGCGCATTTGTCGAGCGTGGTGCCGAGGTCGCCGTCGCCGAGTCTGCCGTCCAGCTCGTTCAGTTCGGCCGAGGCGGCACGCAGGCCGGCGGCCCAACGTGCGAGGCCGTCGCGAAGGTCTTGAACGCTAGCCATTTTCAGACCCTCCAGAACGGGCAGTTGGCCGGAGCGGTCAGCAGGCCTTCGAGCTCGGCGTCGAGCGGCATCAAGGTCAGCGAGGCGCCGGTCATCTCCATCGAGGTCGCATAGCGGCCGACCAGCGGCATCACCGCTTCGACACCCATGGCGGACAGGGTCGCCGCCACCGTGCGGTACATGATGTAGAGCTCTTCGGCCGGCGTCGCGCCGAGGCTGTTGACCAGCACCGCCACGCGACTGCCGCGCCCGAGCGACAGTTCGGGCAGCAGGTGCTCGAGCATCTCGCGAGTCAGCGCATCGGCGCTCTTCAGCTTGCCGCGCCAGATGCCCGGCTCGCCATGGATGCCCATGCCGAACTCGACCTCGTCGTCGGCGATCGCAAAGGAGGCCTTGCCCGATTCGGGGATCACGCAGGGCGTCAGGGCGACGCCGATCGAGCGACAGGCGTCGGCGGCCTTCTGCGCCGTCGCCGTTACATCGGCCAGCGTGCCGCCCGCCGCGGCCTTCGCGCCGGCGATCTTGTAGGCGTAGACCAGGCCGGCGACGCCGCGGCGCTTGGCGCGCTCGGCCGGCGGCGCGCTCGCGACGTCATCGCAGACGCGCACCGAGCGCACTTCCAGTCCTTCGAGCTCCAGCATCTCCTGCGACATGTCGAAGTTCATCCGGTCGCCGCCGTAGTTGCCATAGAGCTGCAGCACGCCGGCGCCGCCATTGGCTGCACGCACCGCATCCTGGCAGTCGGCGACGCGCGGGCCGGCGAAGACATTGCCGACCGCGCAGGCGTCGAGCAGCCCGTCGCCGACATAGCCCAGGAACACCGGCAGGTGCCCGGAGCCGCCGCCGGTCACGATGCCGACCTTGCCCTCGACCGGGCCGCCGGCCCGCGCGATCACCCGGCCATCCTCGCCGCAACGCCTGAAGCTGCGCGGATGCGCGAGCACCAGGCCCTCCAGGGTCTCGTCGACATAGTCGGCGGGTCGATTGAGGATCTTCTTCAAGCTTGTCTCCTGCCTGTGCCTTGCGAGTGCGATGCCGCGCTCAGCTCAGCAGCGGCTTGAGCGCGGCCTGGATCGCGGTCTTCTGCTCTTCGCTGACGCGCATCATCGGAGCGCGCGGCTGGTACATCGGCACGCCCTGCAGGTGCTGGATGTACTTCACGCAGGCCGGCAGGTTGTCGTGCGAGAGCACGTTCCACAGCGCGTTGAGCTTGAAGTGGATGTCCTTGGCCAGCTTGTGATTGCCGTCCTGCACCGCCTTGTAGAGGGCCACCACGACGCCGGGCACCGCGCTGGTCAGGGCGGTGATGGCGCCATGCGCGCCCAGGGCGAAGCCGGGATAGAGCAGCGCGTCGACGCCGGACAGAACGAGGCTCTCGGGCTTGCAACGCAGCAGCAGGTCGGAGATCGACTTCAGGTCGCCGCCGCTCTGCTTCATGCCGATCACGCCGGGCACCTCTTCCATGATGCGCAGCATCAGGTCGACGCTCAGGTAGTTCCAGGGGATGACGTTGTAGATGATGATCGGCACGCCGGTCGCGGCATGGATCGCGCGGAAGTGCTCGACCGTCGAGTCGGCGTCGGGCTTGAACAGGTAGTGCACCGGCGTGACCTGCAGCGCCGCGATGTTCAGGCCCTTGAGGCTACGGGTGCGCTCGATGGCGTCGCGCGTGCTTTGCACGATCAGGCCGGCCACGAAGGGAACGCGGCCGGCAGTGGCCTCGTAGGCCTCGCGCATCACGGCTTCGTATTCGGCGGCGGTCAGCGTGTGGCCTTCGCCGGTGCTGCCGCCGGCAACGACTGCGCGCGCGCCCTGGCCGATGATGAAGTCGATCTGCTTGCGCAAGCCGCCCTTCACCAGATTGCCTTCGTCGTCGAAGGGCATGGTGATGGGAGGCAGGACGCCGGTCAGGAGTTGGCGAAGGTCGGAGGCATTGGCGGTCACGGTCGGTTTCCTTTGGGGTTGAGGCGGGTGAATGGAGCGATGGTCGGATTCCGGATTTCTATCATTCCGGAATCCGGTACGTCGTTTCGATAACTTTATTACGGAAGAGGCGCGGTGCATCTTCGGGTTTACCCGTGTCTCAAGCGTTTTACCGAGGTGAAGTTGCCCGGCGGCCAGCCGCCAACCGTCGGCCGACCACTGCGAGCGGCCTTCGGCGGGTTCCGGGAATGCGGGGATGAGGGGCTGGCTCAGCGAACCAGCTGGGCCGACCGACGGTCGGGCCAATGGGGCCGCAGGCTCCTAGACGCTCAGGCCTGGGCTTCGAAACCCAGCTGGCGGGCGATCGTGTCGGCCGTCTGGACCACCACCGGTGCCAGTTGCGCGATGCGCTCCTGGGTCATGCGGTCGGCCGAACCGGTCACGCTGATCGAGGCGAAGACATGGCCGGAAGCATTCCGGATCGGCGCAGCCACGCAGCCGGTCCAGAGCTGGTGCTCGGAATCGTCGGTGGCGTACCCGCGAGCGCGCACCGCATCCAATTCGGCGCGCAGACGCTCCGGCGAAGTGATGGTGTTGGTGGTGAAGGGCCTGAGGCCGTTGGCGATGACCCGCTCGATCACCTCCGGCGACTGGAAGGCCAGCAGCGCCTTGCCGACGCCGGTGCAGTAGGCGGGCGAGGATTCGCTGGGCAAGCTGCCCCGCGATGTGCGCTCGATCGGCTCCTCGCGCTCGACCACGATGACCTCGAAGCCGTTGAAGACGCCGAGGTGCGCCGATTCGCCGGAGAGGCGGGACAGCCGGTCCATATAGGGCTTGGCCTCACGCAGCAGGTCGAGGTTGGCCAGCGCCAGGCTGCCGAGCTCGAACAGGCGGATGCCAAGGCTATAGCTGCCGTTGCGCCCGTCCTGCTCGACGAAGCCGATCTCGCGCAGCGCCGAGAGCATGCGATGCGCGGTCGGGCGCGGCAGGCCGGCAATGGTCGCGATCTGGCCGAGCGAGAGATGCCGTGCTGAAGTCGAGAAGCAGCCCAGGATGTCCATCATCTTGCCGATGGACTGGATCCGACTCTTGTCGTCCTGGGCTTTCTCGCGATCGGGGGACAGTGCCATTGCTGCTATTCACTCCTCGGCGAATTGTACATCTTGTTCCGGAATCCGGACGGCTGGGTGGAAGACTTGATGCCGAGGCGGGGGCTGCCGAGCTAGCGAGGCAAGGGACGTGCCGACCGACCGGCGCGGCGTCTCGAATCCATGCATCCGCCTTCAGCCCACATGGAGCTGGGCCCTGTCCGCTCCTGCTGGCTGCGGCATCACGGCCTTCGGATTCATCGGCCGCAGATCCTCATGCAAGGCAAGCGCCGCCGCACCCACCGCCGGCGCCAGAAGGCCGTGCCGTGCAGCCCGCACCACCGGCGCTGCCATGCCGGCAGCCGCCGCATGCCCCTGCACGGCCTCGATCGCGATGCGCAGGAAGTCGGGATGCACGGCGCAGCTGGAACCGCCGACGACGATGGCGCGCGGATCGAAGGTGGTCCACAGGTTCTGCAGCAGCACGCCGAGGAAGCGGCCGCCGCGCTGCACCCCGCCATCGACCCGGGCCAGGGCACGCGAGCCGAAGAAGGCCTCGGCGCAGCCGCGCCGCCCGCAGGAGCACAAGGGGCCGTCCACCTGCAGGATCGTGTGGCCGATCTCGCCTGCCATGCCGTGCGCGCCGGCGAACAGGCGGTCGTTGAGCACGATGCCGGCGCCGACGCCGACGTCGCAGTCCACGAAGATCAGCGGCTCCTCGCCCTCGCCGCTGGCGAACTCGTATTCGGCCAGCACCGCGGCATCGGCTTCGTTGCGCAGGCGCACCGGCACCGGCGGCAGGCCGGCGTCGGCGAAGGCCGCGACCAGCCCCGGCAGCAGATCGACGCGGCGCCAGCCCAGGTTGGGCGCGAAGAGCACCAGGCCGCTGCCCTCCTCGACCGCGCCAGGCACGCCGACGCCGATGCCGGACAACTCGAGGCCGCGCGCCGCGAGCCTCAGCCAGATGCGGGCGCACATCTCGCTCGCCTGCTTGCAGACGGCTTGCGGCGCGCTGTCGCGCAAGGGCTCGTCCACCGCGTCGAGCACCTCGCCGAGCAGCGACACGCAGGCCGCGCGCAAGGTCTCGACGCCGATCTCCACGCCGATCAGCGCGCGGGCGCGGTCGTTGATGGTCAGGGGCGTCGACGGTCGACCCAACCCGTCGTTGACGGCCGTGCCGGCCTCGCTGAGCCAGCGGTCGTCGATCAGTTCGCGCACCAGTGCGCTGACCGTCGACTTGGTCAGCCCGCTCTCGCTCGCCAGCCGCGCGCGCGACAGGCCTGGCCGCGCTCGCAGCAGGCGCAGCACCACGCTGCGGTTGATGCGCTTGAGCAGTTGCTGGTCGCCGGTGGTTTTCATGGCACACCCCCCGAGCGGCTTCGCCGCTCCCCCCTCTCTACCGCCTTCGGCGGGGAGGGGGGCGCACCCGGCGGCCTGGCGAAGCCAGTTCCGCGGGTGCCCTGGAAGGGGCCTGCTTCGCGGCCTCGCGATGCGTGAGGGCGCGTCGGGTTCATGCGATGTGGGTGGCGAGTCGCGCGATGGAAAACCGGGATGCCGCAGCGCGGCGGGCCGGGGCGCGGTCGGCACCGGGCCTGCGCCTTGCCTGTCATGCGTGCTCGGCCTGGGCCTTTCCGGCCGGGCGCTTGCCCGCGATGATCATGCCCAGCACCTCGTCCTCGGTCACGTCGGCGGTGCGGTAGGTGCCCACCAGCTTGCCGTTCTTCATCACCGCGAGGCGGTCGCTCAGGCCGAACACGTCCGGCATGTCGTGGGTGATCAGGAAGATGCCGACGCCATCGCTCTTCAGCTGCTTGACCAGGCCGCCGACCATCGCCGTCTCCTCGGGCCCGAGCGCCGCGCAGGGTTCGTCCATGATCAGGATGCGCGCATTGAAGTAAAGCGCCCGCGAGATCGCCACCACCTGGCGCTGCCCGCCCGACAGCCGTCGCACCGGTACGCGGATATTGGTGAAGTTCTTGTTCAGGCGCTGGAAGACCTTGCGCGCCTGGCCTTCCATGAAGTGGTCGTCCAGCGTGTTCCAGCGGGTGAGCTTCTCGCGCCCGAGGAACAGGTTGGACACCGAGTCGAGGTTGTCGGCCAGCGCCAGCGTCTGGTAGATGGTCTCGATGCCCTGCGCCTGCGCCTCCGATGGCGTGCGGATCTGCACCTTCTCGCCGGCGATCAGCGTGTCGCCGGAATCGATGGGGTAGGCGCCCGCGAGCATCTTCATCAGGGTGGATTTGCCCGCGCCGTTGTGGCCCAGCAGCGCCACCACCTCGCCCGGGTACAGGTTGACGCTGACGCCGTCCACCGCCTGCACGCCGCCGAAGGCCTTGCGGATGTCGCGCAGCTCGACCAGCGGCCTGCTCCTGTCGATCGTGTGGGCCATCAGTTGTCTCCGAAGCGGCGGCGATACAGCACGTCGAACACCACCGCGACGATCAGCACCTGGCCGATGATCACCATGCGCTTGCCGATCGGCACGTCGAGCAGCAGCATGCCGCTGTCCAGCGATTGCATGATCAAGGCGCCCAGCACCGAGCCGAAGATCGAGCCGCTGCCGCCGGCCAGCGCGGTGCCGCCGATCACCGCGGCGGCGATCACGTAGAGCTCCATGCCGGTGCCCAGCGAATTGGTGCCGGCGTTCAGGCGCGCGATCGAGACGATGGCCGCGATCGTCACCAGCACGGCCAGCAGCCCGAAGAGCAGCAGCGTCACCCGCTTGACCGGAATGCCCACCAGGGCCGCCGCATCGGGGTTGCCGCCCATCGCGAAGACATAGCGGCCGAAGCGGGTGCGGTGCACGATGAAGGACAGCACGATCGCCACCACAGCCCAGATGAGCACCGGGATCGGGATGCCCTGCGCCTCCGGCTTGTCGGCGATCTTGTAGTTGTTCATGGTCCAGGCAAAGGCGGCCAGCGCCAGCACCGGCAAGGCAGTCAGCAGCAGGTCGACCCACAGCGCCTCGGTCGGCATCTCGTGCTGCTGGCGCGCGCGCCGCTTCTGCAGCATGCGGGCGAACAGCGCAACTGCCACCACCGCCGTGATCACCCAGGTCGCGGTCACGCCGATGCCGCCGTCGTAGCCGCCGCCCAGGCGCTGGAAGAATTCGTCGTTGACCGGCTGTGTCTTGCCGTCGGCCACCAGGAAGGCGGCGCCGCGGAAGGACATCAGGCCGCCCAGCGTGACCACGAACGAAGGCACGCCGAGCACCGCCGTGAGCCAGCCCTGGTAGATCGACACCAGGAGCGCGACCGCCAGGCCGGCGAGGCTGGCGGCCGGCCACGACCAGCCGGAGGTGTATTGCAGGTAGGCGATCAGCACGCCGACGAAGCCCATCACCGATCCGACCGACAGGTCGATGTGGCGCGCCACGATGACCAGCACCATCACCGTCGCGACGATGCCGACCACCGCCGTCTGCTGGGCCACGTTGTAGAGGTTCTCGGGCGACAGGAAGATGCCGCCCGACAGGACGTGGAAGGCAATGGCCATCACCGCCAGCAGCAGGCACATCAGCAGCAGGCGCAGGTCGATGCCGACCCGGCGCCACAAGGGTGGAGAGGACATGGCGGCTCCTGGATGATGGGGCGCGAGGCCGGTGACGCACGGCGGCGGTCAGCGGCCTCGCCGGGACTGGCCGGCGAGCGGGAAGCCCGGGCCTACTTGCAGGCAGCCGGCGCGGTGGCCGCGTCGACGCCCTTGCAGAGCTCGTCCTTCTTGATCCAGCCGGCCTTGACGATCACGTCGAGGTTGTCGCGGGTGATCGGCACCGGCGTGAGGAAGTGCGAGGACAGCGCGATCTTCTTCTCGCCGCCGTCCCACATCTTGGCGTTCTCGACCGGCTTGCCGGCGGCCAGCGCAACCGCCGCGCTCGCGGCCTCCTTGCCGAGTTCGCGCGAATCCTTCCAGACCGAGACGGTCTGGGTGCCGAGCGCGATGCGATTCAGCGCCGCGAAGTCGGCATCCTGGCCCGACACCGGGATGCCGCGGATGCCCTTGGCGGTCAGCGCAGCGACCACGCCGCCGGCGGTGCCGTCGTTGGCCGCGACCACCGCGTCGACCTTGCCGCCGTTCTTGGTGAGGATCTGCTCCATGTTCTTCTGCGCCACTTCGGGCTTCCATCCGTCGGTGTATTCGTCGCCGACGATCTTGATGGCGCCGCTCTTGACCGCCGGAGCGACGATCTCCTGCGCGCCCGCCCGCAGGAAGTTGGCGTTCGGGTCGCTCGGCGAGCCCTTGATGAAGACGTAGTTGCCCTTGGGCGCGAGCTTCATGACCGCGCGGGCCTGCATGCGGCCGACCTCGACGTTGTCGAAGGTGATGTAGAAGACGCCCGGCGCCTCGATCAGCCGGTCATAGGCGACCACCGGCACCTTCTGGCGCTGGGCCTTGGTGACGGCGGGCAGGATCGCGTCCTTGTCCATCGCCAGCACGATCAGCACCTTGGCACCCTTGGCCATCAGGCCGTCGATGTCGCCCAGCTGCTTCTCGGGCGAGCCGCCGGCGTCGGCGCTGATGTACTTGGCGCCGAGCTTCTCGAGCTGCGCCTTGATGGCCGCCTCGTCGGTCTTCCAGCGCTCTTCCTGGAAGTTGGACCAGCTCACGCCGACCACGGTCTGGGCGCTGGCCCCGATCGCGGCGAGGCCGAGCGCGATTGCGGTGAAGGTGCTCTTGAATTGCATTGGCTTGTCTCCTGCGCGCGAGGCCGGACGGCGCTTGCGCCTTGTTGTGAACGACCCTCGGGCCGATTTAGTTCGAGGGGCGAACTAACTATTTCACCGGGGCCGGACACTGGCATCGGGACATTCCCGAGGGCATCCGATCAGCTGCCCGTCAGTCACTCGGTGGGCGGCTTGTCGGGGATGTTCGAGAAGTGGTGCTGCCGGATCAAGGGCCGCTCCTGCCATCCCGCCAGCACCCAGGTGGTGCGCATGGTGGCACCGGTCGAGCGCCCATCGGCGAGGCCGAAGCGGAAGAGGCCCAGGCCCTGGGCCAGCAAGGTATCGGGGGCCAGCTCGATGATGGTCTGTTCGGTCAGCTCCAGGTGGCAGGTCTTCATCATCCCGGCATAGGACTGGAAATAGTCGCGCAGGCCCGCGTGGCCGACCGAATGCCAGGGCCGCCCGCCGTACATCAGCACGTCCTCGGTGTACATCGCGGTCAGGGCGTCGACATCCCATGTGGCGGCGGCGCGATTCCAGCCTGCCAGGACCTGCGCCAGGGCGCTGGTCCATCGTTCGGGCGCGGGAGCCTGGTTGCCCCGGGAGTCGATGGTCTGGGTCATGCGGGTCCTTCCTGGCGTGCGTGGCGAGCCTGCCGGGCGTCGAGCTGCCGGCCCAGTGCCTCGTCGATTTCAGCCGGGTCCATGTCCACTGCGGCGGCGAAGCCGGTGATCAGGCGGGCTGCCGATGGATGCAGCGCGACGAAGCGGAAGTCGCCGAGCGCCGTCATCGGCTCGGCTTCCGGGAATCGCGCCAGGTACGCCGCGCGGCAGGCGATCCAGGCGGGACTTTCAGGCAGGGGGAACTCCGCCTCGGCGACGAACGTCACCCGCGCGAGCGCATGAACCGGCTCGCCGGCGTTTTCCTCGCGCTGCACCAGCAGCGAGACGCCGGGCTGCGCATGCATGTGGCCGGTGTGCGCTGCAAGTTCGCTGACATGCAGGACCAGCGTGCGGTCCACCGGGTCGACCGCGAAGGGCACCATCGACACGAAGGGGCGCCCCTGCGCGCCGACAGTGCCCAATGCGGCGGTGCGCCTGGCTTCGAGCAAGGCGCGCAATGCCTCGGGGCGCGTCGGGGTCATGCGGGAGCCCTTGATGTCATGTCGCGGCTGGTGAATTTCGGCATCGAAGGCCCCGATGCCGGACCCGATTCTGCATGCGCACCGGGATCGCCGTTGACGCCCGGGCATGCCGCCTTGTCCACCGAATATGTGCGCAACTATGTGGATAAGCACTGGGACAACTCTGCTGCGCGTTGCCCGGCGTGGCTTCCCCCGCTTTGCCCGTGAATCGCGCAGTCGCCGGCCCCCGCAGGAGCGCCTAGCAGATATCCGTCTCCCCAGGAAGCGCCTCTCAGGCCAGGAGCGAGGCAGATGGCTACCGCGCGACCCATCGCCATAGCGAAATCGCCTTGACAAGAGGGAGGAGCGCGCCTTGGCCGAAAGCCGATGCGGATGTGGATAACACGCGCCGGGCCTGCCTGGCCGGCGTTCGAGACGACGCCTTCAGGCGAACAGCTTCTGCAGGTCGGGGAAGGGCATCGCGCTGCCCTCCAGCCTTCCGTCCTCCAGGAACCCGCGCGCCAGGTCATGCGCCCGGTCCCAGACGCGCGCCGAGATGGCGGCGCCCGCGCTCAGCCACCGGGCGCCAGCTGCATGACGTTGAACGGGCTCGGGCAGTCCCTCCAAGGCCATGACGTTGAACGGAAGCCCCGTGCCGGCCAGCAGTTCGCGAATCTCCGGCAAGGCCGTGATGCTCGGCACGAAGAGCCCCATTCGCGCCAGCCGCCTCGTAGCGCCTGGCACGCTCAAGCACTTCCGGGACGCGTAGCGGCGCATCGACGCAGTTCGGCCGAAAGTGCGGGCGCCCTGTGGTCCGCGATGCGCCGCGCCGCCATCTGCGAACTGAAGATCGCCAGCACGAAGACGCCCACGCTGACAAAGCCCAGGTAGTGCGCGCCGAAGCTGTGCAGGCCGACGGCACCCAGCACACCGGCGGTCGTGACGCCCAGGTAGGTCGCCGCGGTGTTCAGCCCGAGAAGCACCGGCGCGATCGAAGGCGCCATGTTCACCAGCCGGTATTGCTGCGGTGCCTGGATGCCCCAGCCGGTCGCGCCCCACACCGCAACCACCAGGAACGAGGACCAGAGCTGGGCGCTGGTCCAGGGCATGGTCGCCATCGCCACCATCTGGACGGTCAACATCAGCAGCAGCAGCCGGGTCGGGCTGCTCCGGTCGAGGAAGCGCGACAGCACGATATTGGTCGCCGTGCCACTGGTGCCCCACACGACCAGCAGGGCGCCGAAGACGATCGCGTTGGCCAGCACCCGGTCGAACACCACCGAGAAGTAGATGTAGACCACGAAGTTGCCCGCCATGCCCAGGAAGGTGGTGAGCAGCGTCCAGCCGACGCGAGCTTCCCGCAGCGGCGCGAGCCTTGCGCGCAGGCCGACCTTCGGCGGCATAGGCAGCTTGCGCAGCAGCGCCATGATGCCCAGGCCCGCCGCCAGGCCGAGCGCAGAAACGAAGTACATCGTCCAGCGCCAGTCGCTGAGTCCGCCGATGACGGTGCCGATGGGTGATCCCAACGCCGTCGCCGCGGTCAGTCCCGCGACGATGATGGTGATCGCCTGGCCGCGATGCTCGGGCGCCACCATGGTCGCGCCGGTCCCGGTGGCCGTCGGCGCATACATCGCCGCGCCCAGGCCGGCGAACACGCGCGAGGCCAGCGCGATGCCGAAGGTCGGCGCCAGCGCAGTGGCCAGGTTGGCCAGCACGAACACGACCAGGCCCGAGACCATCAGCTGCTTTCTCGGAACCGAAGCGGCGAGCGCCGCGATCGTCGGCGACAGCAGCGCATAGGCGATCGCATAGAGCGTCGTCAGCTGGCCGGCGATGGCCACGTCGACATTGAATTCGTGCGCGATCCTCGGCAGCACGCCGGCCATCACGAAGGTGTCGGTGCCGAGCGCGAACATGCCCAGCGCCAGAACCAGAAGTCTCTTGTCCATCGGTGTCGCTCCATCCATCAAGGTTGCTTGCGCAACTTCGACCTCGCAGTTGCGTGATGCAACTATATTGGCAAACAGTTGTGTGATGCAACTATTTTTTAGTCCGGCCGGCAGAAAAGCGGAGGGCCGCATTCGCGGCCCTCGTTGATCGGCTTCTTGCCAGGCGCCGGTCTTGATCAGGCCTCGCCCAGTACCCGTTCGTTTCGGCCGTCGATGACGGCCTGGGTCACGGAGGTCGCGCCCGGCCCCCGCGCGAAGCGCACCTCGTGGAAGGACAGTGCCTTGCCGCCCTTGGCATGCACCGTCAGCGTCTCGATCGCGCGGCCGGTGCTGTGTTCGACCAACGCGGTCGGCGGCTTGCCCTTGGGGCAGAGCCAGCGATCGCCCCATTGCATCAGCGCGACGATGACCGGATACAGGTCCTCGCCCTTCGTTGTCAGGCGATAGCCATCGGTATTGGCACGGTCGGGCAGCGGGTAGCGCTCGACGATGCCCAGTTCGGTGAGTCGTTCCAGCCTGGCGGTGAGGATGTTGCGGGCGATGCCCAGTTCCTTCTGGAACTGGTCGAAGCGGTTCATGCCCTGCGTCATCTCGCGCACGATCAGCAGGGACCACCACTCGCCGACTTCCTCGAGGGAGCGGGCGATCGAGCAGTTCATGCCGTTGAAGCTCTTTCGTTGCATGATGAAATTATATCGATTCGGTTTTGTCAAGCAACTATCGGGCTGCCTTGGCTGGCCAGGCCGCCATCGCCGCTTTCGCCATGCCTTGCAGATCGTCGAGGCTGGCGCCATCGCGGGCCTGGATCGCCATGCCCTGGACGACGCCGAGGAAGAAGCGGCTCAAGCCGTCGATGTCGGTGCCCCGAGGCAGTTCTCCCGCTGCCGATGCGCGCTCCAGCGCGGCGCGCAAGGTGTCCAAGGTCTCGGAGCGGGCCAGCCGGGTGATGTCGGCGGCCGAATCGGGGCAGTCCTCGCCCGCCGCGAGCATGACCAGGCAGCCGGTCGGTTCGTCGACGCTTCCGCTCAGCACGCCGGCCGCGGCGAGCAGCATGGCCTGCATGCCCGCACGGAAGCTTGGGCCGTCGTCCAGGTGGTTCCAGACCCGCTCGCGAGAACCGGCGTTGTAGAAATCCACCGCCTCGACGTAGAGGTCTTCCTTGCTGCCGAAGGCCGCGTAGAGGCTGGGCGAGCGGATGCCCATCGCCTCGCAGAGATCGTTCATCGACGAGGCCAGGAAGCCCTTCCGCCAGAAGACCAGCATGGCGGCCTGCAACGCGGCCTGGCGATCGAACTCGCGGGGTCGGCCCAGTGTTTTCATGATCTCACCATTTTTGTGCTGATCGTCACAATAAACCGATTGACAGCCAAGATCAATACGTCGATCATTTTGTAATGATCAATACAGAAAGGAAAAGATCATGTTGCTAGCCAAGAAGCGCGCGCTCGTCACTGGCGCCAGCCGGGGCATCGGAGCGGCCATCGCCAAGGCTTTCGCCGCAGAGGGCGCCGACGTCGCCATCACCTACGAGAAGTCGGCCGACCGTGCCGCCGAGGTCGTCGGCGCGATAGAGGCGCTGGGGCGCCGCGCGGTGGCGATCCAGGCGAACAGCGCCGATGCGGACGAAGTGCGCGCCTCGGTCGACAAGGCGGCCGAGTACCTGGGCGGCCTGGACATCCTGGTCAACAACGCCGGCATCTTCCTGTATGCGCCGGTCGCGAGCGTGTCGCTGAAGGACATCGACGCGGTGCTCGACGTGAACGTGCGCGCCCCGGTTCTCGCCAGCCAGGCGGCCATTCCCCACCTGGGCCAGGGCGGCCGGATCATCAACATCGGCAGCTGGTTCGGCGAACAGGTGCAGTGGCCCAACCTCAGCGTCTATGCGATGTCGAAGTCGGCGCTGATCTCGTTCACCAAGGGCCTGGCGCGGGAGCTCGGCCCGCAGGGGATCACGGTGAACCTGGTGCAGCCGGGCGCTATCGACACCGACATGAATCCTTCCGGCGGGCCCTTGGCCGAAACCATCCGGCAACCGATCGCGCTCGGCAAGTACGGCAGCGGCGAGGACATCGCGCAGGCCGCGGCCTTCCTGGCGAGCGAGAAGGCCCGCTACATCAGCGGGACTTCGCTGACGGTCGATGGCGGGATGATCGCCTGAGGTCTGGATCGACGGCGGCGGGGGCGCCGGCATCGGGCCCGCCGGCTCGCACAGCGGATGCGTGCGCGCCCTCCGAAGACCACGCCCCTTTCGGGCAGGTGCGTCGAATCGCAATCGACCCTATGCTGCCGCCCGGGCTGCGAGGCGACATCCATCGCCTCGCCCGAAAGGATCTGCAACAGATGGGAAATCCGATGCGCTCACCACTTTTCAAGCTGGCGCCCCTGGCGCTCACCACCCTGGCAGGCCTGGCCGCCACGACAGGTTTCGCCGCCGAGATGCTGCGGCCGGAAGAGCGGGTGCAGATCGCCAAGGAGGCCCTGATCTACGGCTATCCGCTGGTCGCCAACTACACCGTCTTCTATTCGTATTTCATCGACCAGAAAGGCACGGAGTTCAAGACCCCGGTCAACACGCTCTACAACACCGCGCGGGTCTACACGCCGGCCGACACCACGATCGTCACGCCCAACAGCGACACGCCGTATTCCTTCGTCGGCCTGGACCTGCGGGCCGAGCCCTTCGTGATCTGCAATCCGGACATCGAGAAGTCGCGCTATTTCTCGGTGCAGCTGGTGGACATGTACACCTTCAACTATGCCTACATCGGCAGCCGCACCACCGGCAACGCCGCCGCCTGCAACATGATCGCCGGCCCGAACTGGACGGGCGAGAAGCCCGAGGGCATCAGCAACGTCTTCAAGAGCGAGACCGAGTTCGGCATTGCCCTGATCCGAACCCAGTTGTTCAACCCGGCCGACCTGTCCAACGTCAAGAAGATCCAGGCCGGCTACCGTGGCGTGACGCTGTCGAAGTTCCTGGGCAAGCCGGCGCCGCCGCCCGCGCCGGCGATCAAGTGGCCCGCAGTCACCAAGCAGCTCGCCGCGAAGAACCCCTTCGAGTACCTCAATTTCGTGCTGTCGCAAGCGCCCGCCACCGGCGCCGCGGCGGTCGAGGTGCCGATGCGCGAGCGCTTCGCGAAGATCGGCGTGGAAGCGGGCAAGCCCTTCTCGATGAGCAAGGTCCGGCTGGTGCACGACGTCGAATTGCTCGAAGGCATGAAGCAGGGCATGGCGGCCATCAAGGGCGCGGTCTCGGAACTGGGCAAGGACGAGAACGGCTGGCGCGTCGCGACCGACGGCTTCGGCGACCGCCAGTCCTATGCCGGCAACTACCTTTTGCGCGCCGCCGCTGCGGATGCGGGCATCTACGGCAACAACGCTGCCGAGGCGCTCTACCCGCTGCTGGCCACCGACGCCAGCGGCCAGAAGGTCAACACCGCGGCCAACAAATACACCCTGACCTTCCCGGCCGGCCAGCTGCCGCCGGTCAATGCCTTCTGGTCGGTGACGATGTACGACGGCAAGACCCAGCTGCTGATCCGCAACCCGATCCACCGCTACCTGATCAACTCGCCGATGCTGCCGGACTTGAAGAAGAACGCGGACGGGTCATTGACCCTCTACATCCAGCAGCAGTCGCCGGGGAAAGAACGTGAAGCCAACTGGCTGCCGGCGCCGAATGGGCCTGCGTATATCGTGATGCGGCTTTACTGGCCGAAGGAAGAGGCGTTGAAGGCCAGCTGGAAGCCGCCGGCGGTGACGAAGGTGCAGTGAGGATGATTGGCCGATCGAGGGCTGCGAAAGCCACGATCGGCCTGAAGCGGGAAGGCCTGCCGTTGAAAGGATGGCGGGTCTTCTTGCCCGGCGATGAAGCCACCGGTGGGTGGCGCCGGCGGAGAGTGTGAGATTCGAACTCACGGACGATTGCTCGTCGGCAGTTTTCAAGACTGCTGGTTTAAACCACTCACCCAACTCTCCTGGGACTGCCGTCGGAAGGGCAGAGCCGCCGATTTTAGCCGCTGGCAATCCCAGGCTCAGTCCGCCGCATCGCCCTTCGAATCGGGCGCCCAGCCCCGAAGCACCAGGTCGACGATGCCTTCAGCCCAGGCGCGCAATTCCTCGCCCGGCGCGAGCGCGCGCCACAGGAAGAAGCGCACCCCGCCAAACGCCAGCGTCGACAACTGCAGCGCCGCCAGCTCGGGCGAAGGCACCCGCAAGCGCCCGTCCCGGTTGGCCTCGTCCAGGTACGCGACCACCGGCGCCAGCACGTAGCTGTTCTCGATGTACGCGCTCTTGGCCAGTTCCGGAAAGCGCGTGGCCTCGGCGATCATCAGGCGCAGCAATGCCAGGGTCTTGGGCTCGGTGGCGCTCAGGTACATGCGCTCCACCAGGTCGAGCAATGTCTGGCGCTCGTCGTTGCTGCGCTCCACCACGACGGCCTGCATCGACGCGCGCGCATCGATGACCGCGCGGTGCGCTACCTCGCGGAATAGCGCTTCCTTGTTGTCGAACTGGCGGTAGATGGTGATCTTGGCCACGCCGGCCTCGCGGGCGATGGCCTCGATGCTGGTACCTGCGTAGCCGTTCTCCAGAAAGGAATCGAGCGCGGCCGACAGAAAGGCCTCGCGCAGGGCCGCCGCCTGCTGCGGGCTAGGCCTGCCGCGAGCGCGGCGCTTGCCGTTCTCGGGAGAGACGCTGGGTTGTTCGTCCATGATGAGAGAAGAAGGGCGTCAGTCCGGCAGGAACATGGCCTGCAGGTCGCTCAGGAAATCGAAGCCCCGGGTGGTCGGCCAGACGCGAGCCAGGTCGCGCTCGACCAGGCCCTTGCGCTCGGCCTCTTCGAGGCCGCGCTGGATCGCGGTCATGGCCAGGCCAGTGCGCTCGCCGAACTGCGCGAGCGTGAAGCCGTCTTTGAGTCGCAAGCCATTGAGCATGAATTCGAACGGCAGCGCCGCGATGCCGACCTCCTGGTTCTGAGCCACTGCATGGCCGGCGATCGCCTGATCCATGTAGCGGCGCGGATCCCGAAAGCGCACCTGCCGAAGCACGCGATGCGCAAAACTCAATTTGCTGTGGGCGCCGGCACCGATTCCGAGGTAGTCGCCGAACTGCCAGTAATTGAGATTGTGTGCGCACGAATGGCCAGCGCGCGCGTAGGCAGAAATCTCGTAGCGATGCAGTCCATTGGCTGCGGTTCGTTCCGTGATGCGGTCGAGCATGTCATAGGCTGCATCTTCCTCTGGAAGACGAGGCGGGAACTTGGCGAAATAGGTGTTGGGCTCGATCGTCAGGTGATAGACCGACAGGTGCGGCGGCGCGAGCGCCAGGGCCTGGTCCAGGTCGGCGTCGAGCTGCGCCAGGGTCTGGCCCGGCAGCGCATACATCAGGTCGATGTTGAAGGTGTCGAAGGCGGCCGCGGCCTCCTCGACCGCCGCAATGGCCTGGGCCCGGTCGTGTACCCGCCCGATGGCCTTCAGGTGGGCGTCGTCGAAGCTCTGCACGCCGATCGACAGTCGCGTGACACCCGCCGCGCGGTAGGCGCGAAAGCGATCGCGCTCGAAGGTGCCGGGATTGGCCTCCAGCGTGATCTCGCAGTCGGGCGTGAGCTTCAATCGTGCGCGCAGGTCGCCGATCAGGCGGTCGATCGCGGCCGGCGAGAACAGGCTGGGCGTGCCCCCGCCGATGAAGATGGTGTGGACGGTGCGCCCCCAGATCAGCGGCAGGGCAGCATCCAGATCGGCCAGCAGCGCGTCGATGTAGCGCTGCTCGGGCAGCTCCTGTCCTTGCGCGCCACTGCCGCGCCATTCGTGCGAGTTGAAGTCGCAATACGGGCACTTGCGCAGGCACCAGGGCAGGTGCACGTAAAGCGACAGGGGCGGCAGGGCCGTGAGCTGCAGCGGCCCGGGCCGCATCAGCTGCTGCAGGTCGTTGGCGCCGGCGGCGGCCTCGTCGCTGTCCGATGGCGCGGCGCCGATCGGAATGATCGGCAGCGTCACGGCGACAACCAGCGCTCGCGCATCAGCGCCAGCATGGCCCGCGCCGCCTGGCCGCGGTGGCTGTTGGCATTCTTCACCTCGGCGGGCAGCTCGGCAAAGGTCTTTCCGAACTGCGGCAGGTACATCACCGGATCGAAGCCGAAGCCGTTCTCGCCGCGGCGTTCGCGCGTGATCTCGCCGGGCGCGCGGCCGACCGCGATCAGCGGCTCGGGGTCCTCGGCGCTGCGCAACGCGACCAGGGTGCTGACCAGCGCGGCGCGGCGGTTGTCGATGCCGTCCATCTGCTCGAGCAGCGCGCGCACGTTGTTGGCATCGCCCTTCGCGTAGCCGAAGCGGGTGGCGTAGAAGGCGGTGTCGACGCCCGGCAGGCCGCCGAAGGCATCGACGCAGAGGCCGGCATCGTCCGCGATCGCGGGCAGCCCGGTGAGCGCTGCCGCATGCCGGGCCTTGGCCAGCGCGTTCTCGACGAAGGTGCGGAACGGCTCGTCGGCCTCGCCGACGCCAAGCTCCGACTGGCGCACCAGCTCGACGCCCAGCGGTGCGAAGAGAACCTGCAGTTCGGCGAGCTTGCCGGCGTTGTTCGAGGCCAGGACCAGCTTCATGGTCGGGCGCTCATCGATGCTCAACCAGCCAGCGCCTGCTTCTGCAGCGCGGTCAGTTCGGCGATGCCCTTCTCGGCCAGGGCCAGCAGCGCGTTCATTTCGTCGCGGCTGAAGGCGGCGCCCTCGGCGGTGCCCTGCACTTCCACATAGTGGCCGGCGCCGGTCATGACGACGTTCATGTCGGTGTCGCAGGTCGAGTCCTCGATGTATTCGAGGTCGAGCAGCGGCGTGCCCTGCACGATGCCGACCGAGATCGCGGCCACGTGGCTGCGGATCGGCGATGCGGCGAGCTTGCCGGCGGCCAGCAGCTTGCCGACCGCGTCCTGGGCCGCCACGAAGGCGCCGGTGATGGCCGCGGTGCGGGTGCCGCCATCGGCCTGCAGCACGTCGCAGTCGAGATGGATGGTGCGTTCGCCCAGCGCCTTCAGGTCGAAGACGGCGCGCATCGAGCGGCCGATGAGGCGCTGGATCTCCTGCGTGCGGCCGCTCTGCTTGCCGCGGGCGGCCTCGCGGTCGCTGCGGGTGTGGGTGGCGCGGGGAAGCATCCCGTATTCGGCGGTGACCCAGCCTTCGCCGCTGCCGCGCTTGTGCGGCGGCACCTTCTCTTCGACCGAGGCGGTGCACAGCACCCGGGTCTGGCCGAACTCGATCAGCACCGAGCCTTCGGCATGGATGGTGAAACCGCGGGTGATGCGCACGGGACGCAACTGGTCGGCGGCACGGCCGCCGCTTCTGGCAAAGACTGTCATGGTGATGAGGAAGAAGGTTGAGGCCTAGGCCTTGCGCGCGGCCGAACGGCGAATGGCTTCGTTGATCTCGGCGATCGAGCGCTCGATGGCGTCGTCGTCGAGGTCGTCGAGTTCGCTGTCCGACGGCATGCCGGCCTGGATGGTCGAGGCGAAGACGCCGTCGCTGATGCTGTCGGTCGAGATGCCCAGCTTCTGGCCCGGCGCGTCGGGGGTTTCCCATTCGAGCGCGATCAGGGTCACGTTGTCGCTGTGGGTGCCGCCGCCGCGCAGGGCCATCTCGGCCAGGTCGGGCGCCGCATCGGAGACCGGCTTGCCCGACGAAAGGATGTGCACGATGACGCTGTCGTCGAGCACGCCCCAGACGCCGTCGGAGCACAGCATGACGCGGTCGCCGCGCTGCAGCTGCAGCGGATCGGAAATGTCGAACAGCGGCGTGGTCGGCGAGCCCAGGCAGGTCAAGAGCAGGTTGCGGTTGACCGGCTCGTTGCCCGAATTGGCGCGCGGGCGCTCGGCATGCGAATGGTCGCGGGTGCGGATCAGCAGTTCGCCGTCGCGCACCACGTAGAGCCGCGAATCGCCGCAATGCACCCACATCGCGCTGTTGCCCTGGATGACCGCCGCCACCACGGTGGTGCGCGGCGTGTCGAGCATGCCCTTGTTGCCCGCGTAGCGCATGATCTGCTGGTGCGCGGCCATCACCGACGAGGTGAGGAAGGCCTTGACGTCCTTGACGATCGGCCGCGCCTCGCGCTGGTAGAGCGCCGCAATGGTTTGCAGCGCCAGCTGGGCCGCGACCTCGCCCTCCGGATGGCCGCCCATGCCATCGGCCAGCACGAACAGGCCGGACTCCCGCGTGTAGCAGTAGCCCATCCGGTCTTCGTTCTTGAGGCGGCCGCCCTTGCGGCTGACTTGGAAGACTGAGAATTTCACAGGGGGTGCCCGGCTGGCCGACGGCCACGGGGGTTCGGAAGGAAGTGCAAGGTCATGCTGGGCGGGTCGTGGGCGCTGCCGCCTTGGGCAGGCCCTTCTTTTCGAAGGAGCGCATGTTGTCGATCGAGAGGCGCACCTTCTCGCCGACCGTGAGCTTGGTGTAGCGGCGCTCGCCTTCGCGGCTGAGCTCCTTTTGCAGCGCGAACACCGACTGGGGCCGCGACAGCGGGTCGAGCGACATGCACCACTCGACGACCTCGATCAGGTTGTCGGAATAGACGCCGCGCAGGCGCGAAAGCGACAGGCCGAGGCGGTCCTTCTCGATGCGCTGCGGAGCGTCGTTGGGCGGGTAGCCCTGCATGCAGGCATAGATGCAGGCGCCGATGGCGTAGATGTCGGTCCAGGGGCCCATCGACGAATCGCGCCGGTACATCTCGGGCGCAGCGAAGCCGGGCGTGTACATCGGGCGGATGAAGTTGCCTTCCTTGGACAGCACCTCGCGGGCCGCGCCGAAATCGATCATCACCGCGCGGTCGTCGTCGGTGACGAAGATGTTGGCCGGCTTGATGTCCAGGTGCAGCATCTTGTGCTGGTGGACGATGCGCAGGCCGCGCAGGATCTCGTCGAACAGGGAGCGGATTGTCGACTCCCTGAATACTTTCTGCTTCTTCAAGTCGCGGGCCGTGACGATGAAGTCCTGCAGGGTGGCGCCCTCCAGGTAGTTCATCACCATGTAGACGGTCTCGTTCTCGCGGAAGAAGTTCAGCACGCTGACGACCGAGGCGTGCGAGATCTGCGCCAGCGAGCGGCCTTCCTCGAAGAAGCTCTTGAGGCCCAGGCGGTAGAGGGAGAGCTTCTCGGGTGAAACCTGGGGTGCCAGTTCGCCCGTTCCGCGGGTGGCGAGCGAGGAAGGCAGATACTCCTTGATCGCCACTTGCTGCCCGCTGTGGTCGACGGCCAGGTAGACCACGCCGAAGCCGCCCGCCGACAGGCGGCGAACCACGCGATAGCCGCCGATGACCGTTTCAGGCAGCAGGGGCGAAGGTTTGACCTTTGACATAATCCGGGAGTTTCGCCCGAAGGCGACGGTGCGGCAAGCGAACGCAGTGCCGACGCGACGGTGAAAACCAACAAAATTCACAGCGAGGCGCGATGCCAGTTTACAGCATGACCGGTTACGCCAGCGGCCAGAACGGCCCCGCCGGCAACCACACCGATGCCGACGCACGCCCCGGTTCGACCGTCCGGCTCGGGGTCGAGATCCGCTCCGTCAACAGCCGCTTCCTCGACCTCAGCTTCAAGCTGCCGGAGGAATTGCGCCAGCACGAGCCGGCGCTGCGCGAGCTGCTGAACGCCCAGCTCAAGCGCGGCAAGGTCGAACTGCGCGCCGCCATCGAGACCGGCTCGGCCGCCGGAGTCGCCGACCCCTCATCGAAGCTGCTGCAGCGGCTCAACGGCGTGCAGGACAACATCAAGGCCTGGCTGCCGGGTGCGCGCGAGCTCAGCGTGGCCGAGGTGCTGCGCATCGCGGCAGGCGACAGCGCGACCCGCGGCGACTGGGGCCCCGATCTGCAGCAACTGGCCGAGAAGACGCTCAAGGCGCTGCTCGCCGCGCGCGAGCGCGAAGGCTCGCGCCTCGCGAAGATGCTGCTCGATCACCTGGCGCAGCTGCGCAAGCTGGCGGCCCAGGCGCTGCCGCTGGTGCCCCAGCTGGTCGAGCAGCAGCGCAGCCGCTTCCTCGAGCGCTGGAAGGAAGCCATGGGCCTGGGCGCCAGCGGCACGCCGCCCGAGGCAGCCCAGGACCGCGCGCTGTCCGAGGCCACCGCCTTCGCGATCCGCATCGACGTGGCCGAGGAACTGACCCGGCTCGATTCGCACCTCGACGAGATCGAGCGCCTGGTCAAGAAGGGCGGCGAGATCGGCAAGCGCCTCGACTTCCTGATCCAGGAACTGCACCGCGAGGCCAACACCCTGGGCTCGAAGTCGGCCACGCTGGAGCTGACCCGCATCGGCGTCGACATGAAGGTGCTGATCGAGCAGATGCGCGAGCAGGTGCAGAACATCGAGTGACGGTCGCGCGCGGCGTCGAAGGCCCGCCTCAGTCCGCTTCGATATGCGCCGCCCGGACCACCTCGGTCCAGCGCGCGGTGTCGGCCTTCACCATCGCGTCCATCTGCTGCGGATTCATGTAGTCGGCCAGCGCGCCCTGCTCCTGCGCCTTCTGCCTGAAGGCGGGCGTGGAGACGATCTTCGCGATTTCCGACGACAGCTTGTCGATGACCGGCTTGGCCGTCTTCGCCGGCGCGAAGACGGCGAACCAGGAGGTCGCGACCAGGTCCGGCAGGCCGGCCTCGGCGGTGGTGGGCACGTCCGGCATGCTGGGCAGCCGGGTCTTGCCGGTGGTTGCCAGCACGCGCAGCTTGCCGGACTGGATGTGCTGCACGAAGGGCGGCGCGGTGCCGAAGGTGAGGTCGACCTGCCCGGCCAGCAGGTCCTGCAGCGCGGGGCCGGTGCCCTTGTACGGCACGTGGGTCATCTTGATGCCGGCCTGCTGCTCCAGCATGGCGCCGGTGGCGTGCTGCAGCGATCCGTTGCCGGAGGACGCGAAATTGAGCTTGCCCGGATTGGCCTTGGCATAGGCCACCAGATCGGCCATGGTCTTGATCGGCAGGTCGGCGCGCACCACCACGATCTGCGGCGCCGACAGCACGTTGGCCACCGGCGTCAGGTCCTTGGCTTCCCACTGCGCCTTCTGCTGCGACACCAGCGGCGTGATCACGTGGTAGCCCGAATACTGCATCAGCAGGGTGTAGCCGTCCGGCTCGGCGCGCTTGGTCGCGACCGCGGCGATCACGCCATTGCCGCCGCCGCGGTTCTCGACCACCACCGCCTGGTTCAGCGCGGTGCCCAGCGGCACGCTCAGCATGCGCGCCGCGATGTCGGTGGTGCCGCCCGCCGCGGTCGGCACCAGCATCAGCACCGAGTGGTCGGGATAGCCGGGCTGGGCATGCAGCGCCGGCGCCAGCCCCAGCGCGGCCAGGCCGATGGCGGCCAGGCCGAGCGAGCGGCGCGAGATGCGCTTCGAGAATAGAAAGTCGGCGCGGTTGTCCGGCTTCAGGTGGTTCAGGCCGATTGCGTGCTTCATCGTGGTCTCCTTGTGATCCGGATCGGGTGTTCTCAGGCGTCGTGGGCGGGCCGCGCATCGCGGGCCAGCGCCCGCTCGCGCCAGCGTTCGAAGTCGGCGGGAGGGGCGTGCAGGTCGAGCCGCCGGCCGGCCTTGGCGATCTGGCTGGGGATGTCGTGCCCGATGAGCGCCGGCAGCCGCGCGGCGGACTGCAGCAGCAGGGGCAGGTCGCAGCCGGTGTCGAAGTCCATCAGTTCGAGCGCATGCACGATCTCCTCGGTGCAGACGTTGCCGCTCGCACCCGGCGCATAGGGGCAGCCGCCAAGCCCGCCCAGCGAAGCATCGAAGCGGTCGGCGCCGGCATCGATCGACGCCAGCACGTTCGCCAGGCCCATGCCGCGCGTGTTGTGGAAGTGAAGGGTCAGCTCGGTATCGGCAAGGCGTGCGCGATGCGCCCGCACCAGCCGCGCCACCTGGGTCGGGAAGGCCATGCCGGTGGTGTCGCACAGGGTGGTGCCGCGGACGCCCGCATCGGCGAAGCGCGCAGCCCAGCCGAGCACCACCGCCGCATCGACCTCGCCCTCCATCGGGCAGCCGAAGGCGCAGGACAGCGACACGTTGACCGGCACCGCGGCCTGGCGCGCCAGCGCGATCACCTCGGACAGCGCGGCGAAGGACTGGTCCCGCGTCATGCGCAGGTTGGCCAGGTTGTGGGTCTCGCTGCAGGACATCACCAGGTTCAGCTCGTCGGCGTGCGAGTCGATCGCGCGCTCGGCGCCGCGCAGGTTCGGCACCAGGCAGGTGTAGATCACGCCCGGCACGCGGACGATTTCGCGCAGCACGATCTCGGCATCGGCCAGCGCCGGGATGGCCTGCGCCGAGACGAAGGCGGTGGCCTCGATCTTCGCCAGGCCGGCGGCGGAGAGCGCGTCGACCAGGGCGATCTTCTCGGCCGTCGGCACGAAGGCCGACTCCATCTGCAGGCCGTCGCGCGGGCCGACCTCCTGCATGTGGATGCGGCGGCGGGCGCCCGTCCAGGGGCCTTGCTTCTTGACGTTCATGCAATCGCTCCTCGGGCGCGAAGAAATTCGATCTGTGCGGCATCCAGGCCGGCCTCGCGGAGCACCGCATCGGTGTCCTCGCCAAGACGCGGTGCGGCGGTGCGCAGCGTTCCCGGCGTGAGCGACAGCTTGGGCACCACGCCCGGCACCGCGATCTCGTGGCCGTCGCGCGTGGTCTGCGCGAGGATCATGTCGCGCGCGTGGTAGTGCGGGTCGGCGTGGATGTCGCGGGCGGTGTAGACGCGGCCTGCCGGCACCCTGGCCTCGGCCATCGCGCGCAGCACATCGTCGATCGGGCGCGACTGCGTCCAGGCAGCGATCGCGGCATCCAGCTCGTCGACGCGCGCCACCCTGCCGGCATTGGCCTGCAGATCGGCCGCGGCGCCCAGGTCGGGGCGGCCCACCACCTCCATCAGGCGTCGGAAGATGCTGTCGCCATTGCCGGCGATCAGCACGTAGCCGTCGGCGCAGCGGTAGGCGTTGGAGGGCGCGATGCCCGGCAAGGCGCTGCCGGCCGCCTCGCGCACCGCGCCGAAGGCGCTGTATTCGGGCAGCAGGCTTTCCATCACGTTGAACACCGCCTCGTGCAGCGCCACGTCGATCATCTGCCCGGCGCCGCCGTTCACCTTGCGGTGATGGAGCGCCAGCAGCACGCCGATGGTGCCGTGCAGGGCGGCCAGCGTGTCGCCGATCGAGACGCCCACTCGCACCGGCACCCGCCCGGGCTCGCCGCTCAGGTGGCGCAGCCCGCCCATGGCCTCGCCGATGGCACCGAAGCCGGGCAGGTCGCGGTACGGCCCGGTCTGGCCATAGCCCGAGATGCGCAGCATCACCAGCCCGGGGTTCAGCGCATGCAGCGCCTCCCAGCCCAGGCCCCAGCCCTCCAGCGTGCCGGGGCGGAAGTTCTCGATCAGCACGTCGGCCTCGCCGATCAGCCGGCGCGCGATGTCCTGGCCGTCCGGCGAGCGCAGGTCCAGCGCCACCGAGCGCTTGTTGCGCGACTGCACCTGCCACCAGACAGATGTGCCGTCCTGCAACAGCCGCCAGTTGCGCAGCGGGTCGCCGGCGCCGGGCGGCTCGATCTTGATGACCTCGGCGCCGAACTCGCCGAGCGTCTTGCCGCAGAAGGGGCCGGCGATCAGCTGGCCCATCTCGACCACGCGCAGGCCGGCGAGCGCGGCCGGCGTCGGCGCGGCGGCGGATGTGCCGGAAGCCTCGGCAGGAATGGATTGCTCGTTCATCGGGGACGGATCATCCCCAGCCCTCGAAGACCTGCAAAGTAGCCATTGGCGAGCCTGCCATCGCGGATCGCGATGGTGTGTAATCGCCCGGCATGAAGCTCGATCCCGTCTCGCTTCGCCTCTTCGTCGCCATCATGGAAGAAGGCACCATCGCCGCGGCCGGCATGCGCGAGCACCTGGCGCCGGCGGCGGTCAGCAAGCGCATGAGCGAGCTCGAGGACGCACTCGACTGCGAACTCTTCCGGCGCAGCAACAAGGGCGCCGAGCCCTCCGCCGCCGCCCATGCGCTGCTCGGGCTGGCGCGCGGCGTGCTGAACGGCCTGGCGGACATCGGCGAGCAGATGGCCGGCTATTCGAGCGGGCTGCGCGGCCACGTGCGGGTCTTCGCCAACATCTCGGCCATCACCCAGTTCCTGCCCGACGACCTGCGCAGCTTCCTGGACGGCGCGCCGCTGGTGCAGGTGCACCTGCAGGAGCGCATCAGCTCGGCCATTGCCCGGGCGGTGACCGACAGCACGGCCGACATCGGCATCCTCAACGCCGGCGCCTACGGCGAGGAGCTGACCACGCGCCCCTACCGCGAAGACGAGCTGGTGCTGGTCGTGCGGCGCGACCATCCCCTCGCACGGCGCCGCAAGGTGACTTTCCGCGAGGCGCTGGCGCACGAATTCGTCGGCGCCCATCCGGGCAGCGCCGTCAACAACCAGTTGCACAAGGCGGCCGCCGAGATCGGCATTCCGCTGCGCCTGCGCATGCAGGTCAGCGGCTACGACGCCATGTCGCTGATGGTGGCGGCCGGGCTCGGCATCGGCGTGCTGCCGCGCCAGAGCGCCCGGCTCTACCTCGGCTCGCTGGCGATCCGGGCGGTGGCGCTGGACGAGCCCTGGGCCCGGCGGCAACTGGTACTCTGCGTGCGCTCGCTGGAAGCGCTGTCGCCGGCGGCGCGCTCGCTTTTCGATCACCTGAGCGTCTCGACCGGCGCGCCGGCCGCTGGCGGGCGCGGCGCCTGAAGCGCGGCGCGGCTGTCACAAGACGGTGGCCTCGAACGTCTTGTTGTCATGAGCACCGATCCGACCGCCATCTTCAACCGGCTGCGTCCGCGCCTGCAGTCCATCGGCTACCGCATGCTCGGCTCGATGGCCGAGGCCGAGGACCTGGTCCAGGACGCCTGGCTGCGCTGGCATTCGACGCCGCGCGAGCGCATCGACAACGACGAGGCCTGGCTGGTGAGCGTCACCACTCGGCTGGCCATCGACCGCCTGCGCGCCGCCAAGCTGCAACGCGAGCACTACATCGGCACCTGGCTGCCCGAACCGGTGCTGACCGATGCGCCGGTCACGCCCGAGCAGACGCGCGAGCTAGCCGACGATGTCTCGGTGGCCTTCCTGCTGCTGCTCGAAAGGCTGGCGCCGGAAGCCCGCGCGGCCTTCCTGCTGCGCGAGGTCTTCGATGCCGACTATCCCGAGGTGGCCCGCGCCATCGGCAAGAGCGAGGCCGCCTGCCGCCAGATCGTGCATCGCGCGAAGGCCCGGCTGGCCGAGCAGAAGCCGCGCTTCGCGATCCCGGCCGACGCGCAGCACAGCCTGCTGCGCGGCTTTGCCCAGGCCCTGTCGCAAGGCGATTTCCAGGCCATGCAGGGCCTGCTGGCCGAGAACGCCGAGCTGATCGGCGACGGCGGCGGCGTGGTGCCCAGCTTCGGCAAGCCGCTGCTGGGCGCGCGCCGCATCGCCCAGCTCTTCTATGCGGTGCGCCTGCGCCACGGCGATGCGCTGCGCATCGAGCTGGCGCGGCTCAACGGCGAATGGGCGCTGCTGCGCTTCATCGGCGGCACGCTCGAATCGGCGCATGCCATCGAGAGCGACGGCCAGCACATCACTCGCATCCACGTGCAGCGCAACCCGGCCAAGCTGGCGCGGCTGGCGGCGGCGCTGCGGGCACGCTGAGCGACGGCCGGCTGTCACAAGCCGGCATGCCAGAACGTCTTGAAGACATGGACGGCAACGATCCATGCCGCGAAACATCTCGCGAACGGAAGCCCCAGCCGTCCTGGGGCCACAAGGAGCACGAGCCATGAGCCAACGAATCAACCCCATGCAGCACTCGCCCGAACTGGTCAAGAAGCTGATCGAAATGGGCAACCTGCTGAAGGACAGCCCGATCGAACTGAAGATCCGCGACCTGGTGCATATCCGCGCCTCGCAGCTCAACGGCTGCGGCTTCTGCCTCGACATGCATGTGAAGGAAGCCAGGATCCACGGCGAGCGCGAGCTGCGCATCCACCACCTGCCGATCTGGCGCGAATCGGCGCTGTTCAGCCCGCGCGAACGCGCCGCGCTGGCCTGGACCGAGGCCCTGACGCGGCTGCCCGAGCATGGCGTGCCCGACGAGGTCTACGAGCGCGTGCGCGCCGAGCTGTCCGAGAAGGAACTGTCCGACCTGAGCTTCGTGATCATGACCATCAACGCCTGGAACCGCCTGAGCATCGGCTTTCGCAATGTTCCAGGCTCGGCCGACAAGATCTACGGACTCGACAAGTCCGGGCTGGCCTGAACTCCGAGGTCGCCCCCGCAGCAAGGCGCCGCCACGTCGAGGCACACCTGACCGGCTGATAAAATGCCGCGGATCACAGCTTTGCTGGTTCGTTCGCCTGCCTTGACCGCATGCCGTCGCACGACAGCGCAGCCAAACCAAACCGAACCGACAAGCAGCCAATGGATTACCCCGGCAACATCTTCGTGGTCGCGGCGCCCAGCGGCGCCGGCAAGTCCAGCCTGGTGAAGGCGCTCATGGAGCTCGACTCGGCGGTGCAGCCCTCGGTGTCCCACACCACCCGGCCGCCGCGCGGCCAGGAAAAGCACGGCCGCGAATACTTCTTTGCCTCCAGCGGCGAATTCGACGCGATGGTCGAGGCCGACGCCTTCGTCGAATGGGCCCATGTGCACGGGCAGCGCTACGGCACCTCCAAGCGCGCCATCGAGGAACGCATCGCCCAGGGCGCCGACGTCATCCTCGAGATCGACTTCCAGGGCGCGCTGCAGATCCGCAAGACCTTCGCCAACGCGGTGATGATCTTCATCCTGCCGCCCAGCTGGGAAGAGCTGCGCTCGCGCCTGGAACGGCGCGGCGAGGACAGCGCGGCCATCATCGAATTGCGCCTGCGCAATGCGGCCGAAGAGATGGCCCGGGCCGGGGAATTCGACTTCGTTATAATCAACGAGATATTTGAGCGCGCACTTTTCGACCTGAAAGCGATCGTCCACGCTCAGCGGCTGCGGTATTCCGCCCAGCGCCGCGCGCGGGCCGAGACATTCGCCGCGCTGAACATCCCCTGAAACGCCCTCCTTCAGCTCACCGAAAGATCCTCATGGCCCGCATCACCGTCGAAGATTGCCTCGTTCACATCCCGAACCGCTTCCAGCTGGTGCTGGCCGCCACCTACCGCGCGCGCATGCTGAGCCAGGGCCATGCACCCAAGATCGAAAGCAAGAACAAGCCGGCCGTGACCGCGCTGCGCGAGATCGCCGAAGGCAAGATCGGCCTCGAAATGCTCAAGAAGGTGCCCGGCTGAAGTTGATGCAGCCGTGCAACAAGAAAGCACCGTGCGCGGTGCTTTTTTTATGCCCGGGAGCGGTGATCGGGCTGTCACGCTAAAGTGATAGGGATGAGCGCGGTCGTCAAGCCCCTCTCCGAGGCACCTTCCAGCCCGCGGCCCAGTCCCGCGGCGTTGAATGCTGCCGGCGCGAGCTTCGCCGCGCTGACCGCCCGGCTCGACTACCTGGCACCCGACGACATCGAGCTGGTGCGCCGTGCCTACCGCTTCGCCGACGAGGCGCACCTGGGCCAGTTGCGCAACAGCGGCGAGCCCTACATCACCCATCCGATCGCGGTCGCGGCGCAATGCGCCGAATGGAAGCTCGATGCCCAGGCGCTGATGGCGGCGCTGCTGCACGACGCCATCGAGGACTGCGGCGTGACCAAGTCCGAGCTGATCGAGCGCTTCGGCGCCCCGGTGGCCGAACTGGTCGACGGCCTGACCAAGCTCGACAAGCTGCGCTTCAACACCCGCGAGGAGAACCAGGCCGAGTCCTTCCGCAAGATGCTGCTGGCGATGGCGCGCGACGTGCGCGTGATCCTGGTCAAGCTGGCCGACCGCACGCACAACATGCGCACCCTCGACGATGCGCCGCGCGAGAAATGGTCGCGGATCTCGCGCGAGACCCTCGAGATCTACGCGCCGATCGCGCACCGGCTGGGCCTCAACCAGACCTACCGCGAGCTGCAGGACCTGTCCTTCCGCCACATGCGGCCCTGGCGCTACGCGATTCTCAACAAGGCGGTGTCGAAGGCCCGCGGCCGGCGCCGCGACCTGATCCAGAAGGTGCAGCAGGAGGTCGAGACCGCCTTCGCCGAGGCCAAGATGAACGTGCGCATCGCCGGCCGCGAGAAGACGCTCTATTCGATCTACCGCAAGATGGACGAGAAGCACCTGAGCTTCGCCCAAGTCACCGACATCTACGGCTTCCGCCTCATCGTGCCGACGGTCATCAACTGCTACACCGGCCTGGGCATCCTGCACCAGATGTACAAGCCGCTGCCGGGCAAGTTCAAGGACCACATCGCGATCGCCAAGCTCAACGGCTACCAGTCGCTGCACACCACGCTGGTCGGCCCTTCGGGCGTCAATGTCGAGTTCCAGCTGCGCACCGAAGCCATGCACGTGGTGGCCGAGTCGGGCGTCGCCGCGCATTGGCTCTACAAGTCGCAGGATCCGGCCACCGCCACCAGCGAGCGGCTGGGCGCGAAGTGGCTGCAGTCGCTGCTCGACATCCAGGACGAAACGCGCGATGCCGCCGAGTTCTGGGACCACGTCAAGGTCGACCTCTTTCCCGATGCGGTCTACGTCTTCACGCCCAAGAGCCAGATCATGGCCCTGCCGCGCGGCGCCACGGTGGTGGACTTCGCCTACGCGATCCACAGCAACATCGGCGACCACACCTCGGCCGCGCGCATCAACGGCGACCCGGTGCCGCTGCGCACCGAGCTCAAGAACGGCGACGTTGTCGAGATCATCACCGCACCGGTGTCGACGCCGAATCCGGCCTGGCTGGGCTTCGTGCGCACCGGCCGTGCGCGCTCCAAGATCCGCCACTACCTGAAGACGCTGGCGCATGCCGAATCCGAAGGCCTGGGCGAGAAGCTGCTGGCCCAGGCGCTGCGCGCCGAAGGCCTGGGCAGCATGCCGGGCGACGATGCCGAGAACGGCCAGGTCTGGGAGAAGCTGCTGCGCTTCACCGGCAATCGCACCCGCGCCGAGCTGCTGACCGACATCGGCCTGGGCAAGCGCATCGCCAGCATCGTCGCCAAGCGGCTGATGTCGCTGATGGCCGAGCGCGGCCAGAAGCCCGATGCGCTGCTCCTGAGCCGCGAGCGCTTCACCGCGCACGAAGCGGTCTCGCAGGGCGCCGTGACGCTGGATGGCAGCGAGAACTCGTCGGTGCGATTCGCGCTGTGCTGCCGCCCGATTCCCGGCGACTCGATCGTCGGCTACCTGGGTCATGGCGAGGGCCTGGTCGTGCATACCGCCGAATGCGGCGTCGGCCAGCGGCTGCGCTACAAGGACAGCGAGCGCTTCTTCGCGGTCGAATGGGCGGACGAACCGGTGCGCACCTTCGAGACCGGCGTGGTCATCACCGTGCGCAACGACAAGGGCGTGCTGGCCCGGGTGGCGGCGACGCTGGCCGATGCCGAGGCCGACATCACCCATGTGGAGATGGCCGACGAGACGCCGCAGGATTCGACCGACCTGCGCTTCGTCATCGCCGTGCGCGACCGGACGCATCTCGATGCGGTGCTGCGCGCGGCGCGGCGGACATCTTCGGTGATGGCGGCGGCACGGACGGTGCCGGCGCCCTGACGCTTCGCGGGCCGGCGCTCAGCGCGGCGCCGGGTAGCTGACCTTCAGCACTTCGATCTCGTGCACGCCGCCGGGCGTCGCCAACTTCACTTCGTCGCCTTCCCGGGCCTTCAACAGCGCGCGGGCGATCGGCGAGATCCAGCTGACCTGCGACCGGGCGCTGTCGGCCTCGTCGATGCCAAGGATGGTGACTTCGCGCTCCAGGCCCTGCTCGTCGGCATAGCGCACGGTGGCGCCGAAGAAGACCTGCTCGCTGCCGTGATGGACCGAGGGATCGGTCACCTCGGCCAACTCCAGCCGCTTGGTGAGGAAGCGGATGCGGCGATCGATTTCACGCAGGCGCTTCTTGCCGTAGAGGTAGTCGCCGTTTTCCGAACGGTCGCCGTTCTTGGCGGCCCAATGGACCGCTTCGACGACCTTGGGGCGCTCGTTGTCCATCAGGTCGAGAAGTTCGGCGCGCAGACGGGCGTAGCCGTCGGGCGTCATGTAGTTCTTGCCGCCGGTGGGCAGGGGCGGCAGCGCATCCGCGCCCTCGTCGTCCTCGCCGTCGCTCTCTTTCGTGAATGCCTTGCTCACCGCCGATGCTCTCCAAGCAAATGGCCCGCGACATCGGTCGCGGGCCAAGGGCTCGTTGTATCACATGGCCTGGGCAAGCCGTGGATCGCGGCAACGGCGGGATACCAGCCGTCGCGTCGATGGGCTCAGTCGAACTGGCGGCGCGTGCCGGGAAACTGCTCTTCCTGCTGCTCGCGGGTCACGATGGGCTGCGGACCTTCCATCTGCTGCTGCTGCATCTGCAAGCCGCGCTTGGCGCCGCGCGCGATGCCGCGTACGAGGTGGCGCGGCAGGCGGCCGGTTCTCTGCAGATCGGCCAGGGCCTGGCTGCGGGCCGGTTCGGAAGCGGGCAGAAACATCTGGAGTGCGCTCATATCGGGTCCCCAAGAGCGCCAGGCATGCAGGGCGGCGACGTGGCCGATCGGCCCCTGGCGTGGCCGAGGGGCGGACTTTGCGCCGAAGAGCCAGGCTTTTCAAGGGGTTGCCTGCTGGAATTGTTGCGATTGGTTCCAGCCCGTGGACGCGCTCTGCACCCCCTCGCGCTGCCGCTGAGCCGCAGGCGGTTACATTCCGGGCTTCATTCCTTCGTTCATACCAAGCCTGCAGGCGCCAACCCCGATGATTTTTCGACCCAGCGCCCTCGCGGCTTCCCTCCTCTCCCTGCTCCTCCTGGCCACTGCCTGCGCGCCCCGCCCGATACCGCGTGTGGCGCGGCTCGGCGATGGCGTGTTCAAGGCGCCGACCAAGGAGGAAGCCGAGGCCTACTGCCGCAACAGCGGCGACCCCACCCGCTTCGTCGAGCAGCCCCCGGGCGCCCCGCGGGACGGCTTCGTCTTTCGCTGCGACTGAGTGCCGCCGAGCCGCGCTCAGTAGTCCACGCCGTAGTAGCTGTTGACCTGGCGGCCGTAGTCGTTGGTGTAATCGGGCACCTGGCCCTCCCCATAGCGCGGAGCACCGTCGAGCTGCGCCTTGTCCAGCGGCACCACATAACCGTCGACCGCCGTGTCGTAGTTCAGCATCTTCCATGGCAACGGATAGCGGTCGGTGCCCATGCCGAGGAAGCCGCCGAACTCGAGCACGGCATAGCGCACCTGTCCGGAGCGCTTGTCGATCATCAGGTCGTCGATAGACCCCAGCTTGTCGCCAGCCGGGTTGTAGACCGCCGTACCTTCGACACGTTCTGAAGAAATCACGTCGCTCATTTGAATGCTCCTTGGTGGATGTGGAGCTTCAGGTATCGCCCCGTTGGCGGCTCGCACCGATCAGGTTTCTTGCCTATGCCCTGTAGGCGACTGCTGTCGAGGCGGGATGGCAGGCATTGCGAGGTCTCCGCCCAGCTTGATCTGGACAACACCGAGAAGGCGCCGAAATGGATGCTATAATCGCAAGCTGCGCGGCTGTAGCTCAGTTGGATAGAGTACTTGGCTACGAACCAAGGGGTCGTGGGTTCAATTCCTGCCAGCCGCACCAAAGTCAGTGAGCCCCGGATTCTCGAAAGGAATCCGGGGCTTTTCTGCTTCTGAAGCAGCCGTGCCATGCGGGTCGATAGACTGCGGCACCGCCAACGACCTGGCCGTCCGCTCGCGACGCCGGGCTGGCGGTCCGGAGACCCATCGATGGCCAGACCTCAATTCCCTCGCATCCATTCCACGGACTCGGCGCTTGGCGCGTTCGTTCCGAAGCGCACCCGGCGTAGCGGCGCCGCTGCCCTGCTGGCACTGGCGGTGGCACTGCTCGGCGCCTGCGCCAATTCGCCACCCTCGTCCTCCGGTGCGCTCAGTGCCGAGCAGGTGGTCGCGATCGTCGCGAGCCCCGATCGCAGCGAAGCCGACCGGGTCAATGACGCGCGCCGCATGCCGACGCAGATGCTGCTGTTCATCGGCGTGCATCCGGGCATGAGCGCAATGGACCTGAGCGCGGCGGGCGGCTACACGACCGAGCTGGTGGCGCGCGCCGTCGGCCCCACCGGCCGCGTCTATGCGCAGAACGCGCCGCGCAAGGCCGGCCCGGGCCCGGCCCAGCCCGAAGGCATGGCCGCGCCGGCACCTGCCGGCCCGCGCCCGCCGCCGAGCAATCTCGCGGCGCGCATCGCGAAGCTGCCGAACCTGCACATCATCCCGGTCGCCCAGCCCTTCGAGCAGCCGCTGCCGGCCGACGTGCCGCCCGGCAGCCTCGACCTGGTCACGCTGATGTTCAACTACCACGACCTCGGCCACCTGGGGGTCGACCGCGACAGCATGAACCGCGCCGTCTTCGCGGCGCTGAAGCCGGGCGGCATGTTCGTCATCGCCGACCATTCCGGGCGGGTCGGCACCGGCATCTCCGAATCCGGCACCCTGCACCGCATCGAGGAATCCTTCCTTCAGGCCGAGGTCGAGAAGGCCGGCTTCCGCCTGGCCTCCGAAGGCTTCTTCCTGCGCAACCCGATGGACCCGCGCGACCGCAACACGCCCGAGCCGCCGCAACCCAAGGACGAGTTCGTCCTTAAATTCGTCAAGCCATAGCCAAGCCACAGGGCTTTTTGCGCGACCGGCTCACTGGCTGAGCCGCACGTAGGTCGACAGCAGCGCGCTCTTGTGGACCACGCCCAGCAGCACCGGATGCGCCGGGCTCTCGATCACCGGCAGCCGCTCGCCGCGGTGCTCCATGAAG
>Ga0265327_10000745_pt1 | contig 50619 bp, 41 predicted proteins | sample 41621metaG_FD_202089 | JGI IMG/M metagenome (GOLD analysis project Ga0265327, IMG submission 202089) | Rhizosphere microbial communities from Carex aquatilis grown in University of Washington, Seatle, WA, United States - 4-16-21 metaG | ecosystem: Host-associated > Plants > Roots > Rhizosphere... | reverse complement strand
TGGATGTGGCCATTTTGAAAATTGAGGCCAAGAATCTTCCGGCGGTGACCTTGGGCGACAGCGACCAGCTTGAAGTGGGCGATGTGGTGCTGGCGGTGGGCAATCCCTTTGGCATTGGCCAAACCGTGACGCGCGGCATCATCAGCGCCTTGGGCCGCAGCCTGATTGATCCCGCCGACACGAATCCTTACCAGAAGCAATATCAGGATTTTATTCAAACCGACGCCTCCATCAACAAGGGCAATTCCGGTGGCGCGCTGGTGGATGCCCAAGGCCGGCTGATTGGCATTAACGATGCGATTGTGAGCCCCAGCGGCACCAGCGCAGGCATTGGCTTTGCCGTGCCTATTAACATGGCGCGGAATGTGATGGAAGGCTTCCTCAAGGGCGGCAAGGTGGCCCGTGGTTATTTGGGCGTGGACACCCAGGATATCAATGCCGGTTTGGCCAAAGGATTTGGCGCGCCGACGGCGGATGGCGCTTTGGTGGTGACAGTGGCCCCCGGTTCACCAGCGGCCAAGGGCGGACTCGCGGCCGGCGATGTGGTGGTGAGCATCAATGACAAGCGGGTTTCCAGTTCGGACAATCTCAGCGTCATCGTTTCGCAATTGGCCCCCGCTTCGCAGGCCAAGCTGAAAATCTATCGCAACGGCACGCCCAAAACGCTGGAGGTGACACTGGCTGAACGTCCGGAAGTGGAACAAGATTTAGCGAAGCCAGACGACAGCGTCACGCAACCACCCAAGGCCGATGCGCTCGATGGCGTGGAGGTGCAGGACATTAATACCCGCATACGCCGGCAAATGCGCGCGCCGTCTGAAGTCAAAGGTGCGCTGGTGGTGGGTGTGGACCGGGCGTCGAATTCCTTTGAGGCCGGCTTGCAACAATGGGATGTCATCATGGAGGTCAATCATCAGGCGGTTTCCAACGCCGACGATGCCGTGCGCCTGTGCAAAGCTGCCCTTAGCGACCAAATTCTGGTCAAGGTATGGCGTCCGATTCGCGGTGGCGTGGGCATCGTACGCTATGTGAGCGTGGATAATACCAAGCACATGAAATAAGCCGGCCAGTGGTGCGTCGCCGCCAGTTTAGCCCGGCGGCACGTTCTGCAAATTTCGTCTCTGGCTTTGACAAATCGCCGCAGGCGGGCAAATTCTTTCCCGATGTCCGTACAATACAAAGATTATTACGAGAGCCTGGGTGTATCCCGTACCGCCAGCGCGGATGAAATTAAAAAAGCCTTTCGCAAGCTCGCCCGCGAATATCATCCCGACGTGGCCAAGGATAAAAAGAAGGCCGAGGAACGTTTCAAGGAAATCAACGAGGCTTACGAAGTCCTTTCCGATGCTGACAAGCGCAAAAAATACGACGAACTCGGCGCGCACTGGAAATCGGGCGCGGAGTTTCGTCCGCCGCCGGGCTATGGTGGGGCAGGTGGCGGCCAGGCGTTTCGTGGCGGCCGGGCGGCCGGTGGCGAGGAATTTCATTTTGGCGGCACGGGTTTCAGCGATTTCTTTGAGCAACTGTTCGGCAGTCGGATGCGCGGCGGCTATGGCCAGCGGGGAGCTTTTTCGCAGGAGGATATTGCTGAACGCGGCGCGGACATTGAAGGCGACATCATGGTGACGCTCGAAGAGGCGGCCAAGGGTTCCGTCCGCACGGTCAATGTCACGCATGGCGACCGCCGGGAATCGCATCAGGTCAAAATCCCGGCGGGTATTGGCGATGGACAAAAATTGCGCCTGGCCGGGCGCGGCGAAAGCGGCAGCGGCGGCGGCGAGAGCGGCGACCTTTATTTGCGCGTGCGCTTCGCTAAACATCCCGACTTTGAAGTGGACGGGCACAACCTGATTTACGAACTCGAACTCGCGCCCTGGGAGGCGGTGTTGGGTGCGGAAATTCCCGTGCCTACTCTGGACGGACGCGTAAACATCAAGATTCCCGCCGGTACAGCCAGCGGTCAAAAATTGCGTGTGCGGGGCCGTGGGTTGGGCAAGGATGGCGACTTGCTGGTGGTTGCCAAGCTCGTAGTGCCTGCCAAAATTGACGAAGCGCAGAAAAAATTGTGGGAACAGTTGGCGCATGAATCCAAGTTCAACCCACGGGCCTGAGCAAGATGCCCCATCCCAAAACCATTCTTATCACCGGTGTGTCCCGTGGCTGCGGACGGTCACTGGCGGCGGAGTTTATCCGGTTGGGCCACGTGGTCATTGGTTGTGGCCGCTCCGAAAAGGAAATAGGGGAACTACACAAGCAGTTTCCTGCGCCTAACGACTTTTCCGTGGTGAATGTGGCGGATGATCTAAAAGTGGCTGCCTGGGCTAAGGTGGTGCTCGCAAATCATGATGCGCCCGACTTGCTGCTGAACAACGCGGCGTTGATCAACCGCAATGCCCCGCTGTGGAAAGTTCCGGCCCAGGAATTTTCCGACGTGATAGACGTTAATATCAAGGGCCCGGCCAATGTCATCCGGCATTTCGTTCCCGCCATGGTTCAACGCGGAAGTGGTGTCATCGTGAATTTCAGTTCCGGCTGGGGCCGTTCCACGGATGCGGAAGTCGCCCCGTATTGTGCCACCAAATGGGCCATGGAAGGGCTCACACAATCGCTCGCGCAGGAACTGCCGGCGGGCATGGTCGCTGTGCCGTTGAACCCTGGCATCATCAATACCGATATGCTGCGCAGTTGTTTTGGCGGGAATGCGTCCAGCCATCCCTCGCCGGATGACTGGGCTAAGGTAGCGGCGCCGTTTATATTGAAGATCAATTCAGCAGACAATGGCCGCCAGATGAGCGTGCCGCTTTAATTCATTCGCCATCGAATCGGGTTTATTTTGGGCGGTGTTTCTGGTTTAGTCGGGCATGGACACATCGCTGCCGCCACTGACTCCAAGTACGTTGTATCTGGTTGCCACGCCGATTGGCAACCTGGAGGACATCACTTTGCGCGCCCTGCGCGTGTTGCGCGAATGCGATGTGGTGGCCGCCGAGGATACCCGCCGGTCCGGCCAGTTGCTCAAGCACTTTGAGATTTCCAAACCGCTGTTGAGTTATTTTCAATTTAACGAAGCCAAACGGAGCGAGGAAATTATCGAACGACTCCGGCGCGGTGAGAAAATTGCGCTGGTCACTGACGCCGGCAGCCCGGGCATCAGTGATCCCGGTGAACGCGTGGTGAAGGCGGCGATTGCTGCCGGCTTCCGGGTGGAAGCCGTGGCCGGGCCGTGCGCATTAATTGCGGGGCTCACCGCGAGCGGACTGCCCACGGAAGAATTTCATTTCATCGGCTTTCTGCCGCATAAATCCGGCCAGCGACGCAACCAGTTGGAAGCGCTCAAAGTTGTCCCCGGTACGCTCGTGTTTTACGAATCTCCGTATCGCATCGAAAAATTACTGGGCGAACTGAATGAAGTTTATCCCGAACGCGACGTGGTGTTGGCGCGTGAACTGAGCAAAAAATTCGAGGAATTTCTACGCGGCCGTCCGGCGGCATTACTGGAGGTGGCCCAGAAGCGGAGCTTGAAAGGGGAGTTTGTGGTCATGGTCGCGCCAGCAGTGGCTTGAAATTGGCTTTGAAATATTCAGACCTACCCGCCACAGTGGGTGGATGAAACTTTGGTTTTTTCCGGCCTTCTGCTGGTTGGCGGTCACAACTTTTGCCGCCGATTCTTCCTCGATTTATCATCAAGGCTGGATTGATTTAAACAAGGACGGCCGGGAGAACGTTTACGAAGACCCGGCGCAGCCGGTGGAAAAGCGCGTCAACGATTTGTTGAGGCGCATGACGCTGGACGAAAAAATTGGCCAGCTTTGGCAGGCGTCCATGGAGTTTACTTCCGACAAAGACCTGGCCGGGCGTCTGCGGGCGGGACAAGTGGGGTCGTTTCTTGGCAGCGGGGCAATTGTCGAGACGCCGGCCATGCGCAACAAGCTTCAGCATATGGCCGTGGAACAGAGCCGCCTGGGTATTCCGTTGATATTTGGCCACGACGTCATTCACGGGTTTCGCACCATTTTTCCCATTTCGCTGGCGCAGGCATGCGCGTGGGAACCGGAGTTGTTTGAGCGCACTGAAACCATTGCCGCGCGCGAGTCCGCTGCGGCGGGTGTGGATTGGACCTTTGCGCCCATGGTGGACCTCGCCCGCGATCCGCGCTGGGGCCGCATCGCTGAAGGATTTGGCGAAGACCCCTGGCTGGGCTCGCAATATGCCGTGACGTGTGTGCGCGGTTTTCAGGGAACGAATGTGGCGGATGCGAACCGCGTGGTGGCGTGCCTCAAGCATTATGTTGGTTATGGCGCGGCGGAAGGCGGGCGCGATTATAATACGACTGAAATTTCCGAATTTACCCTGCGCAATTTTTATCTGCCGCAGTTCAAGGCCGGCGTCGATGCCGGGGCGCTGACCATGATGAGTTCGTTCAACTGCCTGTCTGGTTATCCGGCCAGCGGCAATCATCACGTGCTCACGGATATTTTACGTGACGAATGGAAATTTCGCGGCTTTGTGGTCAGTGATTACAATGCGGTGAGCGAGTTGATTGATCATGGCGTGGCGGCTGATACGACCAATGCCGCCCGACTGGCCATCACTGCGGGGGTGGATATGGAAATGGTTTCCACGACCTACTTGGATACCTTGAAGCAACAAGTGGAGCAGGGGACTGTTTCGGCAAGGGTCGTGGAGGAAGCGGTGCGCCGGGTGTTGATGGTGAAATTTACGAAAGGTTTGTTTGATCGACCCTACACCGATGAAACGCGGCTGGCGGGGGCGTTGCTGGAGAAAGATGCCTTGGATTTGTCACGCGAGGCGGCGGCAAAATCGTGTGTGCTTCTCAAAAATACCAACAATGTCTTACCGCTTGCAGTGTCCGGTAAGAAAATAGTGCTCATGGGGCCCTTGGCGGAAAACGCGCAGGAATTGGTCGGTTCCTGGCATTCGTCCGCGCATTCCAATGATATTATTTCGTTTGGTTCGGCTCTCCGGGAAAAACTGGGTTCGGAACTGCGCGTCATTCGCGGTTGCGCGCTGGTTGAGCCGGGCGTGGTCAAAGTTCCCCGTGATATTGCCACCTTTGCTCCGCTTAAGGAAAAACCCACGGGCAGTAATGAAATTGCCGAAGCGGCCACCCTTGCGGCGTCGGCTGACGTGGTGGTGTTGGCCTTGGGCGAGCCGTTGGAGTGGAGTGGCGAGGACGGCAGCCGGAGCGACATCGGCCTGCCCGGAAAACAACAGGAGTTGTTTGACGCCGTCGCCGCGATGGGCAAGCCGGTGGTGGTGGTATTGTTCAATGGCCGGCCGCTGGCCATACCGGGGTTGCAGGATAAAGCCGCTGCAATTTTAGAAGCCTGGTATCCCGGCACGCGTGGCGCTTTGGGCGTGGCGGATGTTTTGTTTGGAGACACGGAACCGGCGGGCCGCCTGACAACTTCCTTTCCGCGAAGCGTGGGCCAGGTGCCGTTTTATTATAACCATTATCTCACCGGCAGGCCGGGATTTGGCGAATACAAGGGCAACTATGTTGATATTGCGACCACACCGCTGTATCCGTTTGGATATGGGTTGGCGTATACGTCGCTCGAATTTGGCAAGGCCAGCATGGTGACTCCTGTGGTACGAATGGACGGCAAAATAATGGCCGAGGTTAAAATCAAGAACACCGGCTCACGCACCGGCACAGCGGTGGCGCAATTATACATTCGCGCGCTGGCGGCCTCGGCTGGCCCCAGGCCCGTCCGTGAATTGAAAGGTTTTAAGAAAATTCAACTCGCAGCCGGTGAATCGCAGGTGGCCAGTTTTACGCTGCCGGTAAAGGACCTTGGTTATTATGACACACAGGGGAAATGGCTGGTGGAACCCGGCAAATACCTGCTTTGGATTAGCAGCGATTCGGCGTCGGGTGAACCGGTGGAATTCGAACTTAAAAAATAGCGCCTCCATGGGATTTCAACAAAAAGCGCAGCCATTTTATCGCCGAAATATCGCGGTTGGAGCGAGGATTGTCCTCAATCCACAGTATATGAATTTACTGGTAGCATTTGTAATTTGGAACTGCCCCGGTGGGGCAAGTATCCTCACGAGCCGGGTGAATCCACGAATTGTGAAAACAACGCGTAAAGGTAGGGCGACCGCTCCGCGGGCGCCGCGAATGAGGTAGGACCTGCACCAAGCCTGAGCGGCGCGCGCGGAGCGACGCGCCCTACCACCCCTTGGCATTTGAAAATTGCCAGCGGCACCTTGCCGCTCGCGTTCCGAAAATTCGGCTACAGATTTAGTTGAATGGCTCTACAATTTAAAATTCCGCGACTGCGACAGGAATTTCTTTGGGTTCTGGAAAATGACCTGGTCAACGGTGGCGGCAACGTGGCCGCGTTTTTTCATTTCCAAGGCGGTTTTCGGCACGGCCAGCGGATCGCTGACGCCCCAATCACACGCGCTGTTCAGCCATAGGCGTTCGCGGCCGTAGGTTTCCAAAATATCAATGGCCCGGGCGGGGGTGCATTTGGTTTCAGGATAAAGCGTCATGCCGGCCCACATGCCAGCGTCTAAAACCATTTCGACGGTGTGCTCCTCCACGTGGTCAATGATGACGCGCTCGGGACGGATGCGGCGGTCGTTCTTTAAAGCGTCCAGAATGAGGTGGGTGCCCTTCAATTTGTCTTCCAGGTGCGGGGTATGGACGAGGATGAGTTGATTGTGCCGGGCAGCGAGTTCAACTTGGAGTTCGAATACCCGTAGTTCGTTCCGGGAATTTTTGTTCAACCCGATTTCCCCGATGCCAAGCACGTTGGGGCGGTCGAGAAATTGAGGGACCAGGGCGATAACTTCCTCGGCAAGTTTTACGTCTTCGGCTTCCTTGGAATTGATGCACAGCCAGCAAAAATGTTTCAGGCCAAACTTGGCGGCACGCTTGGGCTCGTGTTCGGTGAGTTGGGAAAAATAATCAAAAAAACCGGCGGGCGACGTGCGGTCAAACCCGGCCCAAAAGGCGGGCTCACAGACAGCCTCACAGCCGGCCAGGGCCATCCGTTCATAATCATCCGTAACGCGGCTGACCATGTGGGCATGGGGTTCTATATAGCGCATGTGAAGATTGAGATTTGGAAATGGGATTGGCCGGACTTATTTTCGCTTCGACGGCGGGCGAACACGGTTTAAGCGGCCCGGATAGGCACCGCAGGCGGCCTTGGTGGTGGCTTGGGAAATAGGCGGACGGGTCGGATCGCTAAACGCGAGCAGGGTGTTTTTAGCCTTGTTGCGTTTTCGGTTATTCAGTCCGGCGAGGGCCATGCGGAAGGCTTGTAGCCGGAAGTCGTCTTTGCCGCTGGCACGCTCGACCCGGTCCAGAAAAGCGGCCAGTTCAACCAGCTTGTGCCGGGCATCGAGGAAGTAGAGATCGAGGACTTGTTGCCGCGTCATATATTGCTCGCGAAATATAGAGCGAAACCGGACATCGGCAAACGGAAATAAAAAACAACCCGCCTGGCAGCCATTCCATGGCTCCAAGCGGGTTGAACCCAAACCAAACCAATCTAACCAAAAATCAATCGTACTCGGCCAGGGTGACTAAACCGTCGGGGTTGGTCACGCCGCTGCCCTTGAGGAACACGATGTGCTGATAGCCGAGGCCGCGCAAGCCAATGAACCAGCCCATGGTGCGGTCGCGGAACTCACGGCCCAGTTGCGGCTCGTTGTAGTTCTCGAGGATGACCACGGCGGTCTGGTGCTGGGAAAAAGTCTTGGCCTGGTCGAGCACGCGGGAATTGTCTTCGCGGCTGATGGCGGTCGGGGCGATGACCTGGCAGGAGGCCACGTCCAGCGACTGGACGACGAGGGCCGAGTTGTCAGTGGTATGGAACGCCTGCGGCGGGGTTTCCGTTGAGCAGGATGACAGGATTACGGGCAGGGCGGCGATTACGAGCAATGCGATTTTTTTCATTTTAAAAGTGTTTAATTTTTCTTGTGCGGGCTGCATCTTCCGATGGTTTCCTCACACGACACTCCATACGCAATTGCGGTGCCACAATTTTCCTTGTGTAAAATGATTCAAGCTGGCCAGCCAAATACCAAAAAGACCGGCGGATGGGGAAGTTTTTTCTCTATAAAAACCCAAAAAACTGCCTCTAAGAAATGAATGGGAAAAATTCGCCGGACAATATTCAGAAATTGGAAAGCTTTGCCGCTGCACGCTAATGAATCGTTATTAATGGCTGTGTTGTGAAATGGGGCAGTTGGTGTGTTTTCTTAGACAGTCGCCATTTTTGGGAAGAAACGGAGCGCCGTCTGGCAGGTGGCCGTGCTCAAGTCCTCAAGCGAACAGAGTTTGACCTGGGCGACGGTTTCGGAAACCTCTTTTACATAGGCGGGTTCGCATCGTTTACCCCGATAAGGCACCGGTGCCAGATAGGGACAATCGGTTTCGAGCATGAATTTGCCCATGGGCGTGGCGGCCACGGCGTCGCGGATGTTCTGGCCGTTTTTGAAGGTGACAATTCCCGTGTAACTGACCAGCCAGCCGAGACTTAAAATTTTTTGCAAACGCTCGAGACTTTCGCCAAAACAGTGAAACACGCCCTGGGTGCGGGCCGCATAAGGCTGGATTTGGGTGAAAATGTCATCAAACGAACTGCGCTGGTGAATGACGCAATTCAACCCGGTTTCCACGGCTATTTCCAACTGCTGCTGGAAGATTTCGGCCTGTTTGCGTTTATAGGCGGCATCCTCCGCGGCGTTGCCGCCCTGCGAGCTGGGCAGCCGGTAATAGTCCAGACCGCATTCACCGATGGCCACGGCTTTCGGATGCCGGGCCAGCTCGCGCAATTCCGTACGAATATCCGCTGGCGCTTCATGGGCATTGCTGGGATGCCAGCCCACCGCCGCATAAATCATGGGATATTTTTCAGCCAGGGCAAGTGCCTTGCGGCTGCTATTGAGATCAGTGCCGATGGAAATGATTTTGGCGATACCGGCGTTTTGGGCGCGGGCCAATACTTCGGCAAAATCCGGCTGGTAATCGTCGTAATCCAAATGGGCATGGGTATCGAAAAAAACGGGCGTGGACATGATGCTGGAATCGGTGGAGAGGTGGTGGCTGGTCAGGCTTATTTCGGAGTTCCGGCGGCAGGAACAGGTTCTTCGAGAGCTTTCACTTCGTTTTCAACCTGTCCACGACCGGGGTAATCAGGCACTTCTGCTAAAAGTTTATTGTCATCTTCAATGGCCTCGGCTTTGCGGCCATCGGCCAGCAATTTTTTGGCAAGCACCAGGCGAATGCGCACGCGTTGTTCGGTAGAGGGGTTGAGCGTCAAAGCTCTTTGCCAGGCATCAACCGCAGAACTCGGCTTGCCTTGGGCATCGTAAAGATTGGCGAGACGCTCGGTCAAAACCGCGCTATTGGCAGTAGCCGGCAAATTTTCCAGGAAACCGGCCAGCTTGGGTTCGCGGAGGCCATGCAACAGGTCCAAGTTGACGAGGCGTTCAAATGACCATTCGATGAGGGGATTATGCGTACGGTTCAACTGGCTATGCATGGTCAACAACGGTTTGTTAAACGGCTGGTAAAGCGGATCGCCGATGACCGTGATTTGCCAGGATAACATCGGCTCCGACGCCCAGGCCGCCTCGGCAAAAGTACTGCCATTGCCCAAGGCTTGCAGGAAAAATGCGATGTTAGGCGTGAATTGCAGGTAAGGTTCATAGACGCAACCCATGGTGCAGGTGGCACCCTTGGCCAGCAGCGGGCCGCACCAGTGACTATTGGCGGTGCGAATGCTTTCGGCGCTGTAAGAATGCAGATGATAGGCGAATGCGCCCGGCATAAACTCCACCTTGGGCAACGCCAGCGGCCCACTAACATCGGAGTCATACCAGCCGGCGTAAATGGCAATCTGGCTCATGGGATACGAGGCCGGGAACGTTTCCACATTCGTATCCATCTCGGTGTCAAAACCCAGTTCGCGGCAGATTTCAGCGCCAATGCGCAGCCAGTTGTCGCCCAGATAAAGCGGGTCGTTGGTGGCGGAATTGCGGATATCAAAATAAGCGCGGCCCCAAAAACCGTTGCTCTCCGCCATCAGCGCTTTGTCCACCAACCCGCAGGCAATCTCGGGCGACGGCCCGTCCAGCCGGGAAACTAGCAGGATGCCGTTCGTAGGCGTGAGCAGGGCATGATTAGTGCAGGCATAAAACAAGTTCGGCATGGGGCCGACTATGTGCGAAACCATCTTTACCAAAGGCAACCAGACCAGTTCGGAATCCACTGCAGCCTCATCGCGTCGCAATTCCGGCTTCATGGTCATCGCGATTGGGTCTTGCGTGGAACTGGGGGCGATTTTTAAGGGTACGCCGTAACAGACGACTGCGTAACGGATTTTTGAGCTTATCACCCGGTTTTCGGTATGCGCCAGTTGATTGCTGCCAGCGGGGATTTTTAACTCGCCAAATTTCCATAGTCCGGCGGTCTCCAGCTTGTCGGCCAATGGCTTTTGCAGAAAGTCCGTGAAATCCGCGCGGGTAATGATTTCGTTGGTTGTCAGGGCAAACCCGAATAACTGGCTGGCGGGCACTTGCCGGGCTGCCGCGTAGTGTTCCGCCACCATTTTGGAGGCCGGGACCTGCGAATTATAGATGACCACGACTTCATCGCCGCCAGCCTGCGCCAATCGCGCGGCCAGCATCAATATTAAAAAGATTCGAATCCAATTCATTTCGTATATTTAAACCGTGGATTATCGCGCATGTTACTGCGTTTGTCCAAAAAGTGCTTCGTGCATGCCTGGCATGGCGCGGTTATTGTCCTTGTCCCAATAGCGGAAACCAGCACTCCAGTCCCAGATGCACCAGCCAATCTTGTTTTGTTCGGCTGCACGCCGGAATGCGGAATAGAAATTGGCGCGCGACTGTTCATCAGCCTTGGTGAAAGCGCCAAATTCGCCGAGGTGAATTGGCCGCCCGTAATAGTCCGACCAGGCGGCGATATATTTCAACTTATCCGTGAACGCAGACGGGCTGCTGGGATTCTTGTCCGTGGGCAGCGTGTTGTACTTTTTAAGCCAGTCAACCTGGTACGGCTTTAATTTCCAGTTGGGATTCTCCGCCAATGGTTGGGCCGGCGGTCCCGGAAAAACGATGCCGGTCATGGGCGTGGCACCGCCCGTCCAACTGGCACCCTGATGCGTGAAGTAAAACGGGTCGTAACAATGTACGGATACAATAATGTTGTCGTCCGATGGCAACACGAGGTTCTTCAGTTCATTGATGCTGCCCCAGCCGCCGGGTTCCACAAAAATGGTCCGGCGCGGATTGGACTCGCGGATATCGGCGATGGCCTGCGCGTAAATGGGGTTCATCAAGGCCGTGGTGGCATTGTCATGCGGCTCGTTATCCAGTTCAAAGGCCAGTTGGCGGGGATACCTCTGATAGTGCACGGCGATTTGACGCCAGATGGCCAGAAATTCCGGCGCGGTATTGGTCGGGGCATGATCGAGTTCATCGAAATGATGGATGTTAATCATGACCGCCAGCTTGTTTTGCAAGGCATTGGTGACCGCGAAATCCACCTTGGAAAAGATTTCCGGCGACAATTTAAAGTCCGGCGCGGGTCCGGCGTAATGATGCCAGCCCACCGGTACGCGCACATGGTCAAAGCCCTCGCGCTTGATGGCGGGGAATTCATCCGCCGAAACCTGCACGCCCCAGTTCTCGCCCGGTTTGACTTCTAGAAAATTTCCCAGATTGGCACCGTGCAAAAAATACTGCGCTTCGCGATAAGCCGGGGTGCTATGACTGGCAATCGGTTTTAGTTCTGGCGGATTGGCGGGCGTGAAGCCTTTGTCGTTGGCGGCAGATTGCGCCAGTAGCTGAATGGTTGGCAGCATGGCCAACAAGGCCAACCCGGCAAGGTTTTGAAATCGTTTCATGTGAGAGTATTCGTTGACTGTCTCGCTGGAGAAATGGTTTGCATCATGAAGCTGGATCGCTGTCTGATACTTTTAATCCATCCCATGCCAGCGTGATGCCTTCGGGCAATTCCGCCTGCGCCTTGTCATGGTCATAATCGTGGGTCAGGTGGGTGAAATAGGTCCGCCGGGCATTGATGCGCCGGGCGGCGGTCAAGGCCTCGTCCAGGCACATATGTGTGGGATGCGGCTTGTAGCGCAAGGCATCCAGCACGGCAATTTCCACGCCGCGCACCACTTCCAGGGCGGCCTCGGGAATTTCTTTGCAATCGCTCAGGTACGCCAGTTTCTTTTTTCCGTTTTGCTCAAACAGGAATCCGGTGGTGGTCATGCGGCCATGCGGCAAATCCACGGGCGTAATTTTTAAATCGCCAATTTCGAACGGGCCGGTAATCACGTGTTCCTCCGGTTTGAAATAACCCTTGGGCCACGGTCCCTGATGAAAGGCGTAAATGAACACGCGCCGCAGATGCACCATGGTGGCCTCGCTGGCGTAAATGGGCAGGGTGGTGTCACCGCGCAAATCGCAAAAGCGGCGGCAGTCGTCCATGCCCAGGATATGGTCGGCATGGGCGTGGGTGACCAGCACGGCGTCGAGCCATTTAATTTTCTCGCGCAGGCATTGGATGCGAAATTCCGGCGGCGTGTCCACGGCGATTTTCACCTTGTCCGTGGATACATAAATGGCCGGGCGGGTACGCCAGTTTTTCGGATTCGCCAGGTATTCCGGCGGATATTCGACGCCAATGAGCGGCACACCTTGCGAGGTGCCGCTGCCCAAAAATGTGAATTCGAACGCCATGTCCCGCTGATTTTAGCAGAACCGGAAAAATCGGCGAATGATTTTCGTTTTTGCATCTGCCCATAACTGTGTATATCTGTGTTCCAAAAAGACGGCCATGTTGACCACGCTACGCATTAAAAATCTCGCCTTGGTGAGCGATTTGACCCTGGAATTGCAGCCGGGGTGCAATGTTATTACCGGCGAGACCGGCGCGGGCAAGTCCATCATCATCGGCGCGCTCAATCTGGTCTTGGGGGAACGCGCCGACCGCGCGCTTATCCGCAGCGGCGAGGAAAGTTGCAGCGTGGAGGCAACGTTTGATGTGCAGAAGCTACGCGTACCGTTAAAAAAGTTTTTGGATGAGAACGGGCTCGAACCCTGTGAAGACCACCAACTGGTCTTGAAACGCACTTTTACGAGCGCCGGCACCAACCGCCAGTTCGTGAATGGTTCGGCCACCACGCTGGCCACCCTGGCCAGCATTGGCGAATGGCTGGTGGATATGCACGGGCCGCACGATCATCAGTCCTTGCTGCATCCCGCCAAACAACTGGCCATTCTGGATGCCTTCGGTGGCTTGGAAAAAGAACGGGAAGCTTTTGGCGGTTTGGTGCAACGGCGGATTGCCCTTGAAAACGAAAAATCTGCGCTCGTGGTGGATGAAAAAACCTATGCGCAGCAGTTGGATTTGCTTCGCTTTCAAGTTCAGGAAATTTCCGTCGCCCGTTTGCAACCCGGCGAAGATGCACAAGTGGAAGCCGAGTTTCATCGTTCCAGCAATGCCGCCAAATTGCTTCAATTAAGCCAGGCAGCGCTCGATTTGTTGAGCGAGAGCGATAATTCGCTGCTGACGCAATCCGGTGCGGTGGGCCGTTTGCTGGCTGAGCTCCAGCGCGTTGATGGCGCGGCGGCGAATCTGGTGGAACTGCACGGCCAGGCCACGGAGACATTGCGCGAATTGCAGTCGGCGGTTTCGCATTACGCCGACAAGGTGGATGTGGACCCGGCGCGGCTGGCCGAGTTGGAAGAGCGGTTGAATTTGTTGCACACCTTGAAGCGCAAGTACGGCGCGAGCATTGCCGAAGTGATTGCCTTTGGCGACGAGGCCGGGGCGAAGTTGCAGTCGCTGGAATCCCGCGACGCGGAACTGGCGCGAATCAATGCGGCGTTGGGAAAAATAGATGGCGAAATTTTGAGCGCGGGAAAAAAACTTTCTGCCGCGCGTAAGAAAGTCATTCCGCAACTTTCCAAAGCGGTGAGCAAACAACTGGAAGACCTTGGCTTTAAGCAAAGCCGGTTTGATGTGGAAATTAAAAGCCAGGCGGCCTTGGCTCCGGATGGGAATGTCAAAGCGAGCGGCTTGGATGAAATTGAATTTCAATTTGCCCCGAATCCGGGTGAACCGGCGAAACCGTTGCGGGCCATTGCCTCCTCCGGCGAAATGGCGCGCGTGATGTTGGCGCTCAAGACGGTGCTCGCGGCGGAAGATGAAATTCCGGTGCTGGTCTTTGACGAAGTGGATGCCAACGTGGGCGGTGAAACCGCCCATGCCGTGGGTGACAAAATGCGCCAGATTGCGGCCAAGCGGCAGGTCTTTTGCATCACCCATTTGCCGCAGGTGGCTTCGGCCGCCGATGCCCATTATGTGGTGGCCAAACAGGTCAAAAACGGCCGCACGATTTCGGAGATTACCTTGTTGGACAAAAAATCCCGCGTCACGGAACTGGCGCGCATGCTGGGCGGTCAAAACGATGCCGCCCGCAAACATGCCGAAGCGTTGCTTGCTGGCTGACGGCTGGGGTCACAGCGGCGGGTGACTATTTGATTGCCTTAAACATGGCGAGGCATTTGCCGCGTTGTTCCTCGTGCAATACGATGCGTTGCGGATATTTTGATTTGGACAGCAACAGCGGGTTTTCCCAAGGCTGTTGAATCAGGTCGTCCGGAAAATCTTTCAACTCCGGAATCCAACGCCGGACAAATTTGCCTTCAGGATCAAATTTTTCAGCCTGCGAGACGGGATTAAAAATGCGGAAATACGGGGCCGCATCAGTGCCGGTGCCGGCGCTCCATTGCCAGCCGCCGTTGTTGGCAGCCATGTCGCCGTCCACCAGTTGCTTCATGAAATAACGTTCTCCCCATTGCCAATGGATGAGCAGGTCCTTGGTCAGGAACATGGCCACAATCATGCGCAACCGGTTGTGCATGGTGCCGGTGGCGTTCAGACAACGCATGGCTGCGTCCACGATGGGATAACCTGTGCGGCCCTCGCACCAGGCCTGGAAATGCTTCTCATCATTGGACCACTTGAGCTGGTCATACTCGGGCCGGAACGCGCCCTTGGTGACATGCGGAAAATTATGGAGCACCTGCAAATAAAATTCGCGCCAGATGAGTTCGTTCAAAAATACATCGCAATGCGCCGCCTGCGCCGGGGTCGCTTTGTTGCGCGCCTTTTTTAAACTGGCGAGAATGGTGCGAATGCCAATGGTGCCTGCGCGCAGGTGTGGCGATAAATTCGAAGTGCCGTCCACCGCCGGGAAATTTCGGTTCGTGCCGTATTCGTAAACGGGGCCGGCCATGAACTGGCGCAGTAGTTCCAACGCGGCGCGTTCGCCGCCGGGCGGAATGGTTTGCGTCAACGGATGACCCATTTGATCCGGCGTGGCGGGAAGTACGTCTGATTTGAAGCTGGCAGTGTGCGTCTGGTTGCGGCCCAGCGTGGGGCGGGGCAGGGGAATTGGTTTGGCTTTCCATGCTTTGGAATAGGGCGTAAAGACGGTGTACGGCTTGCCCTGTTGCGTGAGGATTTCCTGTTCTTCCCAAACGACCGCGTCTTTGAACAGTTCAAACCCGGCGTTTACTTTCAGCAATGCCGAAGTAAGGCGTTCATCCCGGCGTTGCGTGTAGGGCTCGTAGCGTTTATTGGCAAAAACCGCCTGCGCGCCGGTTTCCTGGCACAATTGCGGCAAAATATCCTCTGATTTTCCGGAGCGAATAATGAGCGTATGTCCCAGTTCGGCAAGATTTTTGCGCAGTGATTCGACCGATTGCAGCAAAAATGCCAGCCGCGCCGCGCCCACGTCCGGCCCGGTGCGGAAGGCGTCTTCGAAAATAAAAACTGGTATGACGGTTTCCGCCCGCTTGCTGGCCTCAACCAAGGCCGTGTTATCTGATACGCGCAAGTCGCGGCGGAACCAATGAATGGCCGTTTGCACGCGGAGAAAGTAGCAGGCCCGGCCGATTTTACGAACGGGATTCTTTAACCAGCAAACTTCGGCGTCGGCAAATCTTTAACGCAGGACGGTTTGAATGTTGGTCTCGGAAGCCTTGTCGCGTTTCGGCAGATGCCACATTTCGTGGCAGGCTTCGCAGTAGCATTCGTGGTCAACCACACGGAAGATGATGCCCAGATGCAGCAGTATCGTCGGCAAAACAAATTTGCGGGTCATTTGCGGATAATTCACCCGTAGCGAACTGCAGCCGGGGCAATGAATGGCCTTATTCATGACGGCCGGCGGATTTGTTTGGAGTAATTGGGCTGCAGAAGTGACATTAAATTCCCGCACTTGAACCCGATAGGTTATTTGCGGTGGCCGCAGAAACAGAAAATAGCGGAACGCCTTGTCGTCGTAAGTTCTGGCCTCAATGCCGTGTTCCTCGAGATATTTCTCCAACGTTTTGCCGCTTTCCAACCCGTCAAACACGGCTACGTCAGACCAGCCACGATGTTGCCACGAGCGATTCATAACAACCGTTCGCCCATGAGGTTCCAATCGTCAAATGTTAATTTTCGGTGAAAGGGAACGAAGCCGGGAGCCAGCCTTGGGACAGTTGCAGCCAGTAAGAAATTACCGGAACAATTTCAGTTTGAATTCGGCGGGTTGAACTTCTTTAAGCCCACTTCATGGGCGATGTCGTCAAATTCCTCGTGGCTTACGTTTTCCAACTGCTTGCCGCGGGCCTTGAGCTTTTCGTTAATTTTAATGGCCTTCTCGGTCATCACCTCGTGCGTTTCCTTGGAGCCGCCCAAAAGTGTGAAATTTTTTCCAGTGGTGATACGTTTATTGCCATCGGAATCCAACCCCACGCCGAGCAGCGTAACTGGCAATTTCTTTTTGGATTTGTTCGACATCAACCAAAGGCTAATCCCGTCACTTATTTTGGTCAAGGCGCAGCCGTGCAAACCGCGGAGGCGGATGTAAATCGACTGTTTTTAGGGTAAATGAGCGAAAGTTTTAGAGCGAGGTCACTTTAATTAGACCGTAACAATCAAACGCACCGTCTGAAAAATGTACACTTTTGTCATTGAACTCACTGCGCCCTGCTGTTAGTGTATGAGGGAGGAATTAACACCAGACTGCAATTAAAAGGCGAATTATGATTAAAAGTGTGCGAGCAATCTTATTTTGCTGTGCAGTAATTGTTGCAACAGCCCCCCAAATTCACGCTCAAGGCACGGCCTTTACATACCAAGGCCGGCTCAATGATGGAGCCAATCCTGCCAACGGCACCTACGATTTGCGTTTTGCCACTTACAATGCCAATACCAACGGCAGCCAGACCAGCATAAGTTTCACCAACCCGTCCGTGGCCGTGGCCAACGGGCTTTTCACGGTGGTTGTAGACCTTGGCAACGCCCCGTTTTCAGGGACGCCCCAGTGGTTGGACATCGGCGTCAGGACCAACGGCGTTGCGACCTTTACCAATGTCTGGCCGCGCCCGCTACTCACCGCCACGCCTTATGCCGTCATGGCCGGGAGCGCGAGCAACTTGGTCGGTTCGTTGCCGGCGGCACAGTTGAACGGGCCCATTTCCCTGGGTTCGTTGCCGGCGGTCGTCCTGACCAATGGCGCTCAAAATATTCAACTCAACGGCTCTTTTGGCGGTGTTTTCCTGAATCTAACCAATCAACTTCCGTTGACGCTTCAAAATCTGTACCTGCAAATTCCCACGGCAGTGAACCTCGCGGGGGGAACCAATTTTAGCGCGGGACAAATCAGCAGCGGCACTTGGACGAATGCCTCCCTGAATTACACGTACAAATCTTTTTACACCAATTACACCGTTACCCCCAGTGACGTGGTTTTGAACTGCTCAGGCACCAATCAGGTGATCACCCTGTTACCGGCGGCCAATTTCCCGCCTTCCACGCTGTTGACTATTTGGTCTGACAACGTAAACGGCTCGGTCATCATCACCAACGGCACCGGATACGAAGCCATCACCGTGCCGGGCCAGGGGCAGGGGCTCTCGGTCTTGCTGGGGTCGGCTAATTCTCCTTCGAATTGCGTGACCCTCATGGTGCATGGAGGTCACTGGTGAAAAAGACGGCATTCGCCGTGGCGTTTTTGACGCTGCTGGCCATGTCGTCGTCTGTTTTCGGCCAGTTGCCGATGCTTTTGGACAAGGGCAAACCGCAACTCGTCGGCACCCCGCCAAACCCGGCTTTTGGCAGCTATTTTGGTGACCTTGCCTATTTTTACGGGGATTCAGTTACGGTCGGTTTCAATCCCACGCCACCCCAGCCCCAGCCAAATCTAACCAACCGGTTTGCGGCGGTGTTATGCACGAATTTGTTCATGACCGAAATGAATGATGGGGTTGCGGGGAGCCAGATAGCGGATGCCGAGGCTGACGCAATCACCACCAATAATTCCATTTCAGATGCCACCGTGAGCGTCTGGCTGGCGGGGTGCAACGATGTATTTTGGTATGGAACCAATGCGGCGGCGCTGGCGGACAACTTGCAGGCGGTGGAATCGTTGGCTGCCTGGCTGGCCATCCCAAGTTCCATGCGGGTTAGCTGTACCAACGTGAACCCGCCGCTGTATGGACCGAACAATAGTTATATCTATTACGGTCCGGGCTGGCAGTTCAATACGCTGTTGGGAAATCTGGCCTATAACAATAATCAAGCGAACGCCGCCTCGTTTTATTTTTCTGGCACTACGTTGCTGATTGGCACCGCCCGATTGGATAGCGGCAGCGGCAACCTGATTGTGACCGTGGGCGATTATGATCCTGTGAACGGCATATTGCCTGCCTATGCCACGAATATTTATTCCTGCGTGCGCACCTCCACGCCGACCGGTCCCGGGCCGGGCACCTTTGGCAACCGCGCGTATTCGCCGGGTCTGATTTGCTTCACCAATCTAACCGCCAACCGCCATTACGCCATCGTTACCCCGCAAACCACGGCTTACACGTTCATGGCTTGGTACGCGTCGTATTCCACCAATCTCCTGCCCAAGGTGGTGCTGGCTGGCACGTTGAAGGTGTCGGGTTCGGATTACACGGACTTTTACCCGGCTGGCTATACGAATGGATCCGCAATCGCTGCGGACCTTTATAGCGGAATGCTGAGCAATGCCGCCGTGAACTTGTCCGGTCTTGGCCTGAATGTGAAATGGGTGCCTGCGCCGGTGTTAACACCCGTCACCGATTACTTCTCCGATGGCATCCATCCCGTTGGCAGTGGCCACCAAAAAATTGAAACCGCCATTCAAGGCGGTTTCTGAAACTCTCAATTTGAGAAGTTAACCGTTAAGTTAACCGGTTAACGGTGCCAGCCGCCGCCACCATGGAATCCACCACCGTGGAAACCGCCCCCACCATGCCAGCCACCGCCCCAACGTCCTCCCCAGCCCAATGACACGGACACGGACGGATAATAATACCCATAGTCGGGATAATAATATCCAGGATAGCTGTAATACGGATAAGAATAATAATAGGGCTGATAATATGTATAGCTGGCTGCGGCTGCAGCCGACGGGTCAATGGCCGTTACCGATGGCCCCACAATGCTCGTGCTGACCGGTTGAGAATAAGTTGCGGATTGCGGCTGGGAAACGTTAGGCGCGGGTGTGCTTGGCACGGTTACCGTGGGCGACGTTGACGAGGCCGACAACACGCCCGGTTTGGGCTGGGATAACATGGCGTTAATCACCGGGCCGGACACGCCTTGTTGCTTCAGATAAATGATGATGTCCGCATTCAAGCCATAGCTGTTCCCGGAATTTTTGATGTACGCGATAATGGTGTCATCACCCACCTTGGCTTGTTCAAGCTGGATAATCTGGGCAACGCCATACGGGAGCATCGGAGCTGCCGCCGGTTGAGTGGTGTTGGCGGTGGAATCCTGTGCGTAAACCGAGGGCGAAGAGAGCATCATGCCGGCAGCGGCCACGGCCGCAATGCCTTGAAAGTAATTTGTTTTCATAAAGTCACCTTAATATTCTAACACTTCAATTTCGTGCTAGTTGCGTCAGGTGTCAATGCGTATAAGACTATACTTTAACGATCCTTGTCGGTGCGGCTTTTGGCTCGTTCCCGGGCTTTTCGGAGGGCATCAATGGCGGATTCCGTGCTGGCAGCGGCTATCGGGGCCTTCTGCGGTACTGGTTTAGGTTCGGGAGAAGATGTTCCCGTGGATGCCGTGGCATTTACTGGTGCGGCCTGTCGTTTGGCTGGCGCAGGGGCTGTTTTGCGTACCAGCCATGGAATGGCCGGTTTCCGCACGGCAGGCTGCGGCTGGATTTCTTCCGCGTCAGTTTCCGCAGTAGCGCTGGCACCTGGCACGGCCAGCGCGCGTTTGCCCAATAATTTCGAGACCCAGCCGGTGCGGCGCTCGAAGATTTCGGTCAGGAATAGAATCGCTGACAGCACCAACAACCACGGGGCCAGTTCCACGTACCGCGATTTCACGGGCAGTTCGCTCCAGATTTTGGGGATTTCCACGCGGTCCTTACCGCCGGTGGTGGTGGCGATTTGCGCCAGCGCCGCCGAGCCGCGTCCGGGCTGGTCCGGGGCAAATTCCGGCGAATAGGGCAGGCACACCGGCGACAATGTGACCGGCTGCTGTCCGGGCACTTCCACCGTGTTCAACACTGTTTCCCGGCCGGTAATGGGAATGGCGGCTTCCAGCAAATCCGCATTTTTCCAAGCCAGTGAAATCGTGCTCTTGAGCGGCGATGCGCCGGGCAATCCGTGGAGCACTTTTACGCTGGGCAGGTTGGCGAAAGGATCGGCCTTGCGTTCCGGGTCGAGGTGCAATTGCACGAAGCAGACGCCGTCGCGAACTTCCTGCGTGAGGAGCATTTCATCCGGGAGCGGTTGATGTTTGCCCGCCACCCAGCGGGCAACGGTGGAGTAAAATTCCCCGGCCTGGTTCCATTTCACAAAGTCGCCGCTGTACTTGCCATCGGCTTCGCCGAGGTAGCAGAGCACACGGCCATTGCCGGCGATCCACGAGGCCACCACGGGCGCCTTGTATTCATCGCTGGTCACAGCAGCAAGGTTCGCCTCGGGCCGCACGTAACAGAGGTTGTAGCCGCCCAAGGATGGCGGCGCGGAAACGGGCGGCGCGCCCAGCAACGAAAACCCGGCCGTGAAGGAGAACGGCGTAGGCTCATCAATGAACGTGCTCCGCGCAATGGTGAAGGTGTCTTGCGCAAAGATGCGCGGAATCTCATCCGGGTCATTGCTGAAATAACATTCGCCGCCGCCGCGCCGCGCCAGGTCTTTGAGCATGTTGGCGTCGCAATCATGTTCGGTGCCCAGCCCCACCACGCTGACGGTCACATCGGCCTCGCGCAGTTTTCCCACGATTTCCTCGTAATGCCCGGATTGCTCCGCATCCGCTGCGTCAGAGAAAAGAATGATATGTTTGGTCTGGGCCTTGGCGTGTTGAATCATGTTCGCCGAGGCTACTAACGCTTCGTAAATGTAGATGCCGCCGCCCTCCGAACCGATGGAAAGAATTTGCGAACGGTAACCGCGATTTTTTTCCACCGAGTCCAATGGCACAATCTCGTGCGGAGTAGTGTCCACGGCGAACACGCCAATTTCATCCATGGGCGAAAGCAAATCCAACACTTGCACGGTGCCCAAGTCGGCCAAATCCATCTTGATGCGTCCGCCGCCAGCGGGCATGGACATGCTGCCGGAACGGTCCAACGCCACGACCACGGCAACGCTTAATTTGCGATGCTCGCGCCGCATTTCCATGGAGACGGGCATGATGCGTTCCAGCGGCGATTTGTAATAGCCGCCCGGCCCGTAGGATTTCTGGCCGCCGGTAATGGCCAGTCCGCTGCCGGTTTCCTCCACCCACGAAGCCATGGTTTCCATGCCGCTGGTTCCAATTTGCATGGCTGGCACGTTTTCCAAAATCACGCCGGAATATTGCGCCAGTTGCTCCAGCGACCAGTTGCATTGCTGCGGCATCCGTCCCACCACGTCAATGAAGCCACCGCGCAACACTTTGACCAGGCCGGAATTTTCCCCCGCCGAGGAAATCACTAAAATCGGTTTCGAACCTTCCACGCCCACGAGCGCGCGGGCGGTGTTATTTTCGGGCACGGGATCATCTTTCGCGCCCTGAATGGTCATGGTGTATTCATTTACCCCGGCCTTGCCGGCCCGGTCACGAAACATTAAGCGGGTCAATCCGGCGGTGACTGTTTTGGTGCCGGAAGCAATGATCTCGTTGTCGTGCCGCAGTTGATACTGGATTTGCTGTTCCGTGGGCGACTGCACCCAGGCGCTTAGAACAAAAGCCTGTCCCGGTTGAACTGATTGCGGCGTGAGAAAACTCTGGATGGCCACGTCGCTGACCTGCGGCCGGGTAATCAAGCGGTAATCCACCGCCACGCCACGGCCTGCCGCGCGGGCTGCGGCGGCCGCGGGGTCTTTGCCCGTCCATTTGCCGTCCGATAAAACAAGGATACGTCCGCCGCCATCCGCCGGAATCAACGAAAGTCCGGTTTCGATGGCGTCGTTCAGGCTGGAATGGTCTGTGCCCACCTGGGTGGTGAAGCCGCCGAAATCAGTGCGCTGCGGCGATTGTTCCACCACGGCATCCCGGCCAAAAGCCACCACGCCCAATTGATCGCGCGGGCCCATGGAACGATGCAGCAGGTTGATGATTTCATTTTGCGAAGCATCGGAACTTTGCGGCATGGATTCACTGCGGTCGGCCACCACCACGACAGTTCCGGCCCGGTCGGGAAGTTTGATGGCCAGTTGCGCCAGGGCCAGCACCACAAAAACGAAAACGACCGCCCGTAAAACCTTTAATCCGCGCGCCGGCAACGGCCAGACAAACCACGCCGTTGCCAAGGGTATCAGCAACAGCAGCCAGACAGGTTGGAAGAGGGTGAGCATGGACGTGTTAACTGGTTCCCCTGGCCGTGGCCACCAAATACAAATGAATCGACAGCAACGCTGCCGCGAGCAAGCCGAAGACCCAGACCGCCGAGCTTTCCTCCATGCGCCGCTGGGCGTCCTCGCTCCATTTGCCCCACTGCCCGTTCACGCAGGCCGAGAGGTCGGATTTATCCGCATCCAATACGTTCACGGCAAATTGGTTTGTCGTTGTGCCCGCCGCCACGGAATAAATGCCGGGCAGGGGAGTTTCCAGCGCCAGTTCGCCGCCGGTCTTGGGAAATACGGTTTTTGTGTCGTCCGGCATCGTAATGGTCACGGCTTCGCCGGTGGTTTTCAAAGTGACTTCAGTGCCCAGGCGGGCGTTGCTTTCTTTGAGACCGGGCATTTCCGAAATCCGCCAGGACAGGATGTTCCAAAATAAAACTGGCCAGTCTGGGGTGTTTTGCACCGTGGAGAGGTCGGGGTTGAAATTTAAATTGAGGTGACGCAAACCGGCCACGTCTTCGCGAGTGGAGAGCAACGGTACATTGCCGGCCAGTATCACCGGTATTTCGCCCAGTGTATTGGTGGTGGCTGCGCCTGCCCAAACGGTGCCTTCCAGCGCAATGCCATTGGCCAGCGGATGAGCGTTGTCCACCACGAACGGCCCGGTGTAGGCATTGGTGGCACCGCTTTGATGCCAGCTCAAGTTCCAGGAATTGCTGTTGACCACCACATCGGTTTCGCGGATGACCAGTTCCGGATGGTCGGAAATCGCCGCGCGCAAACCGGTGGCGGCCAGCGTGCGGTCCATCAGCGCGGCGGCAAATTCGTTGGTCAATGCTACTTGTACGCGGACACGTTTACGGATGGGCGGCAGCAGTTGCACTTCGTTGTCTTCTGAAAGTGCATCGGGTTCAAGCATAGCCCGCAGCAAGGGCGCGGTCGAGGGGATGTTGAAGACCAGCCGCTGGCTTTCGTGCGCGCCCAAGGTGAGCAACGAACCTTGCACGGCGTTGGTGCCGGTCTGCACGGATAATTTTGTCGTGCGCGGGTTGCTGGAATAGTTGGCTATTTCAAGCAAGCAACGGTCCTGGTCGCCAAAGGCCGTACGCGAGGCGTTGATGATGGCGACATTGTCCACGGGCGCGCCAAAGGCAAGCCATTCCAGCCGTTGGTTCGAGATTTTTTCATCGGCCGGTTTGTGGTCGGTCAGTACCAGGATGTTCGCCTGCTGTTTGCCGAGTTCGGCGGCGAGGGTGATGGCGGAGTCCAGCGTGGAGCCGGGCGACCAGCATTGCCATTGCGAGAGCAGTTCATTGACCTCGTGCCAGCTTTTGACGGTGGAACCCAATGCGCGCGGCCCGGTGCCGGCTAATATCAACCGGGTGGATGGTGGCGCTTGCCGGCTGAAAAGTTTTTGCAGGAAGACTTTGGCGCGGCCTTGGGCGGAGAGATTTCCGTTCAAGGCGCGCATGGAATACGAATCGTCCAGCACCACGATCAACGGGCGCGCGGATTGCGGCAGTTTCCAATGCGGGCCGGTGGCGGCAATCACCAGCAGCGCGAGCGCGAGCATTTCCAAAAAAAACAGCAACGGTAATTGCAGCCGGTGGATTTTTGCGCCGCCGGATTTGGACTGCACGTGAAAGCGCCACAGTACCAAGCTGGATACCTGGCGGCGGCGAAACCGGTTCCGCAGGATATAAATCGCCGCCAGCGCGGGCAGGGTGGTGAGCGCGATCAGGGCCAGCGGATATGTGAGGAACGGAATCATCTCGTCGGCAAAATGCAATCAGTGCCGCGGCTACACGGGCAGTTCGGCGGGCGATTGAACATTTTAATTTCCGGTCTCATGCGGGGATCAGCAATTGAATGCCTTCCAACTCCTTCAAGCTGGTGCTTAAATCTTCCGCCACGATGGTGGTCATTTGCGCGCCGAGTTGACGGCAGGCATCGGCCCAGGATTGTTGCAATTGAGCCAGATTTTCGGCGTATTGCCGGGCCACCGAGGAATCGATGTAAATTTCCGATTCCGCGCCGGTCTCGCTGTCCACCACGCGCAAATTACCGTGCTCCGGCGGATCTACATCTTCGCGCGCGAGCAATTGAATGACGAACAACGCCGCCGCACCCTCGCGCAACCGGCGTAACAGATGGATGGGTTCGCCCGGCCAGAGTAAATCGCTGATCAAGACGCGCACACCCAAGCGCCGGAATTTGGGTGGCATAATTTCGTAGGCTTGTTCCGGCGTACGCTGGCTGGCTAATTCCAGCCTGTCCCACGCGGATGGCACGAGCGCATCATTGGCAATGCGTTGAAATCCTTCGCCGGAAAGCCAGACGGCCTGGGTGCATTGGGCATTGGCGGCCGAGGTGGCCAGCAACGCTGCAAGCTGCGCCACGGCCTGGCCTTTGGCGGAATTTTCCAGGTTCATGGAACGCGAGCCATCGAGCACCAGGTCGAGGTGCGGAATCACTTCCTCGCGATATAATTTGATGGTGAGACGATCTGAACGCGCGTAAATGCCCCAGTCAATAAAGCGCAAATCATCGCCGGGTTGATATTCACGGTAGTCCTGAAAATCAATAGAGCTGCCGGCGCGCCGACCGGAACGTGAGCCGGTCCAACCGCTCGCGGCCACCTGCGGAATTTGCAGGGCGTAGCGCAGGCCGAGTTGTTCGCCTTCGCGGAGGGCTTGTCGGAGGGCTGGGTCCATGGGCCGTCAGATTTCGGCGGCTTGGGTGTTGGCCGGGGCTTCCGGCGGCCGGAATTTTCTAAGCTGCCGCGAAAACCAGGCCGCGTTGATACCAATTGCCACCATCAACCAGCCGAAGGCGAACAGTTCATGCAAGGATGCCTGCTTGTCATCGTGGGTGAAAAACACATTGAATAAATTACCCAATTGCAGGCCGTCCACGGATTTCCAGGAAAGTTGATTGGCAAAGAACAGGAATATGCTTGGGGCGATGGCCCAGCCGCCTGCCAGCAACACCGCCAGCAGCCCGGTGAGCTTCGCCGGCCGGCGGGAAAGAAATTTGCGGTGGATAAACAGCGCCGTTAAAGCGTAAGCCAGGGCGTAAAGGCACATGGTTATCATTTTCTGACGGTCATCCTGTGACAGGCTGCCGCCCGTGTTGAAATCCATGACGACGATGGTGAAGGCATACGTGGCCACCAGCAAGCTGACTACCCAGAACAGACCGCCCGCCGCCCCGTTGTAGAATAAAAACGCCAGGAACCGTTTGAAGCTATTACGGGGAATCGTCCGTTGGACCCGCAGGCTGAGGTCGTCGTTATTGCTGATCGTCACCAGCAGCGCAAACATCAGCACGATGATGGATGGAAACGTCCAGGCTTGGATGCGGTCAGGGTCTGAGGCTTGGTCGGCCCAGATAAATGCAAACACCCCGCCAATCAACCAGATGGCCGTGAGATAAATGCGCACGGGCAGGGCGCGGTTGGCCGAGGGTGGCGAAATCAGCGCCACGGCCAGTACATAGAAAAGCCCCATGACCATGAGCCCCAAGCCGGTGGCGGTGGCGGTACCAATCCAAAAATCCCGGCCCGACATCATGGCCCCCACGCCGGAGCGCATAAAAGTAAATGAAATGCCCACCATCGATGCAATGGCCCCCACGGATTGAAAAATGCCGTAAAGAATGAACAAGAACTTAAAGGGGCGGCTCATGGGCAGGCAGGCCAGAAAGATGGCAAACATGTTGGCTGCGCACACCGCCAGGAAGAGGAAGCCGAGGATGAAAAACACCGTGGGCAGGTCTACGCCGCGCAGCAGGTTGGTGAACGCCATGAAGGGCATGCAGGCGCTGAAAAAGAGCACGGAAATATATGCGCTACAAAGGAATTTTCCAAAGATGATACGGGCCGGCGACAGCGTGGACACGTAAAGCAAATCCGGGTTGTTCTCCACGCGTTCCGCCGCCACCCGCACGCCGGTGTAGAGCGGGATGAAAAACATGCTGGCCCCGGCCAGGATGATCATGAACGCGGAAAACAGCGTGCCGCCCAGGCCCATGTTGGCGCTGACCTCGAAACTTTCCGTGATGAGAAAGCCGAGCGAGGTGATGAACAGCACCACCAGAAACAGCATCAGCATGCCGGTGACGGTCCAACTGCGCACGCCCTGCCGGAGTTCCTTGATGACGATGGGATTCATTTCCCATTCGCGCCAGTTCAAGAAGTGCGATTTGAGGCTGGATAATTTGGCATTCATAACGACACGCAACCGGACAGCTTGCAAAAATTGTTGAACAACATTTTGGATGGCAGCGGCAATGGCTTCATTGGACACCTCCCTTGGTCACATTCATAAAGATGTCTTCCAGGTTTGCCTTGGTCTGGCGGAATTCGATGATTTTGAATTTTTTGGCAATCAAGCCGCCCAGAATATCGCAGGCGGCGGATTCGTCACCCGTCAGTTCGAAATGAATTTCGCCCACCACGTCGCGCGCATTTTCCACGTAGGGTGTTTGGAGCAGTTCCTTGAGCAGTTGCGGGTTTTGATGGCTGTTGCCCTCCACCAGCCGGATGGCCACGGTGCGGCGGGGCGCGCTCTTTTTGAGCACGTCGTCAATCGTGCCGGTCTCCAAAATTTTGCCGCGTTCAATGATCACCACGCCGTTGCAGATTTCGGTCAGCTCGGTGAGGATGTGCGAGCTGATGAGAATGGCCTTGCGGCGTTCCGCCAGCAGCAGCAGCAGTTCGCGCAATTCCACCCGCGCCCGCGGATCAAGCCCGGCGGCGGGTTCATCCAGCACCAGCACATCGGGATCGTAAACCAGCGCACGCCCCAGGCTTACGCGTTGTTTCATGCCCTTGGACAGCGCCTTCAGGTGTTTTTCCCGGATACCGGCCACATTGGTGAATTCCTCGATGGCTTCGACGGCTTGCGTGCGTTTCTTGCCCTTCAAACCGTAGGCGCGCGCGTAAAAATCCAGGTACTCATGCACGGTGATGTCGGCGTGGGCGGGCAGCGTGTCGGGCACGTAACCCACGGCGCGGCGCGCGAGTTCGGGTTCCTCGCAAACGGAAATGCCGTTGAGCAGCACATCCCCGGAGGTGGGTTCCTCAATCGTGGAAATAATCCGCATGGTCGTCGTCTTGCCGGCGCCATTCGGGCCTACAAAGCCGAAGACATGCCCGGAGTCAAACGAGAATGAGATGTTGTCCACGGCAACGGTTTTGCCGAATTCCTTGCGTAAATTTTTGACTTGGACCTTCATGGCTGGCCGCCTCCCACTTTCTCTTCCTCGGCCAGGCTGCCAAAAACCACCGCTGAAGTGCGGGTGCGTTTTGCGTTTGCCGCCGAGCCGAGTGCGTTTTCGATGAATGGATTTCCGTCCAACACGGCAATGTAGGTGTTAGGCCGGAGATATTTTCCAAAGTTATCATGCAACGTGTCCGGGTTGGCGGCAAAGCTGATGTCTGTTAACAGGCGTTCGGGACCGGTCTTTTCGAGCGTAACCTCTGACTTGGCCTCGATGAGCCCGCCCTTTTCACCGGCGGCCACATTATTCACCAGGTACAGGTGCATTTTGCTGTCGGCCAGCCAGAGCATTTTGATGGGAGCGCCGAGGCTGTTGATGATTTCCAGCCGGCCGTTGGCGCTGACCACCTGAATGCGCTCGCGGCGCGTCTCGGTTTTTCTCACATGGAAATGCACCGGCACGCGCGACGCCACCCAGCCCCGTTGAAAGTGCTGCGACTGTGTCCAGTCCACCTCGCGCGAGGTCCCCGAGCCGTAACCTCTGGAAACCAGCGGCGTGGCCTCGGTGCCGTATTCAAAAAATAATCCGCTGCTCGGAGTCAGCGGACAATAGAATGCCTCGCCGCCGATGGTCGCTGCGTTATGGCTGGTCTGGTCCAACACGGTGAGGCCGGAGATGCGGGTGTCCGGCGTGATGCCTTCGCGCAACAGGCTGTACACGAAAACGAGCAGGGTGGTGGCCAGCGAAATCGCCGGGATGGTCCACAACATCCAGGTCCGCCGTTTGATCCGGTTCAGATAGATAATGTTCACCGGCCCGATGACGATGATAAAAAGGAGCATGATGACCACGATGCCGCGAGTGGGAATTTTCAAGTTTTCCACCACGGGCATCATGCCGTTGGCCGCGTTCCCGTCATCGGGCAGATTTTGAAAATAACGCGCGGTATCGCGCACTGTCTGCCGCAGTTGCTGAATAGTCTGGGCATTGAGGCTGGCGGCGTTATCGGTGCTGAGCACAAAGACACTGCCGAAGCCCACCTCATATTTGGCGCCGTCGTGCAGTTTGGTGGAACTTACCGCGTGCCATGCGGGCGGCAATTCACTCGCGCCGAGCAGGACCACGTTGCCGCCGGCATGAATGTAATTGCCCAGGGCGGCAAACACCGCCGGTGTCATGGCCGCCTGGTCGGCGGCATTGAAGATCACGGCTTCAAAGGGGGAATATGCCAGCCAGTTCTCGCTCCATTCGGCTACGGGCGATTCCGAGCGGAGGCTCTCAACCGACTCGGTGCCGGGACCCGAATGTCCATAGCTGCCGGCCGAGGCGGTATTATCGCTGCTGGCGCGGGCGTCTGAAGCCCATTGGCTGCCGGTTGGCCCCGTGATTTGAACGGCGTCCACGCCAATGGTGTGCGGCGGATTTTTGCCAAAATCCAGGCGCACGGTCTTTACGGGAACGCTGGTGACGGGCAAGGTGAAATCAATGATCCAGCCGGGACCGGACGGGTTGGAACGGCTGGAAGAAAAGGTGGCTTTGGCGATATTAGTTCCCGAGGTCCCGATGAGAATCGCAACCGTGCCGGCAACCGAGGGAGATTGCGTGTTGTAAACCGTGATTTGGTTTACCGGCTGGGGCGTGGCGTAATCCACTTCCAGCCAGTTAGTCAGGCCGTAGCGTCGCGTATCGGGCATCCACGCATTAGCCTGCCAGCCGCCGCCGCTGGCATCCGGGGCGCCGACGGCTTTGGCCGCTGAAAACGCCCCGGCATTGGCCTCAAAGGCATGGCTGGTGGCGTCGTAATCCAAACTGCGGCTTACCAGCACGGCTGCCTGCTGGCCGCCGCGTGAATAGAAACTGCAATGATCGTTGGCGTTGGGCGCGTGGACTTCGCCCTCGTGCCGTCCATCCACCACCACGCCAATGGAACCATCGCCTTGGAGCGGGAGCGGCGGTTGCAACAACGTCACGACATTCTTCGTGCCGGGTGCCAGCGATACGGTTCGCGATATCCGGCTGATGCTGTTGCCTGAGCTATTAAAGTCCCGGTTGGGATAAACCAACGTGATGGTGTGCGTCTTGGTGGTGGAGTCGTTTTCCAGTTCCACCCGGATTTCTGCATAGCCATGAAACGTGTTGCCAGTGTACATGGCATTGGGCGAAACGGAAATGTCGCCGAACTGGTCGGAGGCGCGCACCGCCAGGCCCGCGAGCAGAAGCAGACAGCCCAGCAGGCAACCAAATTGCCGTTGGAATGACCAGAGGCAGCACCGTGTGCGGGAAACAAATGGGTGCTTCATCTTCATGCCTTGGCCAGTTCCACATCCTTCGGCAGGTTCAGACCGGTTTCGTCCAACTGGCCCATCAATTCCGTGACCAGTTTTGAAGGCGTCATCCGGTCGAAACGGGCCTGGTAATTCAGGATTAACCGGTGGTTCAACACGGCTTGCGCCACGGCTTTCACATCTTCAAAGCCCACGCTCGGGCGGCCGGCCACGAGCGCATGGCCGCGGGCCGCCTCGGCAATGGCAATGGCCGCGCGTGGCGAAGCGCCGTAACTGATATAGCGATTGACCGGTTCGGTGGCTTCAGCACCGCCCGGATGGGTGGCTGAAACCAGCCGGGCGATGTAACGCGCCACCGGCTGGGGCAGGTAAATCCGGCCCATCGTTTTGAAAATGCTTTCCAATTGTTCGCGCTCCATCTGCCAGGTCGGCGCGGGCAGTTCACCGCGACGGCGTTCAGAAATAATCTGGCTCAGCACGTCGGTATCCACGCTGTCGAACAGCAAGCGGAAGAGGAAGCGGTCCAGTTGCGCCTCGGGCAGGGGATAGGTGCCTTCCAATTCAATCGGGTTTTGGCTGGCCAGCACGAAAAACGGCTGGGGCAGGGCGCGGGTGGTGCCCAGTAGCGTCACGGAATTTTCCTGCATGGTTTCCAACATGGCCGACTGCGTTTTGGGCGAGGCCCGGTTGATTTCATCCGCGAGCAGGATGTTGGTAAATACCGGGCCAGGCTGAAACACCAGTTCACGTTTGCCGGAGCTGGTTTCTTGCAGGATGTGCGTGCCCAGAACATCGCCGGGCATCAGGTCCGGGGTGAATTGCACGCGCTTAAAATCCAGTTTGAGGATATGGCCGATGGTGCGGACGAGCGCGGTCTTGCCCAGACCGGGCAGGCCTTCGAGCAACACATGGCCGCGTGAGAGAATGCCGATGAGCACCAGCCGGTGCAGTTCCTTGCGTCCCAGCAAAATGCGGTCTAGCTGTTCAAGGGTTTTGCGGGCCAGCTCGGCAGCAGGCTGCAACTCTTCTGGTTTCAAGATTTGATCAGACATAAATTGGGTAATTGGCTGGTTGAACCGATGGATTGGGGAAATCAGCCAGCCAGTCTCGCATCCCTCAATCCACTCATCCATTTGGACCTGTGTTTAGACAAATATTTCAAGTTCCGTTTAAAAAAATTCTGAATTCCGCAAAAATCATGTTTGTGTATCGGCGTTTCCTAAACCGGAAAACATCAGGTCGTCAACACTTTGACCGTACACGCCTGCTTTCATCACGAACAAATTTATCCGCGCCGCTGAGCCGCCGCCGCAGGACCATGCGACCTATTTATTCTCGTCCCGCTTGAAAAAGTTCTGAACCGCTTGCCGGTGTTCCGGTAAAATCACCTGGGTATGACCCGAGCCGCCGCTGGCCATGGTGGCGTCCAGCGCCCCGTGCTGGGCTGAGGTGTCGTTGGCACTGAGTTCAGGCGCGGTCTTGCTCACGCCCACCGTCTGGGCATCGGACAGATGCGCGGCCGGGGGCAAGGCATGTTCCTGAAATTTCACACTGTCTTCGGAAGTGTTATTGTCCCAATCCATCGGCGCTTCCGGGCCGCCGCCGCCAGGGCCGCCCCGGCCGCGTTTGCGCAACCACGAGAAAAGCATTTCGCCATCGCACTTCCCGCCTTCGCATTTCGAGAGGTAATCGGCCAGTGCGGCAAAATCCGGCTCGTGGTTTGCCCCCTGACATTTGGCGAGCGTCGCGGCATCAATCATTTTCAGGTTCGCCAGGTTGCTAACGGTCATGCTCATCCCATTTTTATTGAGTTCAAGGGCCTTGATGAGCTTGTCCATCTGTTCCTTGTTCAAACCGCTTAAGTTTTGCAGCAACTCGGGCGGAATCTGGCCGTTTAAAATGCCGTTTTCCAGCTTGGCGGAATTCAGCAGCGACTTTAAATCTTGGACAGCTTGTGCAGCGGTGGCCTGTTCCATGCCGTTTTCTGCGGCTTTCTCCATCGCCTTGGCGAGCGTTTCGGCCTCGCTCAAGGATTCAGTTTTTTGCGCCGCTTCCTCGGCGGCTTGCTTGGCCAGGTCGGAATTGGATTGCTTGATATGGTCCAGGGCTTCCCAGGTCTTGTTGGGGTCATAGCCCGAGGCGTCCTTTTGCAATTGAGAAAGCTGCTTCAAGACGTCGTCCGCTTTTTTATCCGGCAAAATCTTTTCCTGCGCGAGCGTGTTCACCTCGGCCTGCAATTGTTCCACGATCTGGCCAACCTCCAGTGAACGATGCCCCAGCAGATGAGTGAGGCGTTCCGGCAACAGCAAGGCCGTGGCGACAAAAAGTGTGGCGATGCACAGCAAAAGCATTGCGCGTCCGCTGTGCCAGTGAAACTTGGGCACGCTGGCCGTGGGCAAATGCGTAAACCACGCGCCCATGTCGGCGGTTTCCTGGGACATGATGACGCCGCCGCACGCATTCAAGCGGTCGTAATTGGCGCGGATTTTTTCGAACGCAGGCTGACGGCGATATGCCCGAATACCAGCGAGCAGGGCGATGGGAACAAAACCGAAGATGCCCGGTGCGAGCCAGTCAGTAAATTGCATGCCGGCAAATTTCATCGCCAGCACAAACACGCCCCAAATGAAGAACCAAAGCGTCATCATTTGCACCGTCACGCGCAATAACATCAGGCGGTTCAGCTTTTGGGAAAACGCCAGGAGCGCTGCGGTGTGGGTGGGAGAATGCATAAGTGCCTCACCCGTGCCGAAGTGAAGATTCCCGCTTTCCAGTTGATCGTCTGGACGAACGCATACGGACTAAATAGTCCCATCCCCGCCTGCGCACAACTTTTTTCGACATGAAAATGAATTTCGCCAGCCAGCGCCAAAGCTGCAAATTATCCAGTTATATTCGGCATAATCTAATTTGGGCGTCGCGGATTTGGCCGGAAACGGTCCCAAATCGACTGCGAAAAAATCTTGCGTTTGGGCGGTTTTAATTTATTTTCCCGTCCCCCGTTGGGTTGGTAGCTCAGTTGGTAGAGCAGTGCCCTTTTAAGGCATTGGTCCGGGGTTCGAGTCCCCGCCAACCCACCACTTTTTTCCAAGGGTGCCATCAGGTGCCTTTTGGGTTGCCCCGAGTGTTTTTGTCGCCGTAATTTCAATAACCGGCCTGGCCGCTTGAATCACAAATAGCCTGCATAATCCTCGCCGACACCATGCTTCCGGAGCAATGGGCTGAATGCCCAAAACATTTCAGCCTATGGGAACACCATAGGTACACGCCCACCCCCAGAATTGCTCCCCGCCCTGTAGGGGCGGCCTAAAATCCCTATGCTAAATCCGCAGCCTTATCCATAGCCCACGGCAATTATTTTAGTAAGAAATCCAATGACTTGGGAGACCAGGATGTTTATCGTTTGTTGTCCCGGAAGCGATGCATGATTGGCGGACGCGGACGCGGGCACGGAGAATCGGGCACTGAGTGCCAAAAGATATTCTAAAAATAAATTGAACCGAAATGCAATTTGTCTTGTCGTTATCCATATGCAAAAATGGGCGGGAAAACGGACTGGTTTTACTCTGATAGAGCTGTTGGTGGTGATTGCCATCATCGGCATCCTGGCAGCATTGTTGCTGCCGGTGTTGTCGGCGGCCAAGGCCAAGGCGCGCCAGATCCAATGCGTGAACAATCTCAAGCAACTCGTGTTGACCGGGACCATGGTGACGGGGGATCAAGGAGCTTTTCCAGTTTATGACGACCCGGCCGCCCCCGGTGCCTTGTGGATGAGCATTTGCACCTCGCAATCGTTGATTAAATGTCTGATTTGTCCCAATACCCACGAACCCTTTGTTACGCCTCCGGGTTATAAGGAAACCGGTGCGGCGGATACGACCTGGTATTGGAATTCGCCGCAGACTCCGTATTACGGCAGCTATGCCATGAATGCCTGGTTGTATGATACCAACAATTACGGCTACTCGGGCGGGGCGGCCGCTCATCCTGAATATTACATGCACAAGGAATCGCAGGTGCAAAATTCAACGCTGAGCCCGATGTTCATGGATTGTAATTTCGTGGACGTGGCTCCGCTGGAAACGGACCCGCCGAGCAGTGATCTCTATGACGGCGAGATGTTGGGCTTTGGTTCCGCCGCTGAAATGGGGCGCTGCACGCTGCCGCGGCACGGGGGATTTAACCCGGCGCGGGCTCCCCGCGATTTTGACACCAGCCAGAAAATGCCCGGGGCCATCAACATGGGTATGATTGACGGCCATGTGGAATTGGCAAAGTTGGAAAGCCTGTGGACTTATACCTGGCATGCGGGCTGGGTCACGCCTTCGCCACGTCCGGAATGAGCGGATGGATGGTTCGCGCGGGGGGGGATGATTGATTTTAGCTAAACCATTGGACAGACAGTGGGTTACATGGGTGGACTCCATAAAAAGCAGATTTTCTTGCTTAGTTCACCTTGACGCGGACGGACAGAGGTTTATTTTTCGGCACATGAAAAAGATTTCGCTTTGGATTTTGACGTTGATGTTTAGCGCTTCGCTGGCTTGGTCTCAGGAAAGCGCCACGCAGCAGCAGATTGACAAGTTGAGCGGCCAGATTCAGGACCTGCTCGAAGCCCAAGCCCAACAGGGCAAACGCCTTGATCAAATCGAACGGGACATCACCGAATTGCGCGAGAAGGTCAATACGCCGGTGGTGAACGACAGCGCCAGCCGCAGTGATTTGGAGAAGCTGGCCCGGCAGGTGCAGGAAATTGACCAGAAACGCCAGGACGACCGCGAGATGATCATCAAGCAGATTGATCAACTCAGCAATCAGATTGGCAAAATGGCCATCCTACCGCCGCCGTCGACGGGTCATCACACCACGTCAGAAAGACATTCCGATGGCGATACGCCCACACCCACGCCGAACGTGCCCCAGACCGGCTATGATTATGTGGTTAAACAGGGCGACACCCTGGGTCTGATTGTCAAAGCCTACAAGGATAAAGGGGTGAAAGTGACCAAGTCGCAAGTCATTGCGGCCAACCCCAAGATGAATCCGGACGTTTTGATTCCCGGAAAGAAAATCTTCATTCCGGACGCCTCCGCGAAATAACCGGCTGGCTTAGCCAACGATGCAGTTGGATTGCTGGGGAGCGCAGCCGCCCCGGCTGCCGAACCCGTCCACCCGGAGCATACCAATTGGTTTGCTGTTTTGTACGCCCGTGCGGGCCGCGAGGGCGCAACCCGCTGCGCCCGAGGCGGGCGCGCTCCTATTTCCAACGGCATCGTTCCGTAGAGCCTGGTTTTAAAAGTATTTGCAGGGGTGGGGCTTTGGCATAGCTGCCAGAGCAACCTAATGTTTTGCTTGGAGAAATCCGGCCAGCTCGCACCCGTTCAGGCCTGTTAAAATCTGTCTGTTCAGCCCCCAATATTGAAGTCTGAGCATCGGGTTGGCCAGAAGTTCGGCTTTCCTTTTGCCGGGGAAATTTTTACCCTCTTTATACAAATGAAAGGTATCATACTCGCCGGAGGCGCGGGATCGAGGCTGTATCCGCTCACTCTGGTCGCGAGCAAGCAGCTCCAGCCGGTCTATGACAAGCCCATGGTGTATTATCCGCTGACGACCTTGATTGAGGGCGGCATCCGGGAATTATGCCTCATTTCGACCCCCCAAGACCTGCCCCGCTTCAAGCAGCTTTTGGGCGACGGCTCGCGTTTTGGTTTGACCATTGATTACCGCGAGCAGGCGAAGCCCGAGGGCATTGCCCAAGCCTTTCTGATTGCCGAAAGTTTCATTGGCAAGGACTCGGTGACGTTGATCCTGGGCGATAATATTTTCTACGGCGGCGATGTTTTTACCCGCACCTTTTCGGATTTTAAATCCGGCGCCACCATCTTTGGTTATCATGTCAATGACCCGGAACGTTACGGCGTGGTGGAATTTGACGAGCACGGCACGGCCGTGTCCATCGAGGAAAAGCCGAAGCATCCCAAGAGCAATTATGCGGTGCCGGGCCTTTACATTTTCGACAACGAAGTGGTGACCATCGCCAAGAACCTCAAGCCATCGGCCCGCGGTGAACTGGAAGTGACGGCGGTGAATATGGAATATCTGCGGCGCGGGAAGTTGCATGTACACCGGCTGGCGCGCGGGTTTGCCTGGCTGGACGCCGGCACCAGCAGCAGCCTGCACGATGCCAGCGCGTATGTGCAGACCATTGAGAAGCGCGCGGGCATCAAGATTGGCTGTCCCGAGGAGGCGTCCTTCCGGCAACGCTTCGTTTCGCTGGCGGAATTGGAAAAAATTGTGAACGCCATGCCCAATTGCGAGTATCGCAGTTATCTGGAGCATGAGGTGGTGGCCGAGGCCAAACGACTTTAATTATGATTTTACTTCTTGGAGGTACCGGATACATCGGTGAGGCGTTTGTTGCGGAATTGCAACGGCGCCAGAAGCCTTTTACCAATCTGTCCCGCAAACAGGTGGATTACACGCGCTTTGATGCGTTGCTGGAATTTTTGCGCGCAAAGAAGCCGGAATTCGTGATCAACTGCGCAGGCTTCACGGGTAAACCAAACGTGGACGCTTGCGAACTGGACAAGGCCGGCACGCTGCTGGGCAACGCACTGTTGCCGCAGACCATCGCCAACGCCTGTCTGGCCGTGGGGATTCCGTGGGGCCATATTTCGTCCGGCTGTATTTACTCGGGCGCGAAAATTGCCACCAACGGTTCCGTGCATGCCGAGAAGGACATGACCAAGCCGGAGTTGCATGCGTTGGCGGAGGCCAAGTCCCCGGCTGTGCTTGGCTTCACCGAGCAAGACACGCCGAATTTTTCGTTTCGCGATTTGCCATGCAGTTTTTATAGCGGCACCAAGGCGTTGGGTGAGGAAATCATCAACGGCATTGGCCAGAGCTACGTGTGGCGGTTGCGGATTCCGTTTGACGAGTTTGATAACAAGCGGAATTACCTGAGCAAGGTGCAACGTTATTCCAAGGTGTACGAGAATGTGAATTCCATTTCGCACCGGGCAGACTTTGCGAAGGCGTGCCTGGATTTGTGGGATCGCCGGGCGGCGTTCGGCACGTATAACGTGACCAATCCCGGCTACGTGACGACGAGGCACGTGGTGGAATTGATTGAAAAGCATCTGAAGCCGGCGCGTAAATTTGAGTTTTGGCAGAACGACGAGGAGTTTTACAAGGTCGCCGCCAAGACGCCGCGTTCCAATTGCGTGATGGATGTTTCCAAGCTGCTGGCGACAGGCGTGAACATTCGCCCGGTCGAAGAAGCGCTGGAAGATTCGCTCCGGAAGTGGACGCCGGAAAAATAAAAGATGAACAATCAAGTAACCAAGAGACAAAGCTTGGAACCATCAATTTCATCAATTCCTTTTCTTTGTTGTTCAATATGAATTTACTTATCACTGGCGGTGCAGGTTTTATCGGTTCCAACCTGATTCACCATATCATCGACGACCCGCAGGTCGCCCGGCTGGTCAATCTGGATTGCCTGACCTATGCCGGCCGGTTGGAGAATCTGGAAAAGGTCGCGCAGCATCCCAAGTACATTTTTGAGAAGGTAGATTTGCGGGACAAGACCGCAACACTGCAAGTGGTGGAAAAACATGCCATCACGCATGTCATGCACCTGGCGGCGGAATCCCATGTGGACCGTTCCATCACCGGGCCGGGCGATTTCATTACTACCAACATTCTGGGCACCTTCAATTTGCTGGAAGCGTGCCGGGGATTTTGGGGCGGCAAATTTGACGGCAAAAAATTTCATCACGTTTCCACGGATGAAGTTTACGGTTCACTCGGGGCCACGGGGTTGTTTCAGGAAACCACGCCGTACGCGCCGAATTCGCCGTATTCCGCCAGCAAGGCGTCATCCGATTTTCTCGTGCGCGCGTACCATCACACGTACGGCTTGCCGACGGTCATTACTAATTGCTCAAATAACTACGGTCCCTATCAATTTCCCGAGAAATTGATTCCCGTGGTGATCCAGAGCGTGATGGCCCGCAAGAATGTGCCGGTGTATGGCGATGGCATGAACGTGCGCGACTGGCTGTATGTGCGCGATCACGCCGAGGCGTTGTGGACAGTTTTGCAGCGAGGCAAGCTGGGGGACACGTATAACATCGGCGGCCACAACGAATGGGCCAACTTGAACATCGTGCGGCTGATTTGCGACACGATTGATGAATTTGCACCGCAATTGGGCGGTAATTCGCGGTCGCTGATTACGTTTGTAACGGATCGTCCGGGCCATGACCGCCGTTATGCGATTGACGCCAGCAAAATTCAGCGTGACCTTGGCTGGACGCCTGCCCACAAGTTTGAGCAGGGCATTCGCGAAACCATACGCTGGTATCTCGACAATCAAGACTGGGTGAAATCGGTCTTGAAGAAATAATTGTCTGAACGCTTTGGCCGGTTGCGATATCAAACGAAAGATGAATATGCCACGAGCCAAATATCTATTGTTCCTGTTGGTGGTGCTGACGGCCCTTGGCGGCCAGTTCCTGCGCGCGGCAGAAACCAATTCGCTGGCATGGCACGGAGATCGTGATTCGGTCAGCGCCGATATTCATAGTGAGCTGCTCTGGCCTTTGCTGGAGGATATTGCACATCAAAGCGGCTGGCATATTTTTGTGGAGCCGGGCGCGAGTCACAAGGCGTCCGTGAAATTCAAGGATTTGCCGGAGGGTGAGGCGCTCAAAAAATTGCTGGGCGACTTGAACTTTGCCCTCGTGCCGCAGACGAACGGACCGCAGCAGCTTTATGTATTCATGACCGACATGAAAAACGCCACCCAGCCCGTGGCGGCTCTGGTCAAAAAAGCTGCCATGCATCGCGTGGCCAATCAGCTCCTGGTGAAGCTAAAGCACGGCGCAAATATTGATGCCATCGCCAAGGCGCGGGGGGCGAAAGTGATTGCACGCAACGACAAGCTGGGAATTTATCTTTTGGAATTTTCCGATGAGAACGCAACCGACGCCGCCTTGGAGAGCCTCAAAAAAGATGCTTTGGTTGCCTCGGTGGACTATAACTACGTATACGATCCGCCGGTGACGCCGCAACCGCTGTCAAACGTGCCGGCGGGCAATGGGCCGCCTCAACTCACCTTGGACTCGAATACTGCGAACGACCCATGTAATCCCGTCGTGGGTCTAATTGATACGGGTATACAATCACTCGGCAACCAGCTTGATCCCTTTGTGATGAAGGGACTCAACGTTACCGGGGACACGCCCACCTTGAGTACGACCACGCCAACACATGCCACGGCTATGGCGCAGGGAATTCTTGGCGCTGTTGCCCAACAATCCACCCACAGTCCGGTACGGATTTTGCCGGTGAATGTCTATGGCAATAGCGAGACGACCACCAGTTGGAACGTGGCCTTGGGGGTGCAGGCCGCCGTGGACGGCGGAGCCACCGTGCTGAACATGAGCCTGGCAGGGACAACGGATGAAGCGGTATTGAATGACATCATTCAGCAAGCCATCGCTAAAGGCGTGGTGATTTTTGCCGCCGCCGGCAATCAGCCGGTAAACACGCCGAATTATCCGGCGGCGATTCCGGGCGTGAATGCCGTGACGGCGCTGGGCGCGCCAGGGCAACTGGCTTCCTACGCAAACTACGGCAGCTTTGTGGAAATGGCTTTGCCCGGATCGAGCATAGTCTATCTCGGCAACCAGGCCTTCGTAGTGCAGGGCACTTCATCGGCCACGGCTTATGCGACCGGCGTGGCGGCGGGCACCAAGTCAATCAATTGCCTGACGTGGGCGCAAATTCTGGCTGCCATGCAGGCCAAATTTCCTGTGCCGCAAAAGTCAAATTGAGATCGCGGCCTGACCGGGGCGTATGCGTAGTTCCCAATCCAATAAGCCACCGCCATGGCGGGGAGTGAAAGCCGTCATGGTCATGGTTTTGTTGCTGGCTTTTTCCCGCGTGGCCCCGGCACAGACCAATGAGGTTGACCTGGGCGACATGCTGGATGCGGCGCAGCAATTTGCGCGGGATAATTTGGACGACAGTGTGTTGCAGGCATTGCAGAGTGTGGACCGCCAGCAGGTCGAGGATTTTCTCAATCACTATCAGGATTATCTCCGGGGCGATTATGTGCTGGATATGGCGCAGTTGAAGGACGCCGCCAACGCCATTTTGCCGCTCCTGGATGCGCATGAGGAGACGCAGCCTTATGCGGTCTGGCTGCGTTCCCGGTTGGACTATTTTGAGGCAGCGGATGAGTTGAATTCAGCGAACCCTCCGCCCAAACCGGAACCCGGAAAACCGCTCCCGCCCCCGGTAAACCCCTCGTTTAAATCCGAGCGGGAAATTTGGGTCAAAAAAGTTGCGCCGCGTCCGTGGCCGAAAGGTGCGAAGGACGTTGTCCCTAAACTAAAAAGTGCATTTGCAAAAGAACATGTGCCGGGCGAATTGGTCTGGCTGGCGGAGGTGGAATCGGGATTCGATGCGCGTGCGCAAAGCCCGGCTGGCGCGACGGGAATGTTTCAATTGATGCCGGCCACGGCCAAGCAATATGGGTTGAGCCTTTGGCCGCGGGACCAGCGGCGTCAGCCGGAGGTTGCAGCCCAGGCGGCGGCGAAATATTTGCACGAATTGTACAAGCAATTTGGCGACTGGCGGCTCGCTGTGGCGGCCTATAATTGCGGGGCCAAGGCGGTGCAAAAACGCCTGGACCGGTTCCATGCCAAAAGCTACGAGCGCATTGCCACGTATTTGCCGGCGGAAACCCAGATGTACGTGCCGAAAGTGGAGGCCACCATTTTGCATCGCGAAGGCGTGGAATTGGAAAAGCTAAAGGGGCCGAGGTTGGACGCGGCTGCACACGCTCAATCGGACCTGCAACTGCCGGTTGATGATGCTTTTGACTGGCAGCCAATGCCGGCTTTGGCCGGTCGTCAGACAATCTTGGCCGGTATCATGGCATCTTCATCAAACGAATAAACGGCACACAGCCGGTGGTAGCCATCGGCGATGACGACCTTTCCATTGTCGGTGTCGCGAACCAGCAGGATGGGGGAGAGTTGTTTGCCGCTGCGAATTTTCTCGCGATCCTTGTCCACATGTGAATTGCTGACGCCCAGGAGCGGCAGGCCGGAGGCCCGAAAAATGTCCTTGGCTTTGTATTGGATTACCCGTGCCGGCTTAAGCGCGGCAACCAGGCTGCGGACTCGTTTGTCTTCGTAAATCAGGCTGAGATAGGATTGGGCTGCGGGGTAATCGTGGTCTTCGGGACGCTCCAGCCATTGGATTTTTACGGGGCGGCTCATGCGCGGAACTATGCACCGGCGGCACGCTTTTGTCCAGCGGTTGTGACCGCGATGAAGTTAGAGCGGGATGAATTCGTGGCGAATGCCCGTGCCATCGATATGCAATTTAGCCACGCTACGCTCGGTGCCCAATTTGGGTTTGCCCGCGTAGCCCGGGTTGAAAAACAAAATGCCATCCACGGTTTCGGCAAATGGTTTGTGAGTGTGGCCGAAAACCACCACATCTGGCCGGTCGCGCCGCAGGCGGGCGGCCAGTTTGTCTGAAAGATCCCGTGGATCGACGATGTGATGGACCAAAAATTTCTTGTCCGCCAGGGTAACGGTCTCGGTTTCCTTGTATGTCAAACCAAGGTCGGTGTTGCCCAATACCACGGTGACGGGGGCGATGAATTTCAGCTCCAGTTCAATCAGCGGATTGCCAATGTCGCCCGCGTGCAGAATATGATCAACGCCCTCAAAAATCTTTTCAACGCGCGGGTCGAGATACCCGTGCGTATCAGAAATGATACCCAGTTTCATATACGGTGACGAATGGTGGATGGCTGACGACAGCATGACAGTCCCAAAGGGCGCTCGCAACAATTACGCGTTTGCTTCTTCGGGTTGCCCCTCGGGTTCGACTTCGGTTTCTGGAGCCCGCGCGCCGGCGGTCTTATCCGCAGGTGATTCGGCGGTAATTTTGGCAGCGGCCCCGAACAATGCCGTGAACAAACCGGCGCTGAGCAAGCTGTTCCGGAAAAATTCCCAGGTGGAGGGATAGCCATTGATACCCTTGGTCAGCGCAATAATCCAGCCAGTCAATGTTTTGGCATATTCCGGGTTCTGAAATGGGTTGAACAACCAGGAGGCTGTATTGGTAATGACATAAAATAGGATGGCACCCAGGAATCCGCCGCCGATGAGGTTTATCAGGGATGACTTGGGATCGTATCGGCGGCCCAGAAAAATGATGACAATGTAAGCGAGGTAATTAAAGGCCAGATTTGCGAGATTTGCCAGGCTCCACACGTTTTCTCCAGCTCCATGTTGCTGATAATAGAAATTAAGGCTGATGTCCGTTAACAATATGGTTCCCAGCGGCAACCACCAACCCAGCCGGCCCCTCAGAAATATACCGGAGCAAAAAACAAATGCGTAAGCGACGCTAAAATTCAACGGCATCAGGTTCGGTATGCGCGATAACGCGAATACCGCCACAAAGATGACGGGTAACAGAAATTTGCTCTTCACCACCGCCATTTTAATGCGGTTGGTGCGGGTTTCAAAGCGTAATTCGCCGGTTAAAACGGACCTGAATTTAAATTGCCATCAATCGTTTAAAACAAAAAAGGCAGGGAAATGAATCCCTGCCTTGAATGTCTTATTAGAAATATCAGGAAACCAGTTTGCGGCGCAGCAGGCCCAACATGGTCAAGGTGCCGCCGAGCAGCATGCCCGTGGAGGCCACATCGGGAACCGCATTTACCACGGCACCACCGAGTTCGACGTTACCCACGCCTCCGGTGACTCCATAATAACCGGTCATATAGCCATAGCTGGTGAGGTCGAAAGAGCCAACCACACCTGAACCACTGCCATAAACAGAGCCCAAGAGGGTGCCCAACGAGCCAAGGGTCGTGGAATAATAGATATCAACGCGTTCACCCAAGGTTTGAGTCTGGATGCTGCCGAAGTACAAGGTCGTGATTTCCATCGCCGGGCTCGTGGCGGCATTGAGTTGGACGAAATTATTCGGATTAATTTCGTTTTCGGAATCGCTGGCGGTTCCGAGGCCAGTTTCACCTGGTCCTTGGTTCTTGGCGTAAAGCTGCTGGCCGGATGGGCCGACATACGCCGTCAGCGAAACGCCGCTTTCGGTGAAGGTGCTGGAGGTACCCAGATTACCCAAACCGTTTTCTAGAAATGAAAAAGTGATCGGAGCTCCTTGTGCAACCACACCAAATCCCAGGAGCGCCACCGTGGATAATAAAATTTGAGACCTCATATAAGCGTTCACTTAGCAGTGTATGTGCCAAATAAATGAGCATTATTAGGGCAAGATGCAAGTATCTGATTTTAAGCAGATAGCATTCTTAACCTTATTAGACAGTCAATTTTTGAGGCAGTGTTTTAATCAAAAAGCGTAAGTATTTCCGACGATTCATACTTTTACTTTACAGATTGCGATCTGCTAATGCGTCTAAAATAAGTGACGCCCCTCCGCCTGTGAAGAATTGTTAACGAGCCAGATAATAAGACTTAAAGCTGCGTTGATATGGCCGATACTAAAATGCAGCCATGGAATAATATGGGCTTTAATATGGGCTTACAAAGTGATGCACATAATCAGAAAAATTGGTGGATACCTTTTGCAGGGGGCCACGTCTTTTGTCTGGGAAATGCGGCTCCGCAGGGGCTGTGAAGGGGTTAATTGACAGAAGAATTTTGTGTGTCACAGTTTTGGTGACTTGGGGTGGAAAGGATGGAAATGTGGAAATGAATTGTTTGATCGAAATTTTGATTGTGGAGGACTCCGAAAGCGATGCGCTCCTGCTAATGGAGGAGTTTAAGCAAAAGAATTATACTCCGGTATACCATCGCGTGGAGACCAGGGATGATTTTTTGTCGGCGTTAAAAACACGAATTTGGGACACCGTCATCTGCGATTATTCTTTGCCTCAGTTTAGTGGTCCGGCTGCGCTGGAACTCTTCCGGGCAGAAGGCTTTGATCTGCCATTTATTGTGGTTTCCGGGGTTTATGGTGAAGATTATGCCGTATCCATGATGAAAGCGGGTGCGAGCGATTATATTCTGAAATCGAATCTTTCCCGGTTGGTGCCGGCGGTGGAGCGTGAAATTGAAGCCGCCCAGGAACGCCGTTTGCGTAAGCGGGGTGAGGGGGCCATGCAGTATCTGGCTTCGATTGTTGAATCGAGCGACGACGCTATTTATGGCAAAAGTCTGGACAGCATGATTGCCAGTTGGAACCCGGCCGCCGAGCGGCTATTTGGTTATAGTGCCGAGGAGATTGTGGGGCATTCGATTGTTTCTCTGTTTCCCCTGAATCGCCGGGACGAATTGCTGGACATTCTGGCCAGCATTCGCCGGGGCGAAACTGTAAGTATTGCCGACACCCAGCGGATTCATAAGAGCGGGCGGATGGTTTCTGTTTCCGTGACGATATCTCCCATAAAAAACAGCCGTGGGGAAATCATTGGAGCCTCCTCCATAGCCCGGGACCTGACCTTGCAAAAACAAGCCGAGGTGGAACGCAAACAATTGAACCAGCGTTTATTTGCGGCCAGCAAAGAAGTGCGCCTGCTCGCCGGGATGTTGCCAATTTGCGCCACGTGCAAGCGGATTCGCGACGATCAAGGCTATTGGGAGCAGGTGGAAACTTACATCTCCAAACATTCTGAAGTGGTTTTCTCACATGGCCTATGTCCCGAGTGCGCCCGGGAATATCAACGGCAATTTGATTTGAACGATAAATAGTGGGCATTTTAAAATGGATTATGGTGATGGATGGGGAACGGGTTGGCGGAGTGGAATTTAACATGACCTTAAGGGCTATGGGGCTCAAGTGGCGGTGGGTTTTGTTGCTTATGAGTGACATTTAAAGCCAAATAAGAGCTTGCGCTACAATTGGTAGTGGTAAATATTTTCCGCGCCGCTCTTGGTTTTTTCCGGTTTTATGGTGATGTTAAGGTCCGCAAATTCCGTTGAGAATACAATTGCCTTTGGCATGGTGGCGTCCGTGCTGGTTTTAGCCGGCATGGGCCTGCTCTCCTATATATCCACCAATAACCTGATTGCTTCGGAGAAATGGGTGTCCCACACCCAAGAAGTCATTGCCACTCTGGAATCGGGGCTGGTCATCATAACCGATGCCGAGACCAAGCAACGCGGCTTTTTGCTCACTGGCAGTGACCAATATCTCAAGGATTGCCAGGCGGCGCAGGCACAGGTGGGCGACTGGGAAAAGCATCTTCGTGAACTGACTAAAGACAATCCGCAGGCACAGCGTTCGCTCGATAAATTGGAGCCCTTGATTGGCCAAAGACTGGCGGCATTAAACCACCGCATTCAAGTGCGTCAACAACAGGGCATTCAAGCTGCGATTGATGAGCTGAACACGTCCCAGCAAGGCCGTGAATTGATGGAGAAGGTCCGGCGGGAAATGGACGAGCTGCATTCGGCGGAAATGCAGAAGCTGGCCAACCGCCAAAACGCGGCCCAAGCCACCGCCAAAACCTGCCAGTGGATCATCATAGCCGGTAGCACCGCCGCGTGTTTGTTTGGCTTTGCGGCTTTTGGCGTCACCCGGCGTCAATTGCAATTGCGGTCCAACATCCAGGTGAAACTCACGGAAAGCCAGGCGTTGCTGGAGTCCATCTTGGACAATATGCCAGCGATTGTCTTTATCAAAGGCCTGGACGGCCGGTATCTCTTCGTCAATCGCCGCTTCGTGGAAGTCGTTGGCCGGTCACGGGAACAAATCTGTGGCCAGACGGCCTTTGAAATATCCAACAGAGAAGAAGCCCAGGCCGCCAGGGAACATTTCAAAACGGTGATTAAAACCGGGGCACCGGTGGAAGTGGAAGAAACGGTTATCCATCCGGATGGGCCGCATCCGCACTTTGCGGTCAAATTCCCGGTGCGGGATACCGCGGGAGTGATTCGTGCCGTGGCGGGTGTTTCCTCGGACATCACCGAGCGCAAACAAAACGAGCGGATGCGCCTGCAATTTCAAACCTTGTTCGAATCGGCGCCGGGGTTGTACCTGGTTTTGCGGCCGGATTTCACGATCGCTGCGGTTAGCGACGCCTATTTGAAAGCAACCATGACCAGTCGTGAGCAAATCATTGGCCGCAGCCTGTTTGAGGTCTTTCCCGATAATCCTGAAAATCCGGCTGCGGATGGCGTTTCAAATTTGCGCGCCTCGCTAGAGCGCGTATTGAAAAACTGCGCGAGCGATACCATGCCGATTCAGAAGTATGATGTCCGCCGGCCGGATGGCGTCTTTGAAGAACGTTTTTGGAGCCCAATCAATTCTCCGATTGTGGGCTATGATGGCCAGGTGGAGTTCATCATTCACCGGGTGGAAGATGTTACGGAATTTGTCCGCCAAAAACTCCAGAAAGAACATCCCGAAGACACGGATATGCTCACCCGCTTGCAACAGATGGAGGCAGAAATATTCCGAAGTTCTCAAGAGGTTAAGTCCGCCAACGAACAGTTGCACGTTGCCAACCACGAGCTCGAGGCATTTTCCTACTCGGTCTCTCATGATTTGCGGGCGCCACTCCGGCATATCGGCGGGTTTGTGGATTTGTTGCAGAAACAGGCGGCGAAAAAACTGGACGAGCGGGAGACCCGCTATTTGTCCGTCATTGCCAGTTCCGCCCGGCAGATGGGCATGTTGATTGATGACTTGCTCGTGTTTTCGCGCATGAGCCGGTCCGAGCTGCGGCGCGTACCCGTGGACTCCAATGCCCTGTTGGACGAGGCTCTTAAGGGGGCGCAAAATGACATCAATGGCCGCCAGATCACCTGGCAGATAGCCAAGCTGCCGATGGTGGAGGCGGATTCGGCCATGCTACGCCAGGTCTGGGTAAACCTGATTAACAATGCCGTAAAATACAGCCGCACCCGCAGTCCCGCCGCCATTGCAGTGGGGTGCTCCGAGGGGGCGGGTGATGAATGGATATTTTTCGTGCGCGATAATGGTGTGGGATTTGACATGCAATATGCCCACAAGCTGTTTGGCGTGTTTCAACGCCTGCACCGGGCCGATGAATTTGAGGGCACCGGCATCGGGCTGGCCAATGTCCGCCGCATTGTTTCCCGGCATGGCGGCCGCACCTGGGCGGAAGGCAAATTGGACGAAGGGGCAACTTTTTATTTTTCACTTCCTCAACCAAAAAAACAACCGATAGGATAAATTATGGCGCCATTGAAACGGATATTGCTGGCCGAAGATAATGAGCATGATGTGGAACTGACGCTTGCCGCCTTGGGCGAGCATCATCTGGCCAACGAAGTCATTGTCGTGCGCGATGGGGTGGAGGCGCTGGATTATCTCTTCCAGCGGGGTAAATTCGCGGGCCATTCCAATGGCCAGCCGGTGGTCGTCATGCTTGACCTGAAAATGCCGCGCGTGGATGGCCTGGAGGTCTTGCGCCAGATGCGGGCCGATGCCCAGCTCAAGCACATCCCGGTGGTGATGATCACCTCCTCGCGCGAAGAGCAGGATTTGGTGCGGAGCTATCAAATGGGGGCCAATGCCTACGTGGTAAAGCCGGTGGATTTCCAGCAGTTTATTGATTCCATCAAGCAAATCGGCTTTTTCTGGGCTATCATTAATGAACCACCGCCGGGGGTTATGAAACGGACAAATTAAACCATGGATACCGAGTTGCTCCAACGTACGTTGCGCGTCCTTCATCTCGAGGACAACGAGACTGACCACCTGCTGGTGGCGGAGGTGCTGCGCTCCGATGGCTTGAATTGTGACTTTGTGCTGGTCAAGTCCCGGGCTGAATTTATCGAGGCGTTGAACTTGGGCAAGTACGACCTGATCATTTCTGATTTTTCGCTGCCGTCCTATGACGGATTGAGCGCGCTTTCGGTGGCGCATGAAATGAATGGAGACACGCCGTTTGTATTTTTCTCGGGCACCATCGGCGAAGATGTGGCCGTGGAAAGCCTGCGGCAGGGTGCCGTGGATTACGTGCTCAAGCAGCGGCCCAGCCGCCTCAGCGCCGCCGTGCGCCGCGCGTTGCGCAACGCCGAAGAACGGCTTCGCTTGCGGAAAACGGAACGGGCCTTGCAGAAAAGCGAGGAGCGCCTGCAAATCATTGCCAAGGCCACCAACGATGTGGTTTGGGAATGGGACGTGCAACGCGACCGCGTCTGGTTTGGTGACAATTTCACCGCCGCCTTCGGCCACTCCGTCAGCCAGGAGTTGAATTCCGAGGAATGGTTCGACTTTATTCATGCGGACGACAAACCTCGCGTGGTATCCAGCCTTTGCAGCATGCTGGCCGGGGGCGGCCGGATTTGGTGGAATGAATATCGTATTGGCCGCAGCGATGGCACCTATGCCCATGTTTTTGACCGCGCCTCGGTTGTGTACGATGAGGCCGGCAAACCCGTTCGCCTGGTAGGGATTAAAATTGATGTCACTGAACGCAAGGAAGCCGGGGAAAAAATCCGTGAACAGGCTGAATTGCTGAACAAGGCTCGCGACGCCATTATCGTGTGCGACTTGGAACGGCGTATTATTTTTTGGAACCAGGGGGCCGAGCAGGTCTACGGCTGGACAGCGGGGGAAGCCCTGGGCCAAAACATTCAGGACCTCCTGTTCTGTGGCGACCCGCCCGTTCAGGATGGTGAAATGACCCGAAGCCTCGAAGAGCGCGGCGAGTGGATGGGCGAATTACAGGAATTTTGCAAGGACCGGAAAAGTGTCACGGTGCGGACCCGCATCACCATCATCCGGGACAATGCCGGCCAGCCCAAATCCCTGCTGATCATTAACACGGACATCACCGAGCACAAACAGCTCGAGGAACAATTGTTGCGGTCACAACGGCTGGAAAGCCTTGGCGTATTGGTGAGCGGCATTGCGCATGATTTGAACAACACACTGGTGCCCATCATGATTGGCGTTGAGTTTTTGCAGACTGAGCCGCTTTCCGAGGAGGCCATGGGCATGGTTCACACCATGGGCAGCAGCGCCCAGCGCAGCGCGGAAATGATCCGCCAGATGCTGGCATTTGCGCGCGGCGGCGAGGCCAGCAAACAAATCATTCAACCGGACCGGCTTTTGAAGGAAATGGGCAAGGTCATCAGCGATACGTTCCCCAAGTCCGTCAATAGTGAAGTCATGATGGCGGGCGACCTCTTTCCAATTTATTGCGTGCCCACCCAGATTCATCAGGTGCTCATGAATCTGTGTGTCAATGCACGCGATGCCATGCCCGAGGGCGGCACCTTGACGTTAACCGCCGACAATGCCACGTTGGCAACCCAGGATGCTGCCCGCCTGCCTGGAGCCAGGCCCGGAAAATTTGTGCGCATCAGCGTGATCGACACCGGCACCGGCATCGCGCCTGAACAAATGGCAAAATTGTTTCAACCCTTCTTTACCACCAAGGCGCCGGGCAAGGGCACCGGGTTGGGGTTGTCCACCTGCCAGGGCATCGTCAAAAAGCATGATGGGTTTATTATTGTGGAAAGCCGGCTCATGGCTGGCAGCCGGTTCACGGTGTATTTGCCCGCAGCGGAGTCCTTCCCGGACGAACCGGCGGAGGTCAAGCCGGTGATTTTACCCGTCGGCCATGGCGAACGAATCTTGGTGGTGGACGACGAGGAAAGTGTGCTGGCCATGATTCGTGCCGCCCTGGAAAACTATGGCTACATTGTAAGCACCGCAACCAGCGGCTTGGAAGCTGTGGCTCGTTTTACCGAAAACCCGGATATGTTCCACCTGGTGATCACCGACCATTCCATGCCTGTTATGGGAGGCCAGGCCATTATCATGGCCCTGCGCAAAATCCGGCCAGACACCAAAATTGTGGTGACCAGTGGCTCGGAAAAGGAAGTCAGGGAAAGCCTGGAACACGCCAAGATGGATGGTTTTATCGCCAAACCCTTCACCACGGAAGAACTGCTTAAAATCACTCACGATGTGTTGGTGAAATGAGCGGCCAAGCTCACTCGACCAGCAACTCCCGGGCTTCTGCCGCGTGCGTTATTTTGTTTTCAACACCCTGTTCGTTAAATCGGGAAAGCCCACCCTGAGAACCTCGTATTGGGCCAATTGCCGCCTCCGTAGTACGCCAAAAGTAACTGTTACCCGCAAGGTGGCCGGGAGGAGCCCCGTTGCGCCAAAATAGGTGTTACCCTATGACCCAAATGGGAAACGAAGG
>Ga0265327_10000744_pt1 | contig 50640 bp, 46 predicted proteins | sample 41621metaG_FD_202089 | JGI IMG/M metagenome (GOLD analysis project Ga0265327, IMG submission 202089) | Rhizosphere microbial communities from Carex aquatilis grown in University of Washington, Seatle, WA, United States - 4-16-21 metaG | ecosystem: Host-associated > Plants > Roots > Rhizosphere... | reverse complement strand
AAAACGGACGCTGCGCACAGGTGCGTGCGGGCCATTGACACCGGACCGTCGACACCTCGGTTGCATGATCCCGGTTAGTACATGAAACCCAAGCCCAGATTGTAGCGGTCGTTGAGCGGGTTGGCCTGGAATTTTTGGAAATCCGCCTTGAGCACCACCTGGGGGTGGACGCGGAAAGTGACGCCGGCGGTGAAGACGTGGTCACGGTTGGCCGGGTCGCGATCGAAACCCAGCGGCATCGCAGCTTGCGTGTCGAAGTACTCGTAGCGGGCGAAGGGCGCGAGCGACAGGTCGCCCTCTTCCCAGATCTTGCGGGCCGCCTGGACATACCATCCGTCAAACCGGCTTGGCAGGTAGGGCCGGTCGGAACCGGTGACGGTGTTGAAGTTCAGCAGGGCGGCGTCCATCTGGCCGGCGTCGCCGATGGTGCCGGAGCTGTACAGCGCCTCAAAATCCCAGCGACCCGGCTGCCAGCGGCCGTGGACGTCCCACAGCGTGACGCGCCCCTTGGCGCTGCCGAAATCGGGGGTGGCGGGGTCGGCCTTGAAGGCGGCGTTGTCCTGGGTCGAGTTGCCGGTGAACACGCCGGTGCCGAGCACGAGGCCGGGAATCCCGCGGTAGTTGAGCGCGCCGTACAACGCGAGGTCGTGCGCCTTCGCCAGCTGCAATTCCTGGTGGGACGCGGCCAACGGTGCGCCGGAGTCGTCGAATTTCGTGGTGTCGAATCCGGTGGTGAGGCCGAAATTGTACTCGAGGCCCGCCTGGGTGGCGCCATGCAGCCCGATGCCGCCTTCGCGCCAGGTGGTCGGGATGATGCGGGTTTCGACCTCGTTGCGATTGACGCCGTAGAAGACCGGCGGCTCATGGTTTTCGTTGAGCAGGCCGAGCGGCATCAGGAAGAGGCCTGCGCGGATGGTCGGGCCCGAGGCGAAGCGATAGTCGAGGAACGCCTGCTCGATCTCGCTTTCGCCGCGGTCATCCTCGCTGGTGACCGCATGCTCCCACTCGATCTCGCTGTTGAAGCTCAGCTGGTCGTTGAAGCGGTGTCCCACGAGCAGGACGATGCGGCGAAGGTCCGCCTCGTTGCGGCTCGCGTCGTGCTGGTAGCCCGTGTACGTGATCTCGCCGTAGCCGCCGATGGTGGTGTCCCTTGGTTCCGGCTCCGGTGCGGTCACGGGCTCGGGCCGGGCGGCTGGCTCGGGTGTGGCGGCGCGGTTGGCCTCGCCACCCGGTTTCGCCGCGGTCTGTTGCTGGACCAACTGCTTCAAGGCGGCCAGTTCGCGGCTGAGGTCGTCGATTCGCTTTTCGAGCTCGGCCGTGTCGGCCGCGAATAGCGGGCCCGCAAGCAGGCCGGCGAGTGTCGCCAAGCGAAGGCGGCGGAAGAGGCGTGGGGTGTTCATGGTTGGAGGAGGAATTTGATTTCGACCTGAGGATTCAAGCGGTGCGGGAGCAATATGAGCATGAGACACAGTATCATGTCAATATTGAATATGAGACCCGGTCGCATTATGACAAAATAACCGGCATTGACCTTCCCAAGTTGCTGGTATTTAAGTGTTCCGTGTCCGACACGTTGCACATTGACCTTGGCGAACGGAGTTACCCGATTCGGTTTGTCGCCGATTTGCCGAAGGCGCTCGCAACCGCCGGGTTGGCGCCGGGTGGCCGGAAGGGAAGCGACGTCCTCTTAACCGACGCGGTCCTGCAGGCCAGCCAGGTGGCGCTGCTTGATGCGGTGTTTGCTGGAGTTCCGCGCCTCGTGCTCCCTGCCGGCGAGAAAACCAAGACGCTCGAATTCTTCGGGCGCGTGCTTGATTTCCTGGCCGCGCAGGGCATCGCCCGCGGGGGAGTCCTCTGGGTGGTCGGAGGCGGCGTCATGGGCGATCTCGGCGGATTTGCCGCCGCGTCGTACCTTCGCGGCATCAGCCATGTGCAGATACCCACCACGCTGCTCGCAATGGTGGACAGCTCGATTGGAGGAAAGACCGGGGTCAACCTGTCCGCCGGAAAGAACCTGGTCGGCGCCTTCCACCATCCGCGCGCGGTGTTCATCTGCCCGCAGTTTCTGAACACTCTGCCGCCGCGCGAATTTGCCGCGGGCATGGCGGAGGTGATCAAGTACGGTTTGCTGGGCGATGCGGCCTTGTTCGCGCAGCTCGAAAACCACGTGCTCCAGCCCGACAGTCGCGACATGCTTCCGATCATCCGTCGGTGCTGCGAACTGAAGGCGGAGATTGTGCAGGCCGACGAGCGCGAAACCGCCGCCGTCGGCGGGCGGGCCCTGTTGAACCTGGGCCACACTTTCGGGCACGCGATCGAACAGGCCACCAATTTCACCGCGTACCTGCACGGCGAGGCGGTGGCGGTCGGACTGGCCGGAGCCGCCCGGCTCTCCGCCCGACTCGGGCTCCTCGGCCCCGCCGACGTGCAGCGGGTCGATCAGGTCGTAAAGGCCCACTCGTTGCCGGCCCGCCTGCGAACGCCCCTGCCGACGGCGGCGCTGATGGCGGCCATGCAACACGACAAGAAGGTCCGCGCCGGCAAGCTTCGCTTCGTGGTGCTCCCCCGCCTCGGCGAGGCGGCCACGCGCGACGAGGTCGATCCCACCCTGGTCGAGGCCGTCTGGCGCGAGCTGGGCGCGACGTGATTTATTGTGACTTTCCGCCCGGCGCCGGTAAATTGACCATCCCATGTCCGCCATCGACGAAGGCATCGTTCGCGAGTATTTCGAGCAGAACGGATTTCTGGTGCGCCAGGTGCGCAAATACCAGATGCAGGTGCGCCGCAAGACGGGCGACGAGGACGTCGACCTGCTGGTTTACAACCCGTCCTACACGCGGAGCGCGCGGAAGCCGGACTTCTTCCTGTTTCCCACGGAGCTGCCATACATCCACCGGGCCATCGTGTCGGTGAAGGGCTGGCATACGGCCGGGCGCTTCACGCCGTCGACGTTCAAGAGCAACCCCGACATTTTTCGTTTCCTCGAGGACACGGTCATGAAGGAGGTCGCGCGGTTTTTCCCCGTCGATGCCGACGAGCCGGGCAACGCGCCCGACGTGACGAAAATCCTTGTTCTTCCAGGGCTGCCGACGGCGGAGCCGTACCGCTCGCAGAGCGTCGCGCTGCTGAAGGAACGGGGTGTCGATGCCATCATTTCGTTCCGCTCCATGCTGCTCGACATCATCGACCGCGTGGAAATCAACAAGAACTACGGCAAATCCGAAACCCTTCAGGTCATCCGCATCCTGAAAAACTACGACCTGCTGCTCGATCCCCAGCTTGACCTTCTCCCCGAGCGGGAGGCCCCGGCGCGCCGCGCCCGTTCATGAGCATCCATCCGACGGCCATCATCGAGGAGGGCGCGGAACTTGGCGCCGGGTGCGTCGTTCACCCGCACGCCATCATCAGGCGGCACAGCATCCTCGGCGCCGGCGTGGTCGTGCATCCGTTCGCGGTGGTGGGGGCCGATCCGCAGGATCTGCGATTTGACCCGGCCACCGTCTCCGGCATCCGCATCGGCGCCCGCACGGTGGTCCGCGAGAGCGTGACGCTGAGCCGCGCGACCAAGGCCGGCGGGTTTACCGAAATCGGCGAGGACTGTTTCCTGATGGCCTGCTGCCACGTGGCCCACGATTGCCGGGTCGGCCACCGGGTGATCCTCGCCAACGGCGTGCTGCTCGCCGGCCATGTCACCCTCGGCGACAACGCCTTTCTCGGTGGCGCCGCGCTCGTGCACCAGTTTGTCCGCATCGGCGAGAGCACGATGATCAGCGGCGCGACCCGTGCGGCGCAGGACATTCCCCCGTTTGCGATGGCCGCCGAGCGCAACGAGGTCATCGGGCTCAACCTGGTCGGACTCAAGCGCCGTGGATTCAGCCGCGAGGCGATCGGCGAGCTGAAGGAAGCCTTCCGCACCGTCTATTTCACGCCGGGCAACATCCGCGCCACCGCCCGCGCGGCACTCGACGGCGGCGCGTTTGCGACCGCCGAGGCGAGGCAGTTCCTGACTTTCTTCACCGAGGGAAAGCGCGGATTCGCCCGCGCGCGGCGCGCGGGAACCGCGACCGACGAAGATGACACCTAGGCTGGCAATTACCTGCGGGGATCCCGCCGGCATCGGCCCGGAAATCATTGCGGCGTGGCTGGCGGCCAACCCGGCGGAGGCGGCCGACGTGGCGGTCATCGGCCCCGCCCGCTGGCTCACAACACTGCCGGCGACGGTGATCCCGATCGCCGTGGGATTGGAGGAGTTTGCGGCGACGCCCGGCCAGCCCGACGGCGAGGGAGCACTCGTGGCGTGGGCGGCGATGGAGCGCGCCGCGCAGGGCTGCCAGACGGGGGAGTTTTGCGGCGTCGTCACCGGCCCGGTGAGCAAGGAGGCCCTGGCACGGATCGGTTATCCATTTCCCGGGCAAACCGAGTTTTTCGGCGCACGCTGGGGCGGCGAGCCGGTCATGGCGTTTTGCGGCGGCCGGCTCCGGATCGCCCTGGCCACCTGGCACGTGCCACTGCACGAGGTCGCGCGGATGCTGGGACCGTACCTGCTGCGTCGGACCGTGGCGGCCGCCGACGTCCTTGCCAGAGCCCTGTCCTCCGACGAGGCCGGGGCGTTTTCCCCCCCGGCGCCGCCGGCGGTCCCGCGGATCGGCGTTTGCGGGCTCAATCCGCATGCCGGCGAAGGCGGTCTGATCGGCCGGGAGGAAAGGGATATCCTGAACCCGGCGCTCGAGAAACTGCGCGCCGATTTTCCGGGCCTTTCGTCCTGCCAGCCGGCCGACACGCTTTTCGCGCGCGCGCTGCGCGGCGAGTTCGACGTGATCGTGGCGCTTTACCACGACCAGGGCCTGGCGCCGCTGAAGGTGATCGATTTCGACGAGGCGGTGAACGTGACCCTGGGTTTGCCCCATGTGCGCACGAGCCCGGACCACGGCACCGCCTTCGGGCTGGCGGGGCAGGGGAAGGCGAGTTTCCGCAGTTTCTCCAATGCGGTGGCAGTGGCGCGGCGCTTGATTAAATTCCGTTCCGGGTAATCATGGGCGGCTGTGTCCGATTCCGCCATCATCACCAAGCTCCCCGAGGGTGTCCGCGAAGGCAGCGAGAACCTCGTCCGCCTGACCGCTGACGCCGGGAAGAAGGTCGCCGCCCTGGTGGCGCGCGAGCAGCAGGGCGAATTTCTCCGGATCGCCATCACCGGTGGCGGCTGCAACGGGCTGAGCTACAAGCTGCGTTTCGTCCCGGAGGCGCGGCGCGGCGACATCCTGGTTCGCACCGCCGGTGCGGCGGTCGTGGTCGACGCCAAGACCGCCCTGTATCTCAAGGGCACGGTTTTGGATTATTCGCACCAGATGGTTGGCGGCGGATTCAAGTTCGCGAACCCGAACGCGAAGGCGAGTTGTTCCTGCGGCGAGAGCTTCAACGTCTAACCGGGCCGACTCCGCCTCCAGATCAGTCTGAGACCAAGCCGTTAACGACAATGCGAATTCGGGCGGCGGCGAAAGCCTCGCCAGGTGCCGCGAGTAATGAATCGCTCCCCTCGTATCTGCCGGCGGCAGCACAAATAGGTGTTGTCATCATCTGCGTTCGCGGCAAAAACACGGGCGAAACACCGACCTAAGCAAATCCTACTGAATGGCACTACCTTCCTCCTCGCCCGGCGGTCGCCCCCCGTATAATCGCGACCCGCGCCGCAATAACGATCCCTTCGCGGCCATCCGCCGCAACCTGCGCATCAAGTCCCCGCAGATCCGTGTCATCAGCCCCGAGGGCCGCCAACTCGGCATCATGGACACGCCCAAGGCCCTCGCCTTGGCCACGCAATTCAATCTCGACCTGGTGGAGGTCGCCCCCACCGCCCAGCCGCCGGTTTGCCGCATCATGGACTTCGGCAAGTACGTGTACGAGGAACAGAAGAAACACGCGCACAACAAGCCCGCCGCCGGCAAGATCAAGGAAATCGAGTTCACGGTCCGCATCGAGAACAACGATTTCCTCACGAAGGTCCGCCATGCCGAGGAGTTCCTCGACCATGGCAACAAGGTGAAGCTCCGCCTCAAGTTTCGCGGGCGCGAGATGGCCCACACCGAGATGGGCTTCGAGGTCATCAAGAAGGCGCTCGAGGAACTTTCCGGCATCGGCCACCCCGATTCCGAAGCGAAGCTTTCCGGCAAACAAATCAACGTGATGGTCACGCCCCACCCGGTGAACAAGCGCAAGCTCAAGTTCCACACGCGCGAGTCGGGGCACACCGGCACGGCCCACGCCGACGCGGCGCCGCCGGCGCCGAACTGAGCCGCCGGCCGTCTCCATGGCGCGGCTCCCCGTCACGCGCTGGCTTGCCCGGGTCCTGGCGCTGGCCCTTCTTCCGGCCGGCCTGCCGGCCCAGCATCCGACCGTGAGCGTGCCGACCGCCCCGGCCGCGCCGCAACTCTGGCCGACCCGCACGCTGCTCGGCCAGGATTACGTGAGCGCGCGCGATGTCGCCAAGCGTTTCAACCTGAAGGCCGAGTGGGCGAGGGCCGACCTGGTGATGACGCTGAGCGACGCCTCCGGCGTCCGGCTTTCGTTCGAGAGCCGGCGGCGCGATTTTCATTTTGACGGCCTGCGGGTCTTTCTGGGCGAGCCCGCCGTCGCGGAGCGGGACAGCATCTGGATCAGCAAGCTGGATGTGATCAAGATCATCCACCCGCTTTTCCGACCGGCCGACCACCTGGCGTTGTTGCCGGCGGCCGCCCCGAAGATCATCGTGCTCGACCCGGGCCACGGCGGCAGCGATCCCGGGAAGGAAAACAAGCTGCTCGGCCTGAACGAAAAGACCGCCACGCTCGACGTGGTCCTGCGCCTGAAGAAGATCCTCGAGGCCCGCGGCTGGCAGGTGCTGCTCACCCGGCCGGACGACCGCGAGCTGTCCCCCGTCAAGGTCGTCGACCTGAAGCGCCGCGCCGATGTGGCCAATCTGGCCCACGCCGACCTGTTTCTCAGCATCCACTTCAACTCGGTGGAGAAGGACACCGACCGGGTCACCGGGGTGGAGACCTACTCGATGACCCCGCAGTTCATGCTCTCGACCGCGGACGAGCGGAAGGACGACAAGACCGACACCGCGTTCCCCGGCAACAAGCTCGACAACGCCAACCTGCTGCTCGGCGAGCAACTGCATCGCGCGATGATTTCCTCGCTCAAGGCATCCGACCGCGGCTACAAGCACGGCCGCCTCGAGGTCCTGCGCCTCGCCGAGTGCCCGGGCGCGTTGGTGGAATGCGCGTACCTTTCCAACATCACCGACGCCCGGCGGGTCGCCACCCCGGAATACCGCGACCGGATCGCCCAGGCGCTGGCCACCGGTGTGCAGAACTACGCCGCCGCGCTGGCCGCCCTGCATCCGGCGCCGCTCCCGCCGCCCGTCCTGCTGCCGCCGACGCGGCCGACGACGCCACCCGCGGCGCCGGCCTCGAAGTGACGGGGGCCGGCCCCGGGGCGCGGCGACGGCGTCGGCTTACCTTCCGGTTTGCCTTGCGCACGGGTCGGAGGGATTCTTCGCTGCGCTCAGAATGACAAGTATCGCTGCCACTTCGAAAAGCGGCCCATGCTGAGCGCAGCGAAGAATCCAACAATGCTTTCAAAGAACAAACGGCGCCCGGTCGCCAGATTGCCGTCCACATGAACACCCGATGCCATTCAACCACCTTTCTCCTCGCCGCGCTGGCGCTCCTCGCGCCGGCCGCCCGCGCCTGGGACTACGAGGGCCACCGGATTGTCAATCAGGTCGCCCTCGCCGCCCTCCCGGCGGATTTTCCCGCCTTCGTGCACGAGCCGGCCAACGCCGAGCGCATCGCCTGGCTGTGCAGCGAGCCCGACCGCTGGCGCAGCACGCCCGATTTTCCGGCCAAGCACGTCAATGCCATCGATCATTATCTCGATCTCGAGGACCTGGACTCGGCCGGCCTCACCGCGGCGGGCGTCAGCGCGTTCCGCTATGAATTCGCCGCCCAATATGCGGCCGGCCGCTCCGCGCATCCGCAAAACTTCCCGCCCATCGACGCAGACAAGAACAGCGACCACACGCGCGAGTGGTGCGGTTTCCTGCCGTGGACGATCACGGAGTATTTCGGCAAGCTGCGCGGCGAATTTGCGCGGCTCAAGGTGCTCGAGGAAATCGGCACGCCCGCCGACGTCGCCCAGACCAAGGCCAGCATCTGCGAGCTGATGGGCACGATGGGGCATTTTGTCGGCGACGGCAGCCAGCCGCTGCACACCACCGTCCAGCACAACGGCTGGGTGGGGGCCAATCCCGAGGGCTTTACGACCTGGAACCGATTCCACTCGTGGATCGACGGCGGGTTCATCCTCAAGGCCGGCATCACGCTCGACGGGGTCCGCGACCGGGTCAAGCCGGTCGAGGCTTTCGCCGTGCCCTCGCTGCCGGCGCCCGCCGGGGGCCGGGATCCGGTGTTCGGATTCGTCATGGATTATCTCCTGGCGCAGCATGACCTGATGGTCCCGCTCTACCAACTGGAGAAAGCGGGCAAGCTGAACCACGACGACCGCCCGGCGAACCCGGAGGGCCGCGCCTTCATCGAGCAGCAGTTGCTCACGGGCGGCGAGATGCTAGGACGACTCTGGTACACAGCGTGGAAGACCGCGGCGCCGGATTCCTACCTTCGCGCCCAGCTTCTGAAAAAGCAGGTGCCGGCCGCGAAGTAATCGCGGTTTTGCGGCGGGGGGTGGAACGCGGCCTCCGGGCGCGTTCTCGCGAGCGCGTCCGGAGGCCGCGCTCCACCTGGTCCCACCGCCCCTAGACCTTCACCGGTCGGTAATGGATGATTTTGACCTTCTCCAGGGTCACCATCCCGCCGCCCATCATGGCATCGAGCACGGGAAGGAACTCATTGATCTTCGCCTCGCTGTCGACGATCTCGATGACCAGCGGCAGGTCGGTCGACAGGCGCAGGATCTTGCTGGTGTGGATCCGGCTGCTGGGTCCGAAACCCATCGCGCCGCGCAGCACCGTCGCCCCGGCCAGGTGCATCTCGCGCGCCTTGAGCACGATTACCTCGTAAAGCGGCTTGCCCTCGTGGCGGTCGGATTCGCCAAGGTAGATTCGCAACAGCAGTGATTCGGTGGGCAGGTTCATGGTCAGGAGCCCTTCAGGGCGTTGATTTGGGCGGCCAGCAGGTGACCCAGCCAGACCGCGATGAGGCAGGCCGTGACGGAGCCGATGACGTTTCCGCCGGCGCGCATCCAGTCGCCATCGCGCGCCAGGTTCAGGGTCTGCAGGCTGAACGAGGAGAAGGTGGTGTAACCCCCGAGGATTCCCGTCATCACAAACTGGCGGGTCTCCGTCCGCGCAAACCAGCGGCCGTCCGGTCCGGTCAGCGTGGAAAAGAAGCCGATGATGAACGAGCCGGTGACGTTGATCCAGAAGGTGCCCCAGGGAAACGTTTCTCCGGCATGGGTGGCGATCAGGCCCGAGAGCCAGAAACGACTTATGCTGCCGAGGGCGCCGCCGAGGCCGACTAGAAGATAGAGCATCATGATGAACAGCGGGAATAGTCTGGTTGCCCAGGAGTCATCAGCCCCGGCGAAGCGGGGCGGTTTACCCTTGCGGGAAGGCGGAATCCATCGCCGCCCGCAGCCAACAGGGTCAGGCCGGGGTTGGCAAGTCCGGGAAGGGGAGGTGCAGATCCCCGTCTGCGTCGGCGCTCAAGGGCGGAGCGCGACCTCCGGGCGCGCTCGAAACACGTCCGGAGGCCACGTTCCATCCTATTGTGGCTTGACCGACGGGAGCCGGCGAGCCTTCGCCCTCGATGCTCTCCCGCCTGCTCGCGGGAACGGCAAACAATCCTCGATAATTCCAACGGGTTTCGCACTGTCTCCGCAGTGAGGTTCCTCCTCAAAGCTATGCGCGAATCTTTGCTGGTTCTTCTGTTCTTGGGCCTGGGCAACGCCATGGCGACCGCGGCTTCCGCGCCCGACGACCTCGCGGCGCGCACGGTCATCCTGGTGAATTCCAATCAGGCCGAATCGATGGCCCTGGGAGAATTCTATGCCGGAGCCCGGGGCATCCCGCTGGCCAACCTCATCGCCCTTCCGATGCCCGCGGGCGAAACCATCACCTGGCGCATCTTCGTCGACCAGGTCTGGCAGCCGTTGCAGGATGAACTGCTGCGCCGCTCCTGGCTCGAGGGAATCACGGGAAACACGCTCGACCCGCTCGGACGGAAGCGGGTCGCCGTGGCCGAGCAGCGCGTGGCCTTCTTGGTCGTTTGCCGGGGCACGCCGCTGCGGATCGCCCATGATCCCACCCTGCTGGACGACGAGCGGGCGGCAAGATTTCCCGACCCGCTCCGCACCAACCAGGGCGCCGTCGATTCCGAGCTCAGCCTCCTCGCGGTGGGCAACTACGAGGTCACCGCCTTCGTCGGCAATCCCTTCTTTGACGGCGAACGTCCGCCGGCTCCCGACGCCCGGCTGGTGATCAAGGTGGCGCGCCTGGACGCCCCGAGCCTCGCGGATGCCCGCGGGCTGGTCACGTCGGGCCTGGCCGCGGAGCGGGCCGGACCGCTCGGCCGCGCTTATGTGGATATGGGCGGTCCGCACCCGGACGGCGACCGCTGGCTCGAGTCAACGCGCCGCAAACTCGACGAGGCCGGCTTCGAGTGTGACGTTGACCGGACCGCCGGTTTGTTCAGCCCGGCGGTGCGCTTTGACGAGCCGGTGTTTTATTTCGGTTGGTATGCGGAGAATCTCACCGGCCCCTTCGAACGGGAAAGTTTTCGTTTTCCGCCCGGGGCCGTCGCCCTGCACATTCACAGCCGCTCCGCGCAGACGCTGCGTTCCGCCACCGAGGGCTGGTGCGGGCCGTTGCTGGCGCGCGGGGTCGCGGCGACCTTTGGCAACGTATTCGAGCCCTACCTGCAATACACCCATCGTCCCGACCTGCTGGTCACCGCGCTGCTGCGGGGTGAGAACCTCGGCGACGCCGCCTATGCCGCGCTGCCGGTGCTGAGCTGGCAGGCCGTCGTCATCGGGGACCCGTTGTACCGGCCATTCAAGATTCCAATCGCAGACCAACGTGGACGGCAGGTGCAATTGCCGTCGGAACTTGCTCCCTACGCGGTGATGCGCGAGTCGCGCTTGTTGTTTCGCGAGGGCAAGGTGGCCGAAGCCGACCGCCGGCTGGAGGCGGGCTTTCGACAGTTTAATTCGCTGGCGCTGGCCCTGACGCGAGCCCGGCTGGATTTGGAGCGGCACGATGCACCGGCGGGGATTGCCGCCCTCGAGTACCTGGCGGCGTCGGGTGAATTCCGCGCCGAAGACTGGCCGCTCGTCCGGGAGGCGGCGCAATTCCTCGCGCACAACGGCGCGCCGGCCGCCGCGCTCGGGGTCTATGCCCGGCTCGCCACCACGGTCGCGCCAACCCCCGCGGCGCAGCGTGCGCTGCTGGTCGACGCCCGCACGCTGGCGGAGTCAGCCGGCGACACCGCGCGGGTCCGCGAATTCGCGCGATTGCTCGAGGAGCTGTCGAAGCGGCCGGAGTGAATTCCCCAGGTTGATGCCGGGCGGGGCGGCGCGCCCGCCGAGCAAAACGCCGCCGAACAAAAACGCGCCCGCCAACGGTTCACGTGTCTCTCAACCCACATCCCTCAACTCTTGTCTCAGACGCTGTCCACAATCCGGTCGGCGAGGCCGTACTCGATGGCCTCCTTGGAATTGAGGTAGAAATCGCGGTCGCTGTCCCGGGCGATCTTCTCGATCGGCTGGCCGGAGGCGTTGGCGAGAATCTCGTTCAATTCGGCACGGATCTTTTCCATTTCCTGCGCCTGGATGTTGATGTCGGTGGCCGGCCCGATGAACCGCCCGGAAATGAGCGGCTGATGGATGAGCACGCGGGCGTGGGGGAAGAGCAGCCGGCGGCCCTTCTTGGGCGCACTGAGCAGGATCGACCCCATCGAGGCGGCCATGCCGGTGACCACGATGGTGACCGGCGACGTGATGAGCTTGATGGTGTCGTAGACCGCCATGCCGGCGGTGATGGAACCGCCCGGGGTGTTGATGTAGAACGTGATGTCCTTCCCCGGCGCCGTCGTCTCAAGGTAAAGCAGCTTCTCCGTAATGTCCTTGGCCGTCTCGTCAGTGACCGCGCCCCACAGGAAGATCTTCCGCTGCTCGAGGAACTTCCTTTGCATCATCGCGCCGACGGGCGAAGGGGTCTTGTTCACGGCTACATCCTCGTCCTCGTCATCGTCAAGGCGGGGGACGTTCGGGTTGCGCTGGTCGCGGTGAAGATTGGAGAATGACATAGGATCGAAGCTGCGCGGGATTTCCGGTTTTGCGAGTAGTTTTTGCTCGCCGGAGGCCCCGGGGGTGCCGCGCAAAACCCGGTGGTTGCCCGAAACCGGCCTTCGGTCAAAGTATTCGGAACCCGGGGTGGGGTTGCGCTTGTCAGCGTCCCGCGTCCTCGCTCAATTCACGCAGGTTACCCCATGCTGTCGCGCCTACGCCATTTCGTCCGCCTCCAGGAAAGCGGCCTGCTGGCCGTGATCTTTGCCCTCGGCGCGCTGCTGACGGCGTTCAGCGGCACCGTCCGGACTCCCGTTTTCGCGCTGGGGCCCGACGGCGCGCGCCAGCGGGTCTTCATCACCAACGCCGCGGGGGAGCGGATTCCCGCGGTCGAGGAGCGGAACAAGTTCTTCAACGCGCAAAACCTGGCGCAGCTCGCCAAGGACACGAGCTTCACGGCCATCATGGCGGTGGGGATGTGCGTGGTCATCATCTCGGGGGGCATCGACCTCTCGGTGGGCGCGATCTTTGCCCTCGCCTCCGTCCTGGGCGCACTTGCATTCCACCATTTTGGACCGGAAGGGACGGCCGCCGGCGCGTCCCCGTGGCTGGGCGTGGCCCTGGGCGCGCTGGTCTGCCTCGGCACCGCGACGGCGTGCGGCCTGCTCAACGGCACGTTGATCGTCGCGCTGCGGGTCCATCCGTTCATCATCACCCTGGGCGCGATGGCCATCCTGCGCGGCGTCGCCTTTGTCGTGACCAAGGGCCAGTCGGTGGGCGGGTTCCCCCCGTTGTTTCGCGATCTCGTCCGCAAGGAAACGAGCGGCGGACTCAGCCTGGTGCCGCTGGGCGTGATGGTGTTCGTCACGATCGCGGGCTGGCTTTTCCTCTCTCGCCTCGCCGCGGGGCGGCGCGTCTATGCGATCGGCGGCAATGAACTGGCCTCGCGATTCAGCGGCATCCGCGTCGAGCGGGTGAAGCTCGGCGTCTACCTGATCTCCGGACTGGCGGCCGGCACCGCGGCGCTGCTGGCGCTGGGCTACTACGGCAGCGCAAGTTCGGGCGACGGCCAGGGCTATGAGCTGAACGTGATCGCCGCCGCCGTCGTCGGCGGGGCCAGCCTCACGGGCGGCCGGGGCACCGCCCTCGGGGCCGTCCTGGGCGCGCTCGTCATCCAGATGATCTCCAGCGGCATCGTCATCCTCGGCATCGACCAGAATTACAGCCAGATCATCATCGGCGCCGTCGTCATCGCCGCGGTGGTCCTCGACAATTTCAACACCTGGCTGGCCCGCCGGCGCCTCGCCCGCGCGGCCCGCTGAGCCGGCTTCAACTCCGTCCCCCAAAACCCATGCAACGTTTCTTCACCCTCCTGCTGGCGGCCTCCCTGGCGCTCGTCGCCCGCGCCGCCGAAACCCGCCCGCTCACCCTCGGCCTGGTCGCCAAGTCCCAGGGCAACCCGGTCTTCCAGGCCGCCCGCATGGGCGCCGAGGACGCGGCCCGCGAGCTCAGCGCAAAAAACAACCTCGTCATCAAGATCGACTGGCGCACGCCCAACGAGGAGGACGCCCAGAAGCAGGCGGAGGCCATCGAGCAGCTCGTGCTCGCTGGCGCCGACGGCATCGCCGTGAGCTGCTCCGACGCCAACAAGCTCACCGATGCCATCAACCGAGCGGTCGACAACGGCGTGCCGGTGGCCACTTTCGACTCCGACGCGCCCGCCTCGAAGCGGTTCGTCACCTACGGGATCGACGATTTTGAATGCGGCCGCCAGACGATGGAGGAGCTGGCGAAGACGATGGGAGGCAAGGGCGTGGTCGCCGTGCTGGCCGGCAACCAGAACGCCCCGAATCTCCAGAACCGCGTGCGCGGCGTGCGGGCGGCGGCCAAGAAATACCCGGGCCTGACCATTCGCGACGTCTACTACCACAAGGAGACGCCGCAGGACGCCGTCGCCCGCATCGAGCAGGTCATGCAGGCCAACCCCGATATCACCGGGTGGGCCTTCATCGGCGGCTGGCCGCTGTTCACCGAGCACGCGCTGAACTGGCAGCCGGGCACCGTGCAGTGCGTCTCGGTCGACGCGCTGCCGGCGCAGCTTCAATACATCCGCAGCGGCCACGTGCCGGTGCTGCTCGCCCAGCAGTGCTACCAGTGGGGTCATCGCAGCGTCGAGCTGCTCGTCGACAAGATCGTGTTCAAGAAGGATCCGCCCGCGGTGAAGGAAGTGAGTGCGCTGATTCCGGTGACGAAGGCGAATGTCGAGGCCTACGCCGCCAACTGGACCAAGTGGCTCCCGCAGTAAAAATTCAGGTTACCCGCGAAACCCGCGAAACACACGAAAATGGTCTGTCATGATTCTCCATGAAAAGGAAAGTTAAGCCATCAAGGGTGCGTGTTTCGCAGTCTATCGCGACAAGGGCTGCGGACTCACCGAACCCATTTACCAAGAGTGCCTCGAAATTGAATTCGACTACCTCCGCCTCCCGGCAGTGTCCCAGCCACAGCTGCCGGTAACTTATCGCGGGCGAACGCTGAATCACCGATTCGTTCCCGACTTCACCTGCTTCGAAATGATAATCGTAGAGATCAAGGCAGTGAAGGAATTGACCGACGAACACCGTTCTCAGGTGCTTAACTACCTGCACGCAACCGGCTACGAATTGGGACTGTTGGTCAATTTCGGCCACTTCCCCAAAGTGGAATCCGAGAGGATTGCCAACACGCGCGGCAAGGTTGCCGCGGTTTCCTGATTATTTCGCGCATTTCGCGTGTTCCGCGGGCCCATGTCTTTCCTCGAGTTCCATAACATCTCCAAGCGCTTTCCGGGCGTCCTGGCGCTCGACGGCGTCAGCGCGTCGATCGAACGGGGCACCTGTCACGCGCTCATCGGCGAGAACGGCGCGGGCAAGAGCACCCTGGGCAAGATCCTCGCGGGCGTCCACCAGGCCGACGGCGGCGAGCTGCGGCTCGACGGCCGCGTGATCCATCCGACGAGCCCGCTGGTCGCGCGCCAGCTCGGCATCGCTATGGTGCACCAGGAACTGGCCTTTTGCCCGAACCTGAGCGTGGCGGAGAACCTCTGCCTCGGCGACCTCCCGCGCGGGCCGTTTGGCTGGCTCGACCGGTGGCGGCTCTATTCGCACGCCCGGGACATGCTCGCGGCGGTTCATTCGGACATCGACCCGAACACGCTGATCGGTTCGCTCTCGACCGGACAGGAGCAGCTCGTGCAGATCGCCGCCGCCGTCGGGACCGGCGCCCGGGTCATCGTGATGGACGAACCGACGAGCTCGCTTTCGCTCGCCGAGGCGCGCGAGCTGTTCACACTGGTCCGCACTCTGCGCGATCGCGGCATCACGCTCATCTATGTGTCGCACCGGATGGACGAGATCTTCGACCTCTGCGACAATCTCACCGTCCTGCGGGACGGCCGCCATGTGTTCACCGGGTCGGTGGCGGCGACGACGCCGGCGCGGGTGGTAAACCAGATGATTGGGCGGGAACTGCTGGTGAAGACCCACGGGCATCTTGACCGCGAAACGGGCGCCGTCGAGTTGGCGGTCAGCCGCCTGTCCAATCCGCCGCGGTTTGCGGACGTGAGTTTTTCGATCCGCGCCGGCGAGATTGTCGGTCTCGCCGGGATCATTGGCGCCGGGCGGAGCGAAATGGCGCAGGCAATCCTCGGGCTTGATCCGGAGGCGACCGGGACGGTCATGGTCCGCGGGCGGCCGCTGGCGCCGGACTCGATCGAGGCGGCGCTGGCGGCGGGCATCGGACTGGTGCCCGAGGACCGCAAGCGCCAGGGGCTGGTGCTTGGCTTGAATTGCCGGGAGAACACGTCGCTGGCGGCGCTGCCGTTGCTGACCTCGGCCGGCTGGGTGCGCCGGGCGGAAGAGCGCGCGCTGGCGAAGAAATATGCTGACCGTCTGCGCGTGAAGGCGCCGACGATCGAGACGGGCGTTGGCACCCTGAGCGGGGGCAACCAGCAGAAGATTGCGCTGGCCAAGTGGCTGGCCCGCGACTGCTCGGTGCTGATCGTCGACGAGCCCACGCGCGGCATCGACGTTGGCGCGAAGGCGGAGATTTACCAGTTGCTCGACGAGCTCGCGTGCGAGGGCAAGGCGATCCTGGTGATCTCTTCGGAGTTGCCGGAGCTGATTGGGCTTTGCCGGCGGATCCTGGTGATGCGCCAGGGCCGGCTGGCCGGCGAGGTGTCGAAGGAGGAGTTCAGCGAAGAGAGGCTGATGGGGATTATGGCCGGAGTTGCCGCGGCGTAGCGGCGGCGCTCCGGGTGGAGTTGCCGCGGCTTGAAGGTGCAGGGCGGGGTCGCCTGACCCCGCCACCCGATCGCTCGTTGCTTTCATCCAATGACGCGTCCGCAGGCCGCGTCCCACCTTGCCAAATGGCATGGTCGCAGAATTGAATCCCAGCCGGGCAACAAGCTGCGTCCCGTTGAGTTTTTACCCATGACTCCCCTCCAAAAATCCGTCGCCGCATTCACCCGTCGCCACCGCCTCGACACCGATGTCGCCCATCGGATCCTCGACGCCGTCTCCGAATTGGGGGAGGTGGCCAAGGAGGCCTTGAAGGGCTCTTCCTACGGCCACGCCAAGTTCGCCCCGACCGCCGCCTGGAACGACGAGCTCGGCGATGTGTTTTTTTCGCTCCTCTGCGTGGCGAACAGCACCGGAGTCGACCTTGACCGGGCGGTTGAACAGGCCCTCGCCAAGTACGAAGCCCGGCTCTCAAAATCCGGATCCGCCAGCTCAAGCCGAGGGCAGGGGAGGAAAGCTCCGCGGCGGAAAAGGGCGGGGCAGTTGGGGCCCCGCCAAGACCATTGACCACCCCCGGCCCGGTTGTGGTCGGCCTGGATCCTGGCTTCGCGCCATTGTGTCTTCGGGTGAAATTCCTTGTCCGACCGGAAAGCGTCGGCGCGGAAGAAGACGAATTGCCGGCAGCGGCCGCTCAATACCGGACCTTGTCGGTCTTCGCCGCCCAGCCACGAAAGGTCGCCAGCGCCTCGTCGTGCAGCAACGGCTTCATGGCGATCGCGCGCTGCTCGGGCGGCAGGGGCACCTGCTGGTAGATGAAGTCGTCATCGAACCCGATGGCGGCGGCGTCCTGCCGCGTATTGCCGTAAAACACCATCGGAATGCGGGCCCAGTAGATCGCGGAAAGGCACATCGGGCACGGCTCGCAGCTGGTGTAGAGCTCGCAGTCGGTCAACTGGAAGGTCTGCAGTTTCGCGCAGGCGTCGCGGATCGCCGTCACCTCGGCGTGGGCGGTGGGGTCGTTGGTCGACGTGACCCGGTTGCTGCCGCGCCCGACGATCTCGCCCTGGCGGACAATCACGCAGCCGAACGGGCCGCCCCGGCCGCCGCGCATGCCCTCGTCGGCGAGGCGGATGGCTTCGCGCATGAATTTCTCGTGGTTCATCCGGGCCGGATGAAAGCAGGGATCGGGCCGGTGGCGAGCCTGTTGGTAGACGGCTCGGGGCGCATTTTGATGGAACGCGGGCTCTGGGCGCGTTCGAAGCGCGTTCGGAGGCCGCGCGCCACCGGCCGAGGCCAAGCGCACTCTGGTGCTGACAGGCGGCGGGCACCCGGCTTCACTCCCGGCCCAATCCCATGAGTTCCACGACCATCAGCGGCCTCGAGATTCGCGGGCCGATCAATCCGGAGCACGCCGGCATCCTCACGCCCGCGGCCGCCGAGTTTCTCGCCGGACTGTTCCGGAAGTTCTCGGCCCGCCGCGACGAGTTGCTCGCGCGCCGGGCCGCCCGCCAGCGGGACCTCGATGCCGGACAGCTTCCCGACTTCCTCGCCGGCACCGCGGCGATCCGCAACGATCCCTCCTGGCGCGTGGCGCCCACACCGGCGGACCTGCTCGATCGCCGGACCGAGATCACCGGGCCGGTCGACCGCAAGATGGTCATCAACGCCCTCAATTCCGGCGCGAAGGTGTTCATGGCGGACTTCGAGGACGCCACCGCGCCGACCTGGGAAAACCTGCTCGACGGGCACGTCAACCTGCGCGATGCCGTCCGCCGCACCATCACGTTCCGCAGCCCGGAGGGCAAGAGCTACCAGCTGAACGATAAGACCGCGACGTTGCTTGTGCGTCCGCGCGGCTGGCACCTGCCGGAAAAACACGTCTGGCTCGACGGGCGCCCGGTCCCGGGCGGATTGTTCGACTTCGGCCTCTACTTTTTCCACAACGCGAAGGAACTCCTCGCTCGCGGCAGCGGACCGTATTTCTACCTGCCCAAGATGGAGGGCCACCTCGAGGCCCGGCTGTGGAATGACGTGTTCGTCCACGCCCAGGCCGCGCTCGGCATCCCGCGCGGCAGCATCCGCGCCACGATGCTCATCGAGACGATCCTCGCCACGTTCGAGGCCGAGGAAATGCTTTACGAGCTGCGGGAACACGCCTCGGGGCTCAACTGCGGCCGGTGGGACTACATCTTTTCCCGGATCAAGAAGCTCCCGCGCCACGGCCAGCCGTTCCCCGACCGGACGCAGGTGACCATGACCGCGCCGTTCATGCGCGCGTACTGCCTGTACGTCATCAAGGTTTGCCACCGCCGCGGCGCGCATGCGATGGGCGGAATGGCGGCACAGATTCCCATCAAGAACAATCCCGCCGCCAACGAGGCGGCCCTCGCCAAGGTGCTCGCCGACAAGGAGAGGGAGGCCACCGACGGGCACGATGGCACCTGGGTGGCCCATCCGGGCCTCGTGCCAGTGGCGCTGCAGGCGTTTGACAAACACATGCCGGGCCCGAACCAGGTTGCCCGGCAGCGCGACGACGTCCACGTGACCGCGGCTGAACTGCTCGCGGCGCCGGCCGGCACCGTCACGGAGGCCGGCGTGCGCACCAACCTCAGCGTCGGCGTGCAGTATCTTGAGGCCTGGCTGGGCGGTCTCGGTTGCGTGCCCCTGTACAACCTGATGGAGGACGCGGCGACCGCAGAGATCTCCCGCGCCCAGCTCTGGCAGTGGCTGCGTTCCGGGGTGGTCCTCGCCGATGGTCGCAAGGTCGCCGCCGCGCTCTACGACCAACTGCTGGCCGAGGAGCTGAAAAAGATTGAAGGCGAAGTCGGCGCTGCTCGCTATGCCGGCGGTCATTTTCCGAAGGCCGTCGCGTTGTTCATGAAGATGGTCAAGGCGGACAAGATCGACGAGTTTCTCACCCTGCCGGCTTACGAGTTGCTACCCTGAAAAACTCCAAGTTCCAGACTCCGAAAGCCAAGCAAATCCCAATAGGCGTCGCTCAAGTTTTCGGCATTGTGTTTGAGTTTTCTTTGGATTTTGGGCGTTTGGAGTTTGGGATTTTCCCCCGGCGATGTCGCCTACCCTCGAACATTTGAACTCCGGTGATCAGGCGGCCTTCGTCGCCGCCCTGGGTCACCTCTTCGAGCATTCGCCCTGGGTGGCGGAGGAAACCTGGGCGCGCCGACCCTTCCGCGACGCCGCGCATCTCCACGCCGAATTGTGCGCGACGATGCAATCCGCGGGCACCGCACGGCAGCTCGCGCTGATCCAGGCCCATCCCGACCTGGCCGGGCGGCTGGCGCGGCAGAACCAGCTCACGGTTGAGTCGACCCGCGAGCAGGCCAGCGCCGGGCTCAACCGCCTGACGGACGGCGAACTGGCGGAGTTCCAGCAGCTCAACGATGCCTATCGCCGGAAGTTCACCTTTCCCTTCATCATCTGCGCGCGGCTCAACGCGAAGGACGCGATCGTGGCGGCGATGAAGGCGCGGCTGCCCAACGCTCCCGCCGTCGAACACGCCGCCGCCCTGGCCGAGATCGAGAAGATCGCCTGGCTCCGTTTGCAGGATTTGTTGGCAAAATGATGCGGCGACCGCGGGCGCGAATTTCATGAATTTTAAACTCTTTTTTAGTGTGATTCATGGGCTCGGCGGGAGATAATCCCCCCATGTCGGGCAAACTCAGCACCCACGTCCTCGACCTTGCCGCCGGCCGGCCGGCCGGGGGAATGAAGATCGAGCTTTGGCGGCTCGGCGACGAGCCCAAGCTCTTGATCACGATGTTGACCAACGTGGATGGCCGGACCGATGAACCGCTGCTCGATGCCGATGGCATGGCGGTCGGCGCCTACGAACTGGTGTTCCACGTGCAGGAATACTTCGCCGCCCAGAAGGTCGAGTGCACTTTTCTCGATCGCGTGCCCGTCCGGTTCAACCTGGCCAGCGCGCACGCCTCCTACCACGTCCCGCTCCTGGTGACGCCGTGGGCGTACAGCACCTACCGCGGGAGCTGATGGTGATGGGCGCCTCTTCCCTGGACCTTGCCGGCATGCTCGAGGAACTCGGCCGGGTGACCGACGAGCCGGGCCGGCTGACCCGGACCTTTCTGTCGCCCGCGATGAAACGGGCGAACCGGCTCGTGGCCGGTTGGATGCGGACCGCCGGCCTGAAGGTGCGGACCGACCCGGTGGGCAACCTCGTCGGAAGGCTGGCGGGAACCGATCCGCGGGCGAAGACCCTTCTGCTCGGCTCGCACCTCGACACCGTGCGCGACGCGGGCATGCTCGACGGTCCGCTCGGCGTGCTGCTGCCGATCGTCGCCCTCGCCGAGCTGCGGAGCCGCGGGGTGCAGCTGCCGTTTGCCGTCGAGGTGATCGGTTTTTCCGAGGAGGAAGGCGTGCGCTTTGCCAGTGCCTACCTCGGCAGCAAGGGATTTTGCGGCCAACTCAAGGTCGGCGACCTCGCCTTGCGCGATTCGGAGGGCGTGACCGTGCAGGCGGCGATCGACCGGTGGCACGGCGGGCGCGGCGCGGTTGACGCCCGCCACCTGCCGAAGGCCGCCCACCGGAAAAGTGACCTATTGGGTTACCTGGAGGTCCATATCGAACAGGGCCCGGTGCTGGAGGCGCGGAAGCTGGCGGTGGGCGTGGTGTCGGCCATCGCCGGCCAGAGCCGGTTCAAGCTGACCTGGACCGGCCGGGCGGGCCACGCGGGCACGACTCCCATGGAGCTGCGCCGCGACGCCTTCGCGGGCGCGGCCGAATTCGCCGTCGGCGTCGAGGCGATCGCCCGGCGCACGCCGGGGCTGGTCGCCACCATCGGCGCGCTGGAGGTTACGCCGGGCTCCGCAAACGTTATTCCCGGGGCGGTCATGCACACGCTCGATGTCAGGCATGCGCGCGACGCCGCCCGGCGTTCGGCCCTGATGGAAATGGGCCGCCTGGCCACGCGCATTGCCGGCCGCCGGAGATTGGTCCGTCGCTGGCAGCGCACGCAAAACCACGATGCGGTGGCCTGTTCGCCCGGGCTTGGCGCGCAATTGGAGCGCAGCGTGCGCGCGGTGCAGGGCCGAAGCATCCCGCTGGTGAGCGGCGCCGGTCACGACGGCGTCGTCGTGTCGGCCCTGGCCCCGGTGGCCATGCTGTTTGTCCGGTGCCGCGCTGGCCTGAGCCACCACCCGGCGGAGTTCGCCTCCGCCCGGGACCTGCAGGTTGCGCTCGACGTGACGCTTGATTTTCTGCAAAGGCTCGCCAGCGCCCAGGCATGAGGAAGCTATTCAGCCACGGATGAACACGGATTGGAATTGCAGGGCGGGGTCGCCTGACCCCGCCTGGGTGTTCGTTGGCGGGGTCTGGCGACCCCGCCCTCCATCGGTATGAGCAGCACCCTCGATCTCCTGATAAAAGGCGGCCTCGTCGTCACCCCGGCGGGGGTGAGCCGGGCCGACGTCGGCGTGGCGCATGGCCGGATTGCCCGGATCGCGGAGACGCTGGCGGATCCGGCGGTCGAGGTCGTTGATGCCACCGGGCTGCACGTTTTCCCGGGCATCCTCGACGCGCACGTGCATTTCAACGAGCCCGGCCGGACGCATTGGGAGGGGCTGGCCAGTGGCTCGCGGTCGCTCGCGGCCGGCGGTGGCACGTGGTTTGCCGACATGCCGCTCAACTCGCTGCCGCCCGTGCTGGATGCGGCGGCCTTTGCGGAAAAGCGCCATCTCGCCGGGCAGAAGGCGGTCACGGATTTCTCGCTGTGGGGCGGGCTGGTGCCGGGCAACCTCGACAAACTGGGCGAATTGCGCGACGCCGGCGCCATCGGCCTGAAGGCGTTCATGTGCGGCAGCGGCGTCGATGAGTTTCCCGGCGTGACGGATGCCGGCACGTTGCGGGCCGGGATGAAGAAGGCCGCGGAACTCGGGATGCTGGTGGCCGTGCACGCCGAGGACGAGGCAATGGCCGCGCGGCTCACCGCGGTCCAACGCGCGCGCGGCGCGACCGACGTGCGTTCGTGGCTGGCGACCCGCCCGGTTGAGGTCGAGCTTTCGGCGATCCGGCAGGCCACGGAGATCGCGGGCGAGACCGGCTGCGCCCTGCACGTCGTGCACGTCAGCAGCCCGGAGGGGATCGCCCTCATCGCGGACGCCCGGGCGCGGGGCGTCAACGTCTCGGCGGAAACCTGCCCGCATTATCTTCTGCTCAACGAGGAGGACGTCGTGCGGACCGGCGCGACGGCGAAATGTTTCCCGCTGTTGCGGCCGGAGCCGGCGCGGCTGGACCTCTGGACGCGGCTCGACGCCGGTGCGATCGACACGATCGGTTCCGACCACTCGCCGGCCCCGCCGGACATGAAGGTCTCGTCCGACTTCTTTGCCATCTGGGGCGGAATCTCCGGCTGCCAGCACGGTTTCCCGCTGCTCCTCAGCGAAGCCGCGGCCCGCGGGGCGGACGAGTGGCCGCGCTTCGCGGCGTTGCTGGCGGGGAATGTCGCGACCCGCTTCCGGCTGCCCCACAAGGGGCACCTGGCGATTGGCTTCGACGCCGACATCACGCTCCTCGAGGTCGGGCCCGCGCATACGCTGCGCAACGCCGAGCTTCTGTACCGGTACAAACAGGGGCCGTACGACGGACGGGACTGCCGGGTGCGGGTGGCGCAGACCTTCGTCCGGGGACACCGCGTCTGGGGCAAGGCCGGGATTGCACCCGGTGCGCCGAGGGGTCAGTTTCTCCGCCCAACCACCCTCTGAATCCCATGCCCGAACTTTTTGGCCACACCCGCGCCCGCGTCGCCGCCCGGCACGCGCTTCTCACGCCGGACAACCACGTCAGCAGCTCCCTGCCCGGGATCACGGGCGCGACGGCGGTCATCCTGATCAACGAGGCGATGGGCGCGAAGTTCGCCCAGTTGCTGGTGACTTTCCAGGAGGGTGGGCGGGCCGCGCTGCCGGCGGGCGACGGGCAGACCTTTGGCTATGTCGTGGCCGGCGGTGGCACGGTGGCGGTGGGCAAGAAGAAGGCGCCGCTCGGCGCGGGCGGATATTTCTACGCGCCGGCGGGACAGTCCTGGGATTTTTCCGCCCCGCAAGCCGGCACGCGCCTGGTCCTTTTTCAGAAGAAATATTCGCTGCTCGCCGGGGCCGCCGTCCCCGGTGCCATCATCGGCGACGCCGCGAAGGTGGCGGGCACGCCGTTCCTCGGCGACCCCGCGGCCAACCTCCAGGTCCTGCTGCCGGACGAGCCGGCCTTCGACATGGCCGTCAATGTTTTCGCCTACCAGCCCGGCGGACACCTGCCGTTCGTCGAGGTGCATGTGATGGAGCACGGCCTGCTCATGCTCGGCGGCCAGGGTGTTTACCGTCTTGAGGACAGCTGGTACCCGGTGCAGGCGGGCGACGTGATCTGGATGGGTCCGTATTGCCCGCAGTGGTTCGTGGCGATGGGCAAGACCCCCGCCAGCTACCTGTACTACAAGGATGTCAACCGCGCCGCGCTCTAGCGAGGAGCCGCCGGCTCCGGGGGCGGACGGCGGGGCGGCGCCGGCGGGGTCCGGTTTCAACTGGGGAAAGGTGGGCCGGGGCGCCGTCGGCCTGGCCCTCATCGTCGACTGCTACCTCGCGGGCGAATTCATCAAGGCGCGCGGCGGACTCATCGTGCCGGGGAGTGTCCTCGGGCTGTTCATCCTGCTGGTGCTGCTCACCCTGCGCGTCGTGCCGCCCGCCTGGGTCGAGGACGCCAGCCGGCTGCTGCTCTTCCTGCTGCCGGTTTCCTTCGTGCCGATCTATGTCCTCGCGGCGGAGGACCGCGTGCTCTGGCGGGAATGGGGACTGGTCATCGTCGGCACCCTGACCCTTACGGTGGTGCTGTTGTGGATCTTCACCGGCCGGCTCGCCCAGTACATTCTCAACCGGCCGGCGGGAAAGGGGCCGGCATGACCTGGCTTGGCTGGAGCCTCGCGACGGTGGCGGTGTTCTTTGCGGCCCGCTGGGTGTTCCTGCGCACCCGCTGGCCGCTGCTGCATCCGGTCCTGTGGGCGTCGGTCGCGCTGGTGGCGGCCCTCGAGGTCGGCGGCCGGCCGTACGCGGCCTACCACGAGTCGACCGGCTGGCTGGTCTGGCTGCTCGGACCCGGCGTCGTGGCGCTGGCGGTCCCGATCCACCGGCTGCGCGCGCTCATCCTGTCGAAGGCGCGGGTGCTCGTCGCCATTGTCCTGGCGGGCCTCGCCTTCAGCCTTGCGAGCACGGCGGGGGTGCTCGTGCTGTGCGGTGCGGGTCGCACGGTCATCCAGGCGCTGTGTCTCAAGAGCGTGACGGCGGCGGTCGCGTTTGCGATCGCGCGGGAAGTGAACGCGCTGCCGTTCCTGGCCGGCGTGGCGACGATGGTGGCGGCCCTGCTGGGCGCGACAGCGGGCCCGTGGGTTCTCCGGCTCGCCCGGGTGCGCGATCCGCGCGCGACCGGCCTCGCGCTCGGCTGCGGATCGCACGTCCTTGGCACCGTGCGTGCTTTCGAGCTCGGCGAGGAAACGGGCACATTTGCCTCGGTCGGCATGGCGCTCACGGCGCTGAGCGCGGCTTTGATTTGCCCGTCCCTCTTTTTGCTGCTTTCCTGAATGCAATGAGTGTCCCACGGGCTGAGACGCCGGCTGCCACGGGCTTTGACCTGACGGTCAACGGCCGCGTCGTGCACGTCGACGACGTGGCGACCACGACGACCCTGCTCGACTGGCTGCGCGGGTCCGGCCGGACCGGTTCCAAGTGCGGCTGCGCGGAGGGCGATTGCGGCGCCTGCACGGTGGCGCTGGTGGATCGCGACGCCGGCGGGAAGACGACCTTCCGGGCGATCAACAGCTGCATCGCCCTGCTGCCGATGTTTGCGGGTCGCGAGATCGTCACGGTCGAGGGAATCGCACCTGCCGCCGGCAACGCCGCACCGAAGCTGCACCCGGTGCAGAGCTGCCTGGTCGACAACTACGGCTCGCAGTGCGGCTACTGCACGCCGGGCTTCGTGGTGTCGCTGTTCGAGGCCTACTACCGCGCCGACTGCCGGACGCCGGCGCAGATCAACGACCAGCTTTGCGGCAACCTCTGCCGCTGCACCGGTTACCGCCCGATCCGCGACGCCGCGCTCGCGGCGCTGAGGCAGCGGGAGGAGTGCGTAGGGCTGGCGCCTGCCGCCGGGCCAGGCGGACCGGCGGCAGGTGGAACGCGGCCTCCGGGCGCGGTTAAAGCGCGTCCGGAGGCCGCGCTCCACCCCGATCCCTTTGCCGTCCGTCTGCAGTCGCCGGTCGCCCCGCCGGCGGAGCTCGCCTACGCCGCCGGCTCGGACCTTTTTTTCCGGCCGACGACGCTGGCCGGGCTGTTCGGATTGAGGCAGGAGTTTCCCGATGCGCAGCTCGTCGCCGGCGCGACCGAGATCGGCGTCGAGCTGAACAAGAAGTTCCGGAAATTTCCCCGGCTAATCTCGACCGAGGGGATTCCGGAGCTGACGCAGATCACGCGGACGCCCGCGGGCTGGCGAATCGGGGCGGCGGCGACGCTGACCGCGATCGAGGAAAAGGCTTCGGCCGAGTATCCGTCGCTGGCGAAGATGATCCGCTGGTTTGCCTCCCGGCAGATCCGCAACCGCGCCACGATGGGCGGGAACCTGGCAACCGCATCGCCCATCGGCGACAGCGCGCCGGTACTGCTGACGCTCGACGCCGGGTTGGTGCTGGCGTCGGCGGCCGGCGAGCGCACGGTGCCGCTGGCCGAGTTTTTCACCGGCTACCGGAAGACGGCCCTGCGGCCCGACGAGATCATCAAGGAGATCCTGCTGCCGCCCTTCGCGCCGGCGGCCGGCCTGACGCGGCGTGCGGACTTCATCAAGGTGTCCCACCGGCAGGAGCTGGACATCAGCATCGTGTCGGCGGCGTTTTGCGTCGATTGCGACGCGACGGGAATCGTCCGGCAGGCGCGGCTGGCCTATGGCGGCGTGGCCGAACGCCCCCGGCGGGCGCCGAAGGCGGAGGCGGCGCTGACCGGCCGGACGATGGCGGAGGCCGCCGGGGCGGTGGCGGAGATATTGGGCGGTGAATTCACGCCGATCGACGACGTGCGCAGCGGCGCGGCCTACCGGCGCGGGCTGGTGGTGTCGCTTTGGGAGAAATTTGCCAGCGGCGAGTCGAGCGAGATTCACGACGGCGGGCCGCGCTACGAGCACCAGGGGGCGTGGGCCGTGGATGATGCCACCCGGAAGCTCCGCCATGACAGCGCCGCCGGGCATGTGACCGGGCGGGCGATGTATGTCGATGACCACGCGCAACGGCGTCCGATGCTCGAGGTCTGGCCGGTTTCGGCGCCCCACGCCCGCGCCCGGATTCTCCGGCGCGATGCGACCGCGGCGCGGAATGCGCCGGGCGTGTTGGCGGTGTTGATGGCCGAGGACATCACCGGGCAGAACAACGTGGGGGTTTCCCGGCACGACGAGCCGCTCTTCGCGACGGACGAGGTGCTTTACCACGGGCAAATGGTGGCGGCGGTGATCGGCGAGTCCCTGCAGGCCTGTCGGGAAGCCGCTGCGCTCCTGCAGGTGGACTACGAGCCGTTGCCGGCCATGCTCGGCTTGGCGGAGGCCATCCGGCAGGGCAGCTATCATACCGAGCCGCACACCCTGCAGCGCGGCGACTGCGTGGCTGCCCTGGCGGCGGCGCCGCAGAGCTTTGAGGGCGAGTTCGAGCACGGCGGCCAGGAGCATTTCTATCTGGAGACGCAGGCGGCCTGGGCCGAGGCGGGGGAGGACGACACGATCACCGTCAACTCGTCGACGCAGCACCCGACGGAAATCCAGACGATCGTTTGCGAGGTGCTCGGCCTCGCGCGGCACAAGGTCGTTGTGCTGGCGCCCCGCATGGGCGGCGGCTTTGGCGGCAAGGAAACCCAGGGCAACGCGTTTGCCGCCATCGTGGCCCTGGCGGCGCGCCGGACCGGGCGGCCGGTGCGCCTGCAGCTCGACCGGGACGTCGACATGACGCTCACGGGGAAGCGCCACCCGTTCCACGCGAAATTCCGGATCGGCCACGACGCCGACGGCCGCGTGCTCGCCGCGCAGGTTGAGCTGGTGTCGGACGGCGGCTGGTCGCTCGACCTCTCGCAGCCGGTGCTGGACCGCGCGCTCTTCCACCTCGACAACGCCTATTACCTGCCGACCGTGCATTTCACGGGCCGCGTTGCGAAGACGAACACGACCTCCCACACGGCCTTTCGCGGCTTCGGCGGACCGCAGGGGATGATTGTCATCGAGGAGATCATCGACCGCCTCGCGCGGCGGCTCGGTCTGCCGCCGGAACAGGTGCGGGAGCGGAACCTCTATCACGGCACGGGCGAGACAAACCGCACCCATTATTTGGAGGACATCGGCGACAACCGGATCCAGGAAATCTGGCAGCAGGTGCTGGCGAAGTCGCAGTTTTCGGAACGCCGCCGGGCCGTCGCGGAATGGAACGGGTCCCACGCGCGCGTGCGCCGGGGGCTGGCGGTTACGCCGGTCAAGTTCGGCATTTCCTTCACGCTGTCCCATTACAACCAGGCGGGTGCGCTGGTGCACATTTACATCGACGGGTCCGTGCAGGTGAACCACGGCGGCACCGAAATGGGGCAGGGGCTGCACGCCAAGATCATGGGCGTGGCGATGCGGGAGCTCGGGGTGCCCGCGGCGAGCATCCGGATGATGCCGACGAGCACCGACAAGGTGCCGAACACGTCGGCGACGGCGGCGTCGAGCGGCGCGGATCTGAACGGCGCGGCGGTGGCGGCCGCGTGTGCGACCTTGCGTGAGCGCCTCGCGCCGGTGGCGGCGGGAATGCTGGGGGTTGAGGTCGACCAAATTGAATTCGCCAATGGCAGTGTGTTTGCCCGCGACAAAAGTGGGTGGACGGCGACCTCCGGGCGCCGTCGCGACGAACCGGAGGAACGAAGCGCGCCCGCCCCTCGGCAGGCTCGGGGCCCTGAGCTTGTCGAACGGGGAGGTCGCGTTCCACCTCAACGCCTGCCGTTCGCCCAGGTGGTGGCCAAGGCATACACCGAGCGCGTGAGCCTGTCAGCGACCGGGTATTACAAGACGCCGGGACTGACCTGGGACTGGAGCAAGGCCGCGGGCCGGCCGTTTCACTATTTTGCCTGCGGGGCGGCCGTGGCCGAGGTGGAGGTCGACGGGTACACCGGCATGCACCGCGTGCTCCGGGTCGACATCGTGCACGACGTCGGCGACTCGCTGAATCCCGGCGTCGACCGGGGACAGATCGAGGGCGGCTTCGTGCAGGGCATGGGCTGGCTCACGAGCGAGGAGCTGAAATGGGACGCAAAAGGCCGCCTGCTCACGCACAGTGCCAGCACTTACCAGATTCCCGCGATGAGCGACGCGCCGATGGAATTCAACGTCACGCTGCTGCCCAAGGCGGCGCAACCCAACACGATTCACGGCAGCAAGGCGGTCGGCGAACCCCCACTGATGCTGGCGTTCTCGGTTCGCGAGGCGATCCGCGATGCGGTGGCGTCGTTTGGCGCGCCCCGCGGGGAAGTCCTCCTCGCTTCTCCCGCCACCGGCGAGGCGATCTTTGAAGCCATCAGACGGAGGCAGGGAACCGCTAATCTTCGCTAATTTTCGCTAATCGATCTGCGTCAGCGCAGGGAGGCGTTATCGTTGGAGACAGTTCGCGCTTCTCACCATTCTGGTCCGAACGAGACGGTTCAGATTAATCAAAGCGAAAACAGACCGCTGTGGAAGGCGAGGTGGAGAAAGGCGCCCATAAACGCAAAAAGGGCGGCCAACAGATACCACCAACCAACTTTGGCATTGCTTCGAAGAAAGGCTTTCCCCGAGGCCGGCGACAAATAACACCAAGGTAGGCCGAGCCACATGAGCCAGATGACTGCCAATGGCTCAGGGGCGAGTTGAAGGTGCTGGGCAAATCGAATTATCCCCACAAAGTAGACCAGCTGAAGCGAGATGCTGATGCCGATCAGCCACCAGCGATCCTTCTCCGGCACTCGTTCACCCGTAGTCATGGCAGATATATATGATCTGAACGGCTTCGGTGGGTACTGTTTATGGTTTTCGCGTTACGGTGAGGCCTTGGCAGGCGATGGCGGGGTTCGGCCCGTTCGACTGGCTCAGGGCTGGCGACCCCGCCCTACAACCTTGTCCCGCTCGGTCAGGAGCTGCGCGGCGATGCTGAGCGCGATCTCGTGAGGGTGGTTTGAGCCGAAACTGAGCCCCACGGGACAATGAAACAGCGCGGCGCGGTCGGCCGGCAGGCCGGCGGCGATCATTTCCCGGCGCAGCACCTCGGCCTTCGAGTCGCTCCCGATTACCCCGATGAACGGAAAATTCCGATCGGCCAGCGCACGCTGCAGGACCGGTCGGTCGCTGGCGTGGCCCTTGGTCAGGCAAAGGAGGAAAGAGTTATCCGGCATTTCGGGGACGAGCGTCGCGGGCTCCTCGGCCTGGATGAACCGGACGTTTCGGCCGCGCGGCAGGCGGTCGAGCCAGTCGCGCCGGGGGTCGCACACGGTGATCGTGCAGTCGATCGGGATGAGCACGGGGACGAGGGCCTGCACGACATGGCCGGCCCCAAAAATCCAAATCGGCCACGACGCGCCCGGGCCGCCGGCGGGATGCGGCTCGAAATAGAGCTTCACCGAGCCGCCGCAGGTCATTCCCACGTCGGTCTTGAGCGTCCAGTTGACAAACCGCGGGGCGGTCACGCCGGCGGCGAGCATCTCCGCAGCCAGCTCCAGTGCCTTGGCCTCGACCCGGCCGCCGCCGACCGTGCCGGTGGACAGCCCGGCGGAGGTGACCAACATCTTGGCACCGGTGTCCTGCGGGGTGCTGCCCAGGGCCTCGACCAGTACCACCAGCACAAAGGCCATGCCCTCGTTTTCGAGGGCCACCAGGCGCTCATAGAACGTGGGCGAATTGCCGGGCGGAATCTCCATGGGACGGGTGGATTTTCCAGACCGTCGCCGAAGGAGCAAGCGCGTTGCGGTGCGGTCGCGGGCAAGCTCGCTCCTACACGGCAACCATTCCCGGAGCGGCGGCGGGCGCCGCGTCAATCGTCGTCGTCGGTCTTCGGGTGCGGCTTGAAGAACGCGGCGCGGACGGGAGCCGGCATGGGCGAATGCGCGCCCTTGACGGAGCGCCAGATGATTTCGTTGAGCACGATGTCGTCCGCCCGGTCGGCCTCGCGAAAATCCATGCGAGCGGACTCCCTGGCGTCCGCTCCCTCGGCTGGATTGCGCTCCTTGAGATCGAACCGGGCTGGGAGGGCGGAATAGGGCGTTACGTCGGGGCTGGCGGTGAACGACGCGAACATCGGGGCGGCCGCGGCGTCAAATTGCGACATCGGCTGCAGCCCCAGGATGAGTTCGATCGTGCGGAGCATGCTGGTGGTCGAGTAGAGCGTCGAATCGACCGTGTGGCGCGCCGTGTAGGGGCTGATGACGAGGCACGGGATGCGGTGGGCGTCGACGTGGTCGGGTCCGTTTTGCGCGTCGTCCTCGAGGACGAAGATCGCGGTGGTAGGCCAGAATTTCGAATGGCTGACGGCGTCGACGAGACGGCCGAGGGCCAGGTCGTTGTCGGCGACGAGAGCTCGCGGCGTGAGGGCCCCAGGGTAGCCGCCGGAAGTGTGGTCATTGGGCAGGCGCAGCACCTGGAGGCGCGGCATCTCGCCCTCGGCTTCGAAGCGCTTCAGCTCGGCGGCAAATCGCGCCACGCGATCGACGTCGGGATAGTTGAGGTCAAAGCCGCGGTAGAGCGGATCGATGTGACCGCGGAGCACGGGCAGGGCCGGGCGGGTGGGCGACTCCGGTGTGCGGCCCTCAAAGACGAATTCGCCGTAGCTGCGGAAAGTGACACCGGCGCGGGCGGCCTGGTCCCACAGGTAACCCCGCTCGGGGGTGGCGATGGGATATTCGCCCTCGGCGGGGTAGCCGATCTTGCGGCGCTCGCCATGGCCGTAGTCCACCGGCCAGGCCTTCTCGACGAAATCGGTCGCGTAGGCGCCCATCGACCACTCGTGGCCGTCGGCGCTGACCTCGCCGTCGGCGTAGAAATTGTCGAGGAGGACGAACTCGCGGGCGAGCGCGTGGTGATTGGGTGTGACGGTCTCGGGGAAGAGGCAGAGTTGGGGTGCGCCGTTGCCGGCCGGCAGGTCGCCCAACACCTGGTCGTAGGTGCGGTTCTCCTTCACGACATAAATGACGTGTCGGATTGGCGACGGGCCGCCGATGGCGGCGGGCACGGGATTGTCGGCGGCCCGTGCCGCGGGCGCGCCGTTCGCGGTGGCCGGGCGATTGGCAACCACCTCGCGGGTCCAGGTGCCAAACCGGGCAGGCCGGCTGGCGGCCGGCGGCAGTTCGATCAGGCTGACGGTGCCCTGCAGCAGGCTGCCGATGTACTGGCGGAGGCTGGACGGGCGCGGGTCGATCGGGCGCGGGCCATTGGGATTGGCGAGGGAAGCGGCGCCCTTGCCGTTGGCGACGACCAGCGTTTTCCCGTCGGCCGTGATCCGGACGGAGGTGGGGAACCAGCCGACCGGAATCAAGCCGAGCGAAATTGCCTGGCGCGGGTTCGACACGTCAAAGACCGCGATGCTGTTGTTGTTGGCGTTGGCCGCGAAGAGGAGGTGTCCGTCGGCGGAAAGGGCGAGGCTGTTGGGCATCGAGCCCGGTGGCGAATCCGGTGTCGGCGCGGTGGAGAGTCGTTCCAGCACGCGGCCGGTGGGAAGGTCGAGCACGCTGACCGTGTTCGTATTGGCCTCGGCGACGAAGAGGCGTCCGTCGGCGGAAAGGGCGAGTTCGTTCGGATGCGGGCCGACGGGCCAGCGGGCGACCTCGGCGCCGGTGCGGGCGTCGAGCGAGACGACGGCGGAGCGGCCCCACAGGCTGACGTAGACCCGTTTGCGGGACGGGTCGGGCAGGCAGGCGTACGGGAATGGGGCGTCGGGTGCGTTGGGCGGTTCCCAGCGCTCGCTGTCGGGATTGGTGTCCGGCTGCTTCACCGGGCCGGCCAGCGGGCGGGTCCATAGGAATTCACCGGACTTGGTGTCGATCTTTTCCACGCGCTGCCCCCAGCCCTCGGCCACATACAACGCGCCGGAGCCGGGCTCGACGGCGAGGCCGATGGGCACTCCGGTTTCCGCCTCGGGGCGCAGCCGGATCTCGCTGGGCGCGGAAAGGTAGCCGCCGGAAAAAGAGAAGACTTGGACGACCTCGCGGGTGCCCCCGCTGGCGTAGAGTTTTTTGCCGTCCGCGGACCACGCGAGGCCGTAGAACGATTCATCCAGGGCGGCTTGCGAGAGCTGGGTGCCCGACGTCAGGTCGAGGATGCGGACCTCGTGCAGCGAGTAACCGCTGTGCAGGACGGCGGCGTAGCGCCCTGCCGGGTGGAGGGCGATATTCACCGGGAAATCGCCGACCGCCAACTGCCGGCCCGCCGGTCGGAGCGACCACTGGTTGGGCAGCAGCACCGAACCGTCGCGTTGCAATCCCGGCAGGATAGCGGGCGGCTTGTCGGCGGCGGCAAGGATCGGGATCAGGCCGAACGCGAGGGTGACCGGCAGATACCGGCAACCGGAGAAGTTCATCGACCTGAGATTGGGCGCGCCTCGGCCAAAGACAAGAGCGAGGGACGATCGGGCGCTTCTGGCAACTCCTGGTGGTGACACCCCGCCTCCAGGTTGAGAATCGGCAAAAATGCCCTCGAGCCCGTCCGGAGGCCGGGCGCCACCGTCAGGCTTGCGATCCGTATTCTCAGATCAGGCCGAGCTTCATCTTTCCCTCTTCGGAAATCATCGACTGGTTCCAGGGGGGATCCCAGGTAATTCTCACGTCGGCGGCGGCGACACCGGGCACGAGCAGAATCTTGCCCTTGGCGTCCTCGGCGATGACCGGGCCCATGCCGCAGCCCGGCGCGGTGAGGGTCATCGAGACGTCCACCTTGTGGGCGCCGTCGTCCTGCTGGGAGATCTCCATCGAGTAAATGAGCCCGAGATCGACAATGTTGACGGGAATCTCGGGGTCGAAAACCTGCCGCAACTGCGCCCAAACCGCCTCGGGCTCGGGCGCCCCGGCGGCGTCGGCGGAGAGCGGAGCGCTGGTCGTTGAGGCGACCTGCTCGCCCAACGCGTCGGCGTCGGAGCCGTTGACCCGGTAGAGGCCGAACTCGGTCTGGACGGTGTAGCTGCCGCCCAGCACCTGGTGAATGAAGACCCGGTCGCCCTGGTTGAGCGTGTGCTTGTCGCCCGAGGGGATCTGGTGGACGACGACGTCGCGGGTGAGCGTGCGTTCGCGGTTCTGCATGGTCAGTTGTCCTTGAGTTTCCGACGAATGATCTCCGAAAGCCGGTCGTGCAACTCGGGATTCTCGATCCGGCCCAGGATTTCCTCGAAAAAGCCAAAGACGAGCAGCTCGTCAGCCTGCGCCTTGCGGATGCCGCGGCTTTGGAGATAAAACTCCTGCTCGGCGGGAATGCGCGACGACGTGGCCCCGTGAGTGCAGCGGACATCGTTGGCCTGGATCTCAAGGCCGGGGAGGGAGTGGGCCTCGGCGTCGTCGGAGAGCATGAGGTTGCGATTGCTCTGGTAGGCGTCGGTCTTCTGGGCGTCGGGGTCGACGACGATCAGGCCCGAGAAGATGGTGCGGGCCGACTCCAGCAGCGCATTCTTGTAAAGCAGGTTCGAGCTCGTGTTGGGCGCCTGGTGGATCTGGAGGGTGCGCTGGTCGAACTCCTGGGACCCGTGGGCGATCGTCAGGGCGAGCATCTCCGAGTGCGCCCCGGGGGCCTGAAGCTGGGAGAAGCTTTCCTGCCGCGCCTGCCGCCCACCCGCGTGGAGGTTGATGGACAGGACGCGGGCATCGCGGCGGGCGACGGTGGCGTTGAACTGCAGTGCGAGCGTCTCGCGGCTCCAGTCCTGCATGGCGATATAGGTGACGCTGGAACCGTGGCCGGCGTAGAGGTCGGTGCCGCCGCAGACAAAATGCCGCTCATGGGATTTCGTGGAGCGGTGGAAGTCGGCGACCGTGACCCGGGAGCGTTCATCGGCGACGATGAGCGTGTGGGGAAACAGGGCCGTGCCGGCGCCGGAGCCATAGTGAAAGACGCCGACGGGCAGGTCGACCTCGACGCCCTTCGGGACGTGGATGAACGCACCGTCCTCGAGGAAGGCCTCGTGCAGGGCGGCGAATTTGGCCGAGCCCAACCGGGCCGACTGATTGAGCAGGTGCTCGCGGACGAGGCCGCCCTGTTTCAGCAGCGCGTTCTGCAGGGTGTCGAACACGACGCCGCGCTGCGCCGCCGCGGTCGCGAGCGGTTCCTGCATGGCCAGCCGGTTGTTCGCGAAAAGCAGGGTGCCGGCGCCGGCGACGCCAATGTCAGCGTGAGTGGTCTGCTTGAAGTCGACCGCGGCGGACGGGATCTTGAAGTCATCCTGCGTCAGGCCGGCCAGGTTGGAGAACCGCCAGGATTCGTCGGTTCGCCGGGGCATGGGCAGCGCGACGAAGCGCTCATAGGCCGCCCGTTTGCGGTCGAGCCACCAGGCCGGGAGGTGGCGGACGCGGGCGAGATGGGCCTCGAACGCCTCGCGGGTGAAGGCGCCGGTGACGGACGGTTCGGCGGCGGGATTGGAAATCAGGGAGTGGGCCATGGCTGGCGGAAGGGAAGGCTGCAGGAGTGAAAAGCGGACGGGCTGGTCGCGAGAACGACTGAGTGGCCGAGGGCTCCGGGAGTTCCTAATCTGAGATCTGAGATTTCAAATTTGAGATTCCCAGCAGGGCATCAGCCGACGGATCCCTCCATCTCGAGGTCGATGAGCCGCTTGAGCTCGACGGAATATTCCATCGGGAACTGGCGGGCGAGATCGTTGATGAATCCGTTGACGGCGAGGCTCATCGCCTGGCCCTCAGTCAGACCGCGCGACTGCATGTAGAAAATCATGTCCTCGCTGACCTTGGAGACGCTGGCCTCGTGCTGGGTCGCGTTGCGGTCGCCGCGGACCGTGATGGCCGGGTAGGTGTCGGTGCGGCTGTTGGTATTGATGAGCAGCGCGTCGCACTCGGTGTTGTTCTTGCAGCCCTTGAGGTGCTTCGGAATGTGGACAACGCCGCGGTAGGTGGAGCGGCCCTGGCCGACGGAGATGGACTTCGCGATGATGTTCGACGTCGTGTTGTTCGCGGCGTGGATCATCTTGGCGCCGGTATCCTGGTGCTGGCCGTCGTTGGCGAGGGCAATGGAGATGACCTCGCCGCGGGCGCGCTCGCCCTTGAGGACGACGCCCGGGTATTTCATGGTCAGGCGGCTGCCGATGTTGCAGTCGATCCACTTGATCTCGGCGTCCTCGTGCGCGACCCCGCGCTTGGTGACGAGGTTGAAGACGTTGTTGGCCCAGTTCTGGACGGTGATGTACTGGATCTTCGCGCCCTTGAGCGCGACCAGCTCGACCACCGCGCTGTGCAGCGTCGAGGTGGAGAACTTCGGGGCGGTGCAGCCCTCCATGTAGACGACCTCGGCACCCTCGTCGGCGATGATGAGCGTGCGCTCGAACTGGCCGAAATTCTCGGCGTTGATCCGGAAGTAGGCCTGGAGCGGCTGGGCGACCTTGACGCCGGGCGGCACGTAGATGAACGAGCCGCCGGAGAACACGGCGCTGTTGAGGGCGGAGAACTTGTTGTCGCCGGTCGGGATCACCTTGCCGAAGAACTTGCGGAAGATCTCGGGGTGCGCCCGCAGGCCCTCGGTGGAATTGACGAAGATGACGCCCTGTTTGGCGACGAGTTCCTTGATGTTGGAGTACGCGGCCTCGCTGTCGAACTGGGCCTCGACGCCGGCGAGGAACTTGCGCTCCTGCTCCGGAATGCCGAGGCGCTCGAAGGTCTTTTTGATGTCGTCGGGCACCTCGTCCCAGGTGCGCTTCGGCTTCTGGCCCTGCGAGAGATAGTAGCGGATCTTGTCGAAATTGATGTTCTCGAGGTCCTTGGTCGCCCAGTGCGTGGGCATCGGTTTCGCGAGGAAGGTCTTGAGCGCCTTCAGGCGGAACTCGAGCAGCCAGGAAGCCTCCTTCTTGACCGAGCTGATGTAGCGGACGGTGTCCTCGTTCAGGCCCGTGCCGGCGTCGAAGGCGTAGTCGACCTTGTAGCTGAAATTTCCGGCGGACTGGTCGATGCCGGCGACGGGGTTGTCGGCCGGCGCAGCCGCCGTCTCGAGGGTGTCGATGGGAAGGGGATCGGACATGGTGGTGGGCGGGTCAGGCGGTGGCGAATTCCTGCTTCACCCAGTCGTAGCCTTTTTCCTCGAGCTGGAGGGCGAGGTGCTTGTCGCCGCTCTTAACGATGCGGCCGTTCCACATGACGTGGACGAAGTCGGGCACGATGTAGTTGAGCAGGCGCTGGTAGTGGGTGATGAGGATGCAGCCGGGCGCGGCCGGACCGGCGCGGAGGGCGTTGACGCCATCGGCGACGATCCGCAGCGCGTCGATGTCGAGGCCGGAGTCGGTCTCGTCCATCAGCGCGTACTGCGGCTCGAGCATGGCCATCTGGAGGATCTCGCAGCGCTTTTTCTCGCCGCCGGAGAAGCCCTCGTTGACCGCGCGGGCGGTGAACTTCCGGTCGATCTTCAGCAGGTCCATCTTGGCGTAGAGTTTCTTGTAGTAGCCGGTGGCGTCGAGTTCCTCGCCCTCGGCCATGCGGGACTGGACGGCGGCGCGGAGGAAATTCGCGATGCTGACGCCGGGGATTTCGCTCGGGTATTGGAACGCGAGGAAAAGCCCCGCGCGGGCGCGTTCGTCGACCTCCATGGCCAGCACGGACTTTCCGTTGATGAGCACGTCGCCCTTGACAATCTGGTAGTCGGGATGGCCGGCGATCGCCTTGGCCAGGGTGCTTTTGCCGGTGCCATTGGGCCCCATGATGGCGTGCACCTCACCGGGTTTGACGGTCAGCGTGACGCCCTGGACAATCGGGCGGTCGCCGAGGTTGACGTGCAGGTCCTGGATCTCGAGTTGGCTCATGGGAAAAGTTGAGAGAAGAGTTGAGAGTGGGATGGCGGGCGACCGGTCAGTTGACGCCCTGCCGGGCCGAGCGGGCGGCGGCCCGGGAGTCGGCTGGTTCCAGGCGCGGGCCGGTCGATCCGCGGAAGGTGAGCTCGATGCTGCGCGCCGCGAATCCGGACGGAAGAATCTCCCGCAACCGGCCGATCAGCTCCGGCGAGAGATCGACGTCGTGAATCTCGCCCGTGGCCTCATCATGAAAATGGGCGTGCTGGTGGAGGTTTGGACAGTAACGCGTCGGCGCGCGCTCGAGGTTGACCTGGCGGACGAGTCCGCAGGAAACGAGGGTTTCCAGGCAGTTGTAGACCGTGGCGAGCGAGATGCCGGGCCGGCGCGCCTTGACGCGTGCGAAGATCTCATCGGCGGTCGGATGGTCGCGCTTTTCCAGGATGACTTTGAACACGACCTCACGTTGCGGGGTGGGGCGGAGGCCACTGGCGGTCAGCCGCTTGGCGAGGGCGGCGCAGTTTTGGGCGGGGGAATTCATGGGGACACTTGCCCCACAAGCAATTGGAATAAGACCAGATTGCAACAAGGATTTAGAACAATTCTAAACAGAGTGTGTCACAACCATAACAAATTATTATACAGGTATATCCAACTGCGACTCCGTCAAAATCCCCTACCTGAATATGCCGCCGATTCACCGAAGCCCGGCATTACCTAGAGTCACTTCAGGCCCGGCGGGTGCCAGCACCAGTGCCAGGGCTCGTAGACGATGCCCTGCGGGTTCCCGCGGGGATAGGAGAGTCGAAAACCGAACCGCGCCGCATGTCGCTTGAGCCAGCGGAACTCACGGGTCCGGGCAAATGAAACCTCCAATTTGAGGTGCCCGGGTGCGCCGAGGTCGAGCGCGCGACCGGTATGGTGTTCACTGCAGCCGGGCACAGCGCTGGTGCGCAGGATAAGGGCAATTGCCTGGCCGCGCGCGAGCTTGCGCCGGATGATCAGGGTCTGGCGGGCGATGCTGCGATAGGCCGACAATGGCACCAGCGCGGCGCCGTCGGCCTTGGCGGCGGCCTGCATCTGCTTCCACGCTGCGTTCGCGCGCGGGGTCAGCCGCAGGATCCGGCCGTCATCAGCGGCGCGCCCAATGGACACCAACTGCCGGGCTTCGCGCTGCAGGCGGAGCCGGGCCCGTTCGGCGAATTCCTCGGGAATGCCGAGCGTCCGCCAGATCGCGCGGAGGGACTTGGCTTTCCGAAGTCTGGATGGTCCCACCATTCGGCAGATGGTAGTTGGAGGTCGCTCGCGGGCGAGTACCAATCCCCGTCAAAAGACCTGCGAAAATTACCCTGTCGTCCGAGCTCGCGGCGAAAACTCCGCCGTCGCACCTTGGGGCGGACGCGCGCAGGGGGCGTCACCAGGTCCGGATTTCGCCCGGCCGGGACTCACAGGCCCGGCGCCGCCACGGAACCGGCAAATTCCAGGGCCGCGTCCAGCGTGCTCATGAATTCCCTCACCTTGATCGGCTTGGTCAGGTAGCGAAAGAAGCCGGCGTCGAGGCCCACTTGGATGTCGCGGAGCATGGCGTTGGCGCTCAGCGCGACGACCGGGATGTGCGCCGTGCCCGGATCCGCACGCAGGATCTTCAGCGCGTCGATCCCGCTCAGGCCGGGCAGATTGATGTCCATCAGGATCACGGTTGGAGCCTGGGACCGGGCCAGCTCGATCCCGAGGGTTCCATTCACGGCGGTCAGGAGCCGCAGATCGGGGCGCTGGCTGATCAGTTGCTCGACCAGCAACATGTTCGCCGGGTTGTCCTCGATATAAAGCAACGTTTGCCGGGACGCGCCGGCCGTCTCGGTCGTCAGGGTCGCCGTCTCGGTCTCGCCGCTCCAGAGTCCCGTTGGGGGCGGCAGTGCCAGGGTCAATTCGCACCAAAACATGCTGCCCGTCCCGACCGTGCTTTCCACTCCGATGGCTCCGCCCATGAGCGCCGCCAGTTGCTTGGTCACCACGAGGCCGATGCCGGTGCCGGCCGCGTTGCCCTCTTCCTGCCCGAGGCGGTTGAACGGCTGGAAGAGCTGCGCCAGTTTTTCGGGTGACAGGCCGGCGCCTGTGTCGGTGACCCGGATCCGGGCGCGCTCCGGCGCACTTTGGGCAATATCCACCACAACCGTTCCATGGTCCCGGTTGTACTTGATGGCGTTGGAGAGGAGATTGATGATGATTTGTTTGAGGCGGGTCCGGTCGGCCCGCACGTGGAGGGGGTGGTCGCCGCCGGGGAAGGTCATGTGGATGTGGCGCTTCTGCGCCTGCGGTTCCATCATCGTCCGGCATTCCGACATGACGTCGGCCAAGGCGACTGATTCCAGGGAAAGCGACACCTTCCCGGACTCGACGGCGGCGAGGTCGAGGACCTCATTGATCAGCTTCAGCAGGTGCCAGCCCGCTTGGAGAATCTGGGCAATGCGCTCGGCCTGCGCGGCGGTCGGCACCGGCACCGCGCCCTCCATCAGCTGGGCAAAACCGAGGATCGCGTTGAGCGGACTGCGGAGCTCGTGGCTCATACTCGAAAGGAAATCCGATTTGGCCAGGTTGGCCTTTTCGGCCGCGGACTTGGCGTTTTCCAGCTCGATGTTTGTCTCCTGGAGGGCCCGTTCGAAGCGCTTTCTCTCCGTGACGTCGCGGGCGGCCGCGAAGACGCCCTGCAAGGTCCGATCCCGGTCGTAGAACGTGGTCGCGTTGTAGGAAACCACGGTCTCCTTGGCATCCCGCGCGCGCGCGGTCAGTTCGTAGTTGGTGATCTTTTTTTCCCGCAGGACAAGCTTGATGCCCGCCTCGGCCCGTTCCGGGTCGGTGAAGTTATTCTTGAACGGCGCGCCGATCAACTCGTCCCGGGTGCAGCCGGTCAGCGTTTCCATCTGCTTGTTGACGTCGGTGATGATGCCGGACGGATCGGTGGTCATGATCGCGTCGATGTTGGACTCGATGAGCGAGCGCGTGTAGAATTGCTGGTCGCGCAGCCGCTGATCGAGTTTCTTCTGCTCGGCCTCGACCTGCTTGCGGGCGGTGTTGTCGGTGCCGATCAACAGGTAGCCGATGATCCCGTCCTGGTCGTCGCGCAGCGCGGTGACCGAGACGACCGCCGGGAAGCGGCTGCCGTCCTTGCGGATGTAGGTCAGCTCGTAGATGTCCTCGATGCCACGGGACGCTTTGAACACCAGGGCCTCAAATCCCGGCGAAATCGTGGTGGCGAGTTCCAGGCTCAGCGCCTTGGCCCGCTGGATCAGTTCCTGCGGGTCGGAGATGTCGGCCGGGGTGATCTTGTTCAGCACATCCCCGGCCGTGTAGCCCAGCATGCGCTCGGCGCCGACATTGAAGATCTGGATGACGCCCTTGTCGTCGGTGGCGATGCTCGAAAAGTTGGCGCTGTTGAAAATCGCACTCTGCAGGGCCCCGGCCTTGAGCAGGGCTTCCTCGGCGCGTTTGCGGGCGGTGTTGTCGGTGCCGATCAGCAGGTAGCCGATGATCCCGCCCTGGTCGTCGCGGAGCGCGGTGACCGAGACGACCGCCGGGAAGCGGCTGCCGTCCTTGCGGATGTAGGTCAGCTCGTAGATGTCCTCGATGCCGCGCGAGGCCTTGAACACCAGGGCTTCAAAACCCGGCGAGAGGGGGGTGGCGAGCTCGATGCTCAGCGCCTTGGCGCGGGCGATGACTTCCTGCGGCTCGGAAATCTCGGCGGGGGTGATCTTGTTGACCACGGCGGCCGCCGCGTAGCCGAGCATGCGCTCGGCGCCGACGTTGAACAATTGGATGACACCGCGCTCGTCGGTTGCGATGATGGAGAAGTTCGCGCTGTTCAGGATCGCGCTTTGCAGCGCCCCGGCTTTCAGCAGGATTGCTTCGCGCCGGACCTCCGCGACCAGTCCCTTCGCCCCGGCATTTCCGGCGGGCGCGGGTTTCTTCTTGATCCCCATTGCCGGCGGATTCTGCGAGTGGCTCGGGCTCGCGGGCTTGCCGGCGCCGTCCGGCGGTTGGAACGGCCGGGCCGAGGCGGCGCGGCCGCCCCGCGGCGGGGCGGTCATGGGGACAATTGGCGCCGGAGGCAATCGATCGCCTCCGACAGCACGATGGGCTTGGCAAGAAAGGGAAATCCTCCGATCCGGCCGCCGTTGGCCTCGGCTTCCTTCTTGGTGATCAGCGCGGTAAGGAAAACGATCGGAACTTTCCCCAGTTTCGGGCTCGCCTGGAAGCAGGCCGCCAGTTCGCCGCCGCCCATGCCCGGCATCATGATATCCAGGAGAATGAGGTGTGGCTTGAAGTCCTCGGCCGTGGAGAGTGCGGCCCGGGCATCGTTCTCTTCGCGCACCACATAGTCGTTGGTCTGCTCAAGGCAGAGTTTCATCAGGCGGGAATCGCTGGCGCGATCGTCCACCACCAGGATGCGTTTCTTTTCAATCATTGTCGGCGGGAGGTTGTTCACGGTTGGATGGCCGTCGCGAGGCGGCGCCGGGTCAGAGGTGGAAACATCCGACGGTCCGATGCCCGGTGCGGTGTTGGGCCCGGCGGGTGGAGTGGAGCGAGGGAGGGTGGCGGGCATGGGGTCGCGCCAAAGCGCGGCGTCAGCCTACTGCAGAGCCTCTCTTTCGGGTAGGGGGTGAACACCCCCGGTGACCACCGCGCGGGTCTACCCGCCGTGCTCGGCCAGCCAGCGCTCGGCCTCGATCGCGGCGGCACAGCCCATGCCGGCGGCCGTGATCGCCTGCCGATAGACATGGTCGGCGCAGTCGCCGGCGACATACACGCCGGGCGTCTTCGTCTTCACCTGCGAGCCGTTCACCGGCTTGAAATAGCCCTGCTCGTCCGTGTCGACCGCGCCCTTGAACGGCTCGGTGTTCGGCACGTGGCCAATGGCCACAAAAACGCCCTTCACGGGCAGGACGGTCTCGGCACCTGTCTTGACATGCTTGACCTTCAATCCGCTGACGCCGCCCTGCTCGACGCCCTCGATCGCCACCGGAACGCTGTCCCAGACCATTTTGATCTTCTCGTGCGCGAGGGCGCGGTCGGCCATGATCTTCGACGCGCGCAACGTGTCGCGGCGGTGGACGAGGTATACCTTGCTCGCAAACCGGGTGAGAAACAGGGCCTCTTCCGCCGCGCTGTCGCCACCGCCGAGGACGGCCACGTCCATGTTGCGGTAGAACGCCCCGTCGCACGTCGCGCAGGTGGTCACGCCCTTGCCGCCGTAGAGTTCCTTTTCGCCGGGAATGCCGGTCAGCCGCGGGGACGCACCGGTCGCGACGATGACGGTCCTGGCCTTGATGTCGCGGTCGGCAAGCTTGAGCGTGTAGGGCCACTTCGCCGTGTCCAGGCCCAGGACGGTGCCGCTTTCGTAGCGGGTGCCGAATTTCTCCGCCTGTTTGCGCACATTCTGCATCAACTCATAGCCATCGATACCGTCGGGGAAACCGGGAAAATTCTCGACCTCGGACGTGGTGGTGAGCTGGCCGCCGGGCAGGCTGCCCTCGATGACCAGCGGTTGGAGATTGGCCCGGCCGGTATAGACCGCGGCGGTGAGCCCGGCGCAGCCAGTTCCGACAATGACGACGTTTTCGACCTTGGTGGACATGGGATTGGGAGACGGCGAAAAGAGCCCAACATCGCGGCCGGCGCAACTCCTGAGATGTGAGGAGGCTGTAAGATTTCCGACGCGGCGGCCCGATCGGCGCGCCAACGGGACTCTTTATCTGGCAACGCTTTGAGCGTTCAGGATGGCCAATTTGAGCTCGTCCACGGAGAATGGCTTGCCGAGCATGCAGGTTACGCCTGCAGCGCGCAGCTGGGCCCGATATTCCTGGTTGAAATGCCCGCTCATCGCGACGATCGCCGGCGGATTCGGCTGCTTGCGGAGGGCCCGGACGAGTTCGAGCCCTCCCATGACCGGCATGCTGAGATCGGTGACCACCAGGCGCACCCGGCCGCGCAACTCGGCGATTCGCACCAGTGCATCGGCGCCATTGGCGGCGGAAAAGACCGCGTGGCCGAGATGTTTCAAGACCTCTGCCGTGAACGCGCGCACGGAATCCTCGTCGTCCACGACGAGGACGAGGTTGTCGGAACCTGCGGGCGCGATGGAGACGGGCGCCACCGGGATGTCCGGGGCGGCGACCTCGCGGCGGTCCTCGAGCAGTGACATCACGCGGGCGGCAAGCTCACTTAGGATGGAGAGCTGCTGCGGGGTCGGATCGCAGGGGATCCGGTCGAGCACACACAGGGTACCCAGCGAGTGGCCGTCGGGTGCGCGCAGCGGGGCGCCGGCGTAGAAGCGAAATCCCGCGCCGCCGGCGACAATCGGCAGATCCTTGAACCGGTTGTCCTTCATGGCATCCGGAACCACGAAGATCCCGCTGCTGGCGAATGCGTGGCCGCAGAATGAAACGTCCCGCGGAAGCTGGGGGGCGTCGAGGCCCACCTTGGCCTTGAACCAGCAGCGATCAGCATCAACCAAGGTCATCGCCGCGGTCGGCGCGCCGAAGATCTCGGCGGCCAGCCGGACCAGCCCGTCGAATGCCGGCTCCGCGGACGTATCAAGCACGGAGTAGCTCCGCAGGGTGGACAGCCGTGCGTTCTCCGGGTCCGAGGCCATGACTGCGGGGGAACCCATGGAAAAATTTTCGGCGAGGCTACCGGGGCTCGGATTGGGCACAAGTCAATACGCAGGAATTTTTTGCAGACGAATCGCCATGGATTGGCACAATCGCCCGCCGCCCGCTTTTGCCGGCCCCCGACCGGGTTTCCTTTTTACGATCCGACCCCGAAAGCGGTGGTCAAAGCGTGACGACCTGGTCGGGCAACTCGTTCTTGTCGTCCGGATCGCGCGGGAAATGGCGGGCCAGCAGGCTACCCGCGCGCTCGACTCCCTGCACCAAGCCCTCGGTGAAGCGGCCGTCCTTGAAATGGGCGGACAGGGTTGCAGCCAGTTCCTGCCAAAAAACATCGCCGCACTTGGCGTGCACGGCTTCGTCGCCAATCACGGCGAAACTCTGGGAAACCGGCGCAACGAAGATGAGCACGGCGTTGCGGTGCCGGGTTTTCTTCATCCCGCGCCGGACAAACTCCGCCTGCGCGACGGCCACCGCATCGGCCACCGGCTGGCGATGGATCACGACGCAGATCTCGCCCGAGGTCTTGAGTTCCGCGGCGCGGATGGCCGCTTCGATGCGCGGGTGGTCGAGCTTGGAGATGAATTGACGATGCTTCATGGCTACCAGCTCCCTCCCGCGCCGCCGCCGCCGAAGCTGCCGCCGCCGCCGGAAAATCCGCCGCCTCCGCTCTCGCCGCCGCTGCTGCCGCCGCCGCTGGACCAGCCGCCCCCGCCGCCGGTCCAGAAGATGGAACTGAGGCCGCTGTGTCGGCGGCCCCCATAAACCACCGGTTGCTGGAATCGCCTGATGAACGAGAAAACGATCCACAGGACAATCAACACGGTCCACACCAGAACCTTGGAGGGAATCGCGCCTAACGCGCCGGCGACCGTTCGGCCCGTTCCCTTGTACTCGCCCTTCGTCGCGGCGATCATCGCTTTCACCGCGCCGCGCAGCCCGCGGTCGTAGTCGCCGGCGCGGAACGCCGGCTTGAGTTCCTCCTCGATAATCCGGCGGCAGGTCGCATCGGTGAGGACGGGCTCCAGCCCGTAACCGACCTGGATGTACAGTTTGTGCTCCTGCATGAAGGCAAACAGGACCGCGCCGTTGTTCCGGCCTTTCTGGCCGACCTTCCACGCCTGCGCCACGCGCACGGTGTAGTCTTCGACCGACGAATCGGACTCCATCTTCGGAAAGACCGCGACGAGGAGCTGGTTGGACGACTCCTTCTCGTAGCTCTCCAGCAGCGAATTCAGCTCGCCGGACGCCTGGCTGGAAGCGATCCCGGCGAAGTCGTTGAAATACCGCGCGGGTGCCGGCGGAATCTTCTCGGCGGCGGACAGGGACAACCCGGCGAACGCGACGGCGGCCGCGATGACGCCGCTGGCGAGGCGCCAGAGGCTGGGCCGGCGTGATACCCCGTCACTCACGGCTTGGCCGGTTCCTTCTTCGAGAAGTCAAACTGCACTTGGGGCGGCTTGTCGGCGCCGGCGGTGGCGGCAAAATAGGCCTTCTCCTTGAAGCCAAAAAGGCCGGCAAAGAAGACGGCGGGCACGCGCTTGATGGCGGAATTGTAGTCGCGCGCGAGGTCGTTGAAGCGTCCGCGCTCGACGCTGATGCGGTTTTCCGTGCCCTCCAGTTGCGACTGCAGATCCTGGAAATTCGCCGTGGCCTTGAGATTCGGGTAGTTCTCCGAGACGACCAGCAGGCGCGACAGCGCCGACGACAACTGGCCCTGCGCCTTCTCGAATTCGGCGAGCTGCGCGCTGGTCGGCGCGCTGCCGGTGTTCACCTGGACGCGACCCACCGAGGCGCGGGCCTCGGTGACCTCGGTGAGCGTGGATTTCTCGAAATTCGCGGCGCCCGAGACCGTGGCGACGAGGTTCGGCACGAGGTCGGCGCGCCGCTGGTAAACGTTCTGAACCTGGGCCCATTGGGCGTCGACAGCCTGCGAGCGGTTGACGAGGCCGTTGTACGCACCGCTGAGATAGAGGGCGCCGGCGATGACGATCGCCGCCAGCGCGCCGAGCACGATAAGAAGTGTTTTCATGGAACGCCTCCATGCATGGACCCAAAGGACCGGCAACGCAAGCGGACGGGCGTTACACTGCGGCGGCCATTTTCGCATGCGGCGGAAGACGAACGGGTGTGGGTTGACCGCGGTTTGAGCGGATGGACACGGATAAGTCGCGAATGGAGAAATCCGCCCGCCGGGGGAGAGGTCCCGCTCGAAACGAGGGGCGTTGGCCTCCCGGTCGACGCCGGGCACCGCGGGGTGGGGGCACCCCGACTCCAGGTCCGGTGACTTCGTTCCCGCGCCGCCGCTTGCGGAGTGGCCGGCCGGCTGCCAGCGTGCCGGCATGCGCGATCCGGCCGCCATCCACCGCAATCTTTTCACGATCGACACCCACCTCGACACGCCGACGGCGTTTCTGATGAAGGACGGCTGGGATTTTTCGGCCCGGCACGAGTTGGCGGCGGACGGTTCGCAATGCGACCTGCCGCGGATGCACAACAGCATCGATGCGGTGGTGTTGGCGGTCTTCAGCACGCAGGGCGCGCGGACTCCGGCGGGATTTGCGGCGGCGCATGACCGGGCCGTCCAGGTTTTTGACCGAACGCTCGATGTCATTCGACGAAACACCGCGAAATGCGGGCTGGCACTGAGCGCGGCCGATGGTCGGCGTATGAAGGCCGACGGCAGACACGCAATCTACCTGAGCATCGAGAACGGCTACAGTCTGGGCTGCGACGTTGGCAACGTGGCCAAGTTTCAACGCCTTGGCGTGCGCATGCTCGGGCTGACCCACATGCTGAACAACGATGTGGCCGACTCGTCCACCGACCCCCGCGGGGCGGAATGGGGCGGGTTGAGCCCGTTCGGCCGCGAGGTTGTCGCGGAGTGCAACCGCCTGGGCATTCTCCTCGATGCCTCGCACGCCTCGGACGAGGCACTGGAGGAGCTGCTGGAGCGATCGGCGTCGCCGGTGATTCTATCCCATTCGGGTTGCCGGGCCGTCTGCGATCACCCGCGCAACATCGGCGACGGGCTGCTCCGGGCGCTGGCCGCAAAAGGCGGCAGCATCCAGATCAACGCTCTGCCGATTGCCCTCGTGGGGGCGCCGGACAACGGCCGCACCGCCGCGCTGGCCGAGGTCTTGCTAAAACTGAACGATACCGTCGTGACGCCGCAGGTGCTGGCCGCGGCGGCCGAGGGGTGGGGGCGGATCGATCGCGAGTATCCCAACCCCGCCACGACGCTCGACGACTTCATCCGGCACATCGAGCACGCCGTCGCGGTGGCAGGAATCGACCACGTGGGGATTGGCTGTGATTTCGACGGCGGAGGCGGCGTGGCCGGCCTGAACGACGTCGGAGAATATCCCGCGCTCACCGCCGCATTGCTGAGACGCGGCTGGAATGAGACGGATCTGGCGAAGCTGTGGGGCGGCAACACGCTTCGGCTTTTGAGGTAAGGCGTTTCAGCGTTGGACGCCGCCTCTTGTAGCCGGCCTCGCCGAGGCCGGTCAGAGGCCCCGGGGTCAACGACCCCGGCTACAACTCTGCTAAATCCGCTTTATTCCGTTCGCAGGGCGTCCAGCGGGGCGATCCGCGCGGCCCGCCGAGCCGGCAGCCAGCAGGCGAAGACGCCGATGGTGAGCAACAGCAGGCTGATCGCGCCGAAGACGAGCGGATCGTTGGGGGATACGCTGACGAGGAAGCCGACCTTGGCGAGCAGCCGCGCCGCGCCGAATGCCCCGCCCAAGCCGACGACCAAACCGACCAGCAGTTGCGCCAGGCCGCGCGAGAGCACGAGCCTCATGATGCCCGCACCGGTTGCGCCGAGCGCCATCCGGATGCCGATTTCCCGGGTTCGCCGGGTGGTGCTCTGGGCCACCACGGCGTAAATGCCGACCGACGCCATGAGCAGGCCGATCAGCGCAAACGTGAGGAATAGGGAGCCGAACACCTTGAGGAACCAGCGTTGGTGATCGAGCGCGGCCGGCAGCGTCCACACTTCGAAGAGCGGCAGGTCCTGGTCGATCTCCTGCACCGCTGCCCGGACCGGGCCGGCGAGGGTCGTCGGATCTCCGGAGGACCGGAGCAACACGGCCATCCAACCCCAAGGCTCCTGGCGGTAGCTGATGAAGAAAAGCGGATTGGGATGCTCAGCCTGCGGGTCCTGCAGCAGGTCGGCGCAAACGCCGATCACGGTCATCCACGCGCCGGGCTTGTCGTCGTTGACGAACCGGAAGTGTTTCCCGATGGCGGATTCATTGGGCCAATACTTGGCGGCAAAACCGCGGGTGACGACGGCCGCCTCCTTACCGGACAGGCCGTCGCTCTCGTCGAAGCCGCGTCCGGACAGCAGAGGCAGCCCGATCGCCGGCAGGTACGCCGGGGTCTGCACGATCATCGAGACATGCTCGGCCTCCTTGCGGGTCGGCGCCGGCCGGCCCTCGATTTCGATGTCGCGGTCGGGCGAGCCGAGGCCGGGCAGGTTGGTGGTGGCGGCGACCCGGGTCACCCCCGGCAGGGCCGCCAGGCGGGGCAGGAGTTTCTCATAGAATTGCCGGCGGGCGTCGGGTTCCGCGTAACGTTCGCCCTTGCCCTCGGGCAACTGGATCCGCGCGCTGAAAATGCTTTCCGGTCGCACGAACGAGTTCAGCGACTGCGCCGCGAAGAAGCTCCGCATCATCAGGCCGGCCCCGGCGAGCAGCACCACCGTCAATGCGAACTGGAAAACGACCAGCGCCGCCGACAGCCGGCTGCCGCGCCCGCTGCCGCCGGACGGCGCGCCGTCCTTCAACGTGGTGTTCAGGTCGACCCGCGAGGCCCGCAGGGCCGGCACGAGGCCGAAGGCGATCCCGCTCAGGACCGAGATCGCGGCGAAGTAGCCGAAGGCGACGTAATCCATCGTGAAGATGACCCAGTAGGGCTTGCCGACATCCTGCGTCGCCTGGTCAAACAGATGCACGCCGATGGTGGAAAGCGCGAGGCCCAGCAGGCCGCCGAGGCTGCTCAGCAGCACGCTCTCGATCAGGAGCTGCCGGACGAGCTGGCCGCGGCTGGCGCCCATCGCGGCGCGGACGGAGAGCTCGCGCGCGCGCGCGAGCGCCCGGCTGAGCATCATGTTGGCGACGTTGGCGCACGCGATGAGCAGCACGAATCCGACGGCGCCGAGCATGGTGAGGAAGACGACTTTGATCTGGTTTCCGTTGTAGGTGTCGTGAAAGGTCATCACGCGCGACTTGAGATCCTTGTTCGTGGCGGGGAACTGCTTGGCGAGGCGCTGCGCGATGACGGCGATGTCGGCGTCCGCCAGGGCGACCGACACGCCCGGCTTGCGGAGGCCGAAGACCTGCACCCAGTGGTTCTCGCGCTTCTCCCAGTTCTCGTCGGGCACGATCGGCATCCAGAAGTCGGCGTTGTTGGGAAACTTCAGACCGGCGGGCATGACGCCGACAATCGTGGCCGGCTTGCCGTTGACGCGGATGCTGCGGCCGATGACGGCCAGGGAGCCGGCATAACGCTTCTGCCAGATCGCGTCGCCGAGGAGCACTACTGTTTCGGCGCCCGGCCGGCCGTCCGCCGGGACAAAGCCGCGGCCCAGGACCGGCGGCGTGCGCAGCATCTCGAACAGGCCGGGCGAGACCTTGGCCGAGTCAAACCGCTCGGGCGGGATGCCCGGCTCACTGAGTACGGCGTCGTCCGTGCTGGCGCCCTCGACGCGGTCGAAACTGTGGTTTTCCTTCTGGAATTCGAGAAAGTCGGGCCACGAGACCGGCCGCCAGTGCTCGTTGCCGTCCGGGCTCATGTTGGTGATGGTCACGAGGCGGTCGCCGCCGGGAATGGGGACGGGTTTGAAGAGGACGGCGTTGACCAGCGTGAAGACGGTGGTGTTGATGCCGATGCCGAGGGCGAGGGTGACGATGACCGCGGCGGAGAACCACCGGTGCGTCGCAATCATGCGGAGGGCGAATCGTAGGTCGTTGAACATGGGACGTGGGGATTGGGCGCGGTCCGGCCTTGCGGCCGGTGGCGGCTTCCTTCCAAAACCCGGCTGACCTCGCTTTGGTTGCAAGAACCTCCAGATTTATTGCCGCCTTCCGGCCGACAACCCTTGCGACCGAGGTATCAAGTAACCCAATAGGTTACTCGACGGCCGGGCCGGAATCGGGGTGATGGGTCTTCTGGTGGAGCGCGGCCTTCCTTCGCCGCCGGGGCGATGGCGGGACCGGCTGGACGCCTCGCGTCCGAGGCAATCGTGTCCGCAGGCCGCGCTCCACCGCGCTAGTCCCAGGGAAACGGCCCCACCGCCTGGTTTGGTCCCGGCTTGCGCCGGGACGGCGCAACGCCAGCCTCGCGGTGGATGCAGTAATTCCTTTTCAGCGCCACGACGCCGGATGGACGGACCGTGCACGAG
>Ga0265327_10000743_pt1 | contig 50644 bp, 40 predicted proteins | sample 41621metaG_FD_202089 | JGI IMG/M metagenome (GOLD analysis project Ga0265327, IMG submission 202089) | Rhizosphere microbial communities from Carex aquatilis grown in University of Washington, Seatle, WA, United States - 4-16-21 metaG | ecosystem: Host-associated > Plants > Roots > Rhizosphere... | reverse complement strand
ATATAAAAATGCAGCTTTGCCCGAAATAAATTGCGAAATTTGCAACGGTTGCGGCACATGCGAATTTTACTGTCCCGCGTTGCCGAACAAAGCAATTTTTGTGATTGGAAATAGTGTACATAAATTGATAAGACTTCCTATGAAAAAAGATTTGGAAAAAAATCTGAATGTTGTATTATGATTGTTTTGAATTATTGAATTTTACAGTCGAAATTATTTATTCAAAATCTGTTATACAACATTATTCAGATTCTCTTCAGAATTGCAAATTACGTTTGTACAAAATTAAACGATATGATTGCAGTCTTAGGAGTAAGTCACAAAACAGCGCCGGTTAGCATCCGCCAAGTGTTTTCGCTTGATAGCGACGAACAAACTCAATTAGCTTCAATTTTGAAAAACGCCGGAATTTGTCAGGGCGTTTTTATTGTTTCGACCTGCAACCGAACCGAAATTTATTGCAACACAGCGCACGAAAACGAAATCCAATTACAGTCGTCATTATACGCATGTATTTGTAGTTTCAAAAAGATAAGCGCCGATTACAGCAGTCATCTTTATTTTTACACTAATTCTGAAGCAGCCAAACATTTGTTCGAAGTCGCTGCTGGATTAGATTCTTTGATTTTGGGTGAAGACCAAATCATCGGTCAGATTAAAGATTCATTCAAATATTGTCAGGAATCTAAAATGACGGACTGCGTGATAAATCGTTTGTTGATTAAAGCAATCGAAACCGGCAAACGTGTTCGTTCTGAAACTTCGATAAACAAAGGTGCAGTGTCAGTCAGTTATGCAGCTGTCGAACTTTGCAGCGAAATTTACGAAGACTTACGCAAAGAAACCATTATGTTAATTGGCGTTGGACAGACAGGCGAACTGACCATGCAATGCCTAATGCGCAAAGGGAATCCGACCGTCTATATGACCAATCGTACATTCAGCAAAGCAGAAGTGTTGGCAAGTAAATATGGCGGTACACCGGTCGAATTTTCAAACTTTAAAGATTATCTTTCTAAATGCGATGTTATTATTACAGCAACCAGTGCTAAAGAACATTTGATAACAAAAGAAATCGTCGAAAAAGTTGCTGCCGAAAGAAACTACAAACCACAAGTTTATATTGATTTATCCGTTCCGTCGAACGTCGCCGAAAAAGTTGCTGATATTGTAAATGTATATTATTATGCTGTTGACGATTTGCAAAATGTTGTTGACCAAAATACCGAACGTCGCAAATCTTCTTTTAATCACAGCTACGCAATTGTCAACGAAGTGTTGAACGACTTCAACCAATGGATAGACAGCCAAACGTTGACACCGGTTATTAAAAATATCAAATCGAATTTGGATTCAATCAACAAAAATGAATTGGATTGTTTTTATCGTTTTAAAAAGATTGACAATCATGAATTAATCGAACAATTTTCGCAATTGATTACCGATAAATACACTAATTATTTTATCAAAAAATTGAAAGAAGTAACGGTTAACGGAAAAAATAAAGAATACATAAAAGTTATAAACGAATTATTTGAATACGCTCAAAATGATTGACAACATTGTGAAGATTGCAACTCGCGGTAGTAAACTTGCACTTTATCAAGCAAACAAAGTAAAAGAAACGCTGCAAAATAAATTTCCGGATAAAACCTTCGAAATCGAAATTATTAAAACCAAAGGCGACAAAATTCTCGATGTTGCTTTGTCTAAAATTGGTGATAAAGGTTTATTTACAAAAGAATTAGAAAATTCATTACTCAACAATGAAGCAGATTTAGCCGTTCATAGTTTAAAAGATTTGCCGACTCAATTACCAGCAGGTTTGATATTAGGTGGCGTTCTTGAACGTGCCGAAGTTCGCGATGCTTTGGTAACATTAAACGGAAAAACGTTGGCGCAACTTGACGAAACCGATGTTGTAGCAACTTCAAGTTTGCGACGAAAAGCACAATTGTTAAGCATCAATCCAGCAATGAAAATTGTTGACATTCGAGGAAACGTTGATTCACGAATTCAAAAAATGAAAGACGGTTATTGTACAGCAATGCTTATGGCTGCTGCGGGTCTGCTGCGTCTCGGTTTAGGTGAATATATAACCGAAGTAATTTCCGAAGAAAAAATGTTGCCGGCTGTAAGTCAAGGAGCAATTGCAATTGAAATCAGAGAAAACGATATTGCAACGCAAGAATTGATTCATGCAATCACACATTTCCCGACATTAACAGCCGTAAAAGCTGAACGCATCTTTTTAAACGCTCTTGAAGGTGGTTGTCAAATTCCAATCGGTTGTTTTTCTGAAATTAACGACGACAAATATTCGATTAAAGGTTTTGTTTCGCATCTCGATGGCAGCCTTATGTTGAAAGCAAGCGTTACTGGAAATTTAAAAGACGCCGATGCTTTAGCACAAGAACTTGCCAATTATTTCATCAAAAAAGGTGCAGCTGAAATTATAAATAACATTCGTTCCATCAATAATATATGATTTTAAAAGACAAAGTATTTATTTCGACGACCAGCGAATCTAAATCAATTGAAATAGGAAAAATATTTGCAAATTTGGGCGCAACAATTGTCAATTTCCCAATGATTGAAGTTGTTCCTGCTCAAATTTCGTCTTTTCACAAAACTATACTTTCCAAAGTTGAAAAATTTGATTGGATTATTTTTACCAGCTCAAACGGAATCGTTAATTTTCTTGCACTTTACGAACAAGTTAATCAAAAACTATATCAACAAAATCTTTGCAAAATTGCAGTCATTGGAAAATCGTCGAATAAAATATTAATTGAAAATAATATTCAGGCTGACTTTGTTGGTTCAGGTAGAAATGGTGAAAGTTTTATCATAGAATTAATGCAATTAAATTTAATCAAAGACAAACTAATTTTGCTGGCTCTTGGCGATTTGGCGCCCGACACAGCCGCAGATTTGCTCTTAGGACATGCAACCCCAACTCGACTGAATGTTTATAATACCATTCATCCGCAAAACATAAATACAAAAGCCTTAGAAAATATTTCGGAAGACAACTACGCAATGATTTTATTTACAAGTCCATCGGCAGTGAATCATTTTTTTGAAATTTACAAGCCGTCTGTCCCCGAAAAAAAATTACGCATTGCAAGTATCGGAAAAACAACCGCCAACGCTGTTGAAAATATTGGTTGGACAAACAACGTCATTGCGTCAGAACAAAGTTATGCAGGATTAGCACAAGAAATAATCAAATATTATAACAATCTAAATAATTAATAATATGACATTTCCAGTAACACGTCTTAGAAGACTCCGCCAAAATCCCATTCTCAGAAAAATGGTAACCGAAACCAAAGTGTTTCGCGAAGATTTAGTGATGCCGCTTTTTGTTTGTCCGGGCACAAACGTTAAAAATCCAATCAATTCGATGCCGGGCAATTATCAAATGTCGGTTGACAATATTGTTACGGAATGTAAACAGTTGGTTGATAAAGGAATTAAATCAGTTTTACTTTTTGGTATTCCAGACCACAAAGACGATACCGGCGAAGTTGCAACACACGATGATGCGATTGTGCAACGCGCTATCAAAGCGATTAAGAAAGAAATTAAAGATATTTATTTAATTGCCGACATTTGTAATTGCGAATACACCACGCACGGACATTGCGGAACGATTGTCAATGGTGATGTTCACAACGATTTAACTTTGGAAACATTGGCACAACAAGCTTTGTCATTCGCACGTGTTGGTGTGGACATGGTTGCACCGAGCGACATGATGGACGGTCGTGTTGGTCGTATCCGCCGCATACTTGACGAGCACAGTTTTGAAATGCTTCCGATTATGGCTTATTCAGCAAAATATGCATCGGGTTTTTATGGTCCGTTTCGCGAAGCTGCCGAAAGTGCACCAAAATTTGGAGATCGCGCGTCTTACCAAATGAATCCGGCAAACTCAAACGAAGCGATGCGCGAAATTGCACTCGACATCGAAGAAGGTGCTGACATTGTAATGGTCAAACCGGCTTTGAGTTACCTTGATATAATCCGTCGCACAAAAGATACTTTCAACATTCCGATTGCAGCTTATAATGTTAGCGGCGAATTTTCGATGGTGAAAGCCGCTGCTGCAAACGGTTGGATTGACGAAAAACGTGTTACACTCGAAATTTTAACTTCGATAAAACGCGCCGGTTCGGATATTATTTTGACGTATCACGCAAAAGACGTTGCTGATTGGTTATAAATCTTTTTTTAGACACGATTAACATGATTTTTCACGATAAACACGATTAATCTTGTCAATCGTGAAAAATCATGTTAATCGTGTCTAAAAAAATGTTTCAAAAAAAAATCGTAATAAAAAAACAAAACATGAATATAGATAAAAGCATAAAAGAATTTGCCCGTGCAAGCGAAAACATTCCGGGTGGCGTTAATTCACCGGTTCGTGCATTTAAGAGCGTTAAAGGCGACCCGATTTTTATTCGCAAAGCAAAAGGCTCAAAAATTTACGACATTGACGATAACGAATATATTGACTTTGTTGCATCGTGGGGACCAATGATTTTAGGTCATGCGGACGAAAGAATAGTAAAGGCAATTCAAAATGCTGCTGAGTTCGGAACAAGTTACGGAGCGCCAACTATCGCTGAAACTGAATTGGCGGAATTGATTAAACTGATGGTTCCATCAATTGAATTGGTGCGGATGGTAAATTCTGGAACCGAAGCAACCATGAGCGCATTAAGACTTGCGCGAGGTTATACCGGTCGCGAATTGCTGGTGAAATTTCAGGGTTGTTATCATGGTCATGCCGACAGTTTTTTAATTAAAGCAGGTTCTGGCGCGTTGACATTCGGCACGCCAGACAGTCCGGGAGTAACGGCTGGAACTGCAAAAGATACGTTGATTGCAGACTACAACAATCTCGAATCTGTTCAAAAACTTTTCGACAAACATGGCGAACAAATTGCTGCAATAATTGTCGAACCAGTTCCGGGAAATATGGGCGTATTTTTACCAAAACCTGGATTTTTACAAGGCTTGCGCGATATCTGCACAAAATATGGCGCATTGTTAATTTTCGATGAAGTAATTACCGGATTCCGTTTAGCAAAAGGTGGAGCGCAAGAATATTACGGTGTCAAACCAGATATTACAACATTGGGGAAAATTATTGGCGGCGGTTTACCTGTTGGCGCTTATGGTGGTTCAAAAGAAATTATGTCAAAATTGGCTCCAGTCGGACCAGTTTATCAAGCTGGAACGTTGGCTGGTAATCCGTTGGCAATGGCTGCCGGATTGACTTGTTTGAAAATAATCAACGAAACAAAAGATTTATACACCGAACTTGACCGTAAAGGAGCAATGTTGGAAAACGGTTTGAAAAAGAATTTGGAAAAACACGGAATTCCGGCAGTTGTCAATCGCATTGGTTCTATGATGACCATGTTTTTTACCGAAGAAAAAGCAATTTATTCTTATGACACTGCCGTTAAATCGAACACAGCGCGTTACGCACAATATTTCAAACTGGCACTTGACAGCGGTATCTATTTAGCGCCGTCGCAATATGAAGCTGCGTTTGTGTCTTATGCACATACTGATGCAGATATTCAAAAAGCAATTGAAGCGGCAGATGCTGCTTTCGAAATTTTAAAGAAGGAATTTTAAAAAATGAATTCAATATTTTTAGATACTTTACACGGAAAGAAAACGTCACGTCCACCGGTTTGGTTTATGCGTCAGGCTGGGCGTGTGCTGCCGTCATATTTAGCGATGCGCGAAAAATATTCTTTTTGGCAAATGATGAATCAGCCCGAACTTGCAGCAAAAGTTACATTGCTTCCAATTGATGATTTGGGTGTTGATGCTGCCATTTTGTTTTCGGATATTTTGGTGATTCCTTACGCAATGGGCATGGGACTTGAATTTACAGACGAAGGTCCGCAATTCGAAAAACCGCTTTGGAACGACGACAATCCGGTTGCAAGACTGAATCCGCAACCTGAACGTTTGCAATACATTTACAATGCGATTGACGAAATTATCAAAACGCGAAACGAAAACACACCGCTCATTGGTTTTGCCGGTGCGCCGTTGACTGTGCTTTGTTATATGTTGCAAGGTTTCAGCAAAAAATCGAATTTTCCGGATGCAATATCGTATATTTACAAGAATAAAAAAATTGTTCAGCAATTGATTGATGCAATTACAGAATTGACCATCGAATACGCGCAACAACAAATTAAACACGGCATCGAAACGTTTCAACTTTTCGAAACGCATGGCGGAATTTTACCGTTCGAAATGTTTGAAGAAATATTTTTGCCGGCTGTGCAACGCATTTCAAACGCAGTCAGAAATACAGGAACGCCATTTATTTATTTTCCGAAAGACATTGGAACAGGTTTAGCGAAAATGACGCCCGAAATTTGCGATTTTGTAAGTATCGATTGGCAAACGTCATTAAAAACTGCACGAAAACTTGTTCACCCGAAAGTTGGTTTGCAGGGAAATCTCGATCCACGCATTTTGATTGCCGACAAAGAAACAATTGCAAAAGAACTCGACAAATATTTGGATTTCGGAAAGACAGAAACAAACTGGATTTTCAACTTAGGACACGGTTTCATGCCCGGACTACCGGTCGAAAATGCAAAATTTGTAGTAGATTGGGTTAAATCAGCAAATTGGAACAGATAATGAATAAATTTTTATTGAAATACAACCGCACAGGTCCGCGATACACGAGTTATCCGCCGGCAACATTTTTTACAGGCAGTTATAACAACGAACAATATGTCGAATCGTTGAAGCAATCAAATGGCGAAGAACCACAAGCAATTTCGATTTATGTGCATATTCCGTTTTGTCCGCGTCAATGTCATTTTTGCGGTTGCAATACAACAATTGCAACGTCAAACAATGATGTTGAACGTTATATCAATGCAATTACAAAAGAAATTGAAAACGTCGCTGCAAATCTTGACAAAAAAAGAAAAGTTACGCAAATCCACTGGGGCGGCGGAACACCAAATGCGATTCCGTTTGTGTTCATCGAAAAAATTATGGACACAATAAAGCACTTTTTTGACGTCGAAGCAAGTGCCGAAGTTGCAATGGAATGTAATCCGGCATACATTGAATATGAACACATTGATTTGTTGAAAAAGTTTGGATTCAATCGCATCAGTTTGGGAATTCAGGATTTTAACAATGAAACGCTTTCGGTCATCAACCGTTTGCCTTCGAAAAATCCGATTGAAGAATTGATTTCGTACATCAAGAAAAATAAATTCAAAGGCATTAATATTGACTTGATTTACGGTTTACCCAAACAGACGCCAGAATCGTTTACCAAAACCATTAAAAAAGCAATCGAATTGTCGCCAGACAGAATTGTAACTTTTTCGTATGCACACGTTCCATGGTTTAATCCGAATATGAAAATTTTGGAAAAACACGGATTACCAACAACGGAAGAAAAATTTGAGTTGTTCGATTTGGCTTTCGAACTTCTTTCGAAAAACGGTTATATTCCAATCGGACTTGACCATTACGCTAAGCCAACGGACGATTTGAGTATCGCCATGACCGAAAAGAAACTGCACCGCAATTTCCAAGGCTATTGCACACGCGAAACTACAGGACAAGTTTATGCGTTTGGCGCCAGCGGTATCAGTCAGATGTGGAATTCGTACAGTCAAAATATCAAAAATTACGTAAAATATTGCGAAGAAATTGAAACGAAAGGTTTTGCAATTGAACGCGGATATAAACTTACAATTATTGACCAGATTTGCCGCGAAGCAATCAATGCAATTATGTGCAACGGCTATTTGAATTTCAAAACGCTCGCCAATCAATTTACTATTTCGGTCGAAAAATTAAAAGAGATTTTGAAGTTTGACCCCGAAAATCTGGAAGAATTTATTGAAGACGGTTTAGTCGAAATGAATGACGAAGAAGTAACTGTCAACGCTGATGGAATGTTGATTGTACGCAATATTGCGATGGTTATCGATCCGCAATTGGAAGTCAAACAAGGAATGTATTCAAAAACGATTTAACAAATGGAACAAAATATTGATATAGTTGTTATTGGTGCCGGATTAACAGGATTGACAACCGCATTTTATCTGCAACGTCAAAATAAAAATTTCGTTGTGTTGGAACAACGGGACCGCATTGGTGGCGTTATTAAAACGACGCACGATAACGGTTTTACTTTCGAAGAAGGACCAAACACCGGAGTTTTGGGAAATCCGGACGTAGCCGAACTTTTCGAAGATTTGAAAGGTCAATGCGAATTGGAAATTGCCGGTGGCAAGGCAAACAAACGTTACATTTTGAAAGGCGGCAAATGGCGTGCAATACCGAACGGATTGATTGGCGGAATTTCGACACCGCTTTTTTCGTGGTACGATAAATTCAGAATTCTTGGCGAACCATTTCGCAAACCAGGGACAAATCCAGATGAAGTTCTTGCCGATATGGTGAAACGCCGCATGGGAAAAAGTTTTTTGAACTACGCCGTTGACCCGTTTATTCTTGGCGTTTATTCTGGCGACCCCGCGAAATTAATTACAAAATATGCGTTTCCGAAATTGTATAATTTGGAACACGATTTTGGAAGTTTTATTGGTGGCAGCGTCAAAAAAATGTTTGCAAAAAAAGACGAGCGCGACAAAAAAGCTACGCGCAAAGTTTTTTCGGTCAAAGGTGGTTTGTCAAACTTGACGAATGCGTTATACAAATCTGCTGGCGAAAATAATTTTGTTCTCAATGCAAAAAATATTGAAGTCAAACCTTTCGACGGTCAGTTTAAAGTTACATACACTTTGAATGGTCAGCAACAAACCGTCGTCGCAAAAAAAGTTATTTCGACGGCGGGTGCTCATGAACTAAACAATTTGTTGAAGTTTGAAGAAACCGATTTGATTCAAAAAATTCAAAAATTAAACTACGCAAAAGTCATTCAAGTTGTAATTGGTTTTGATAAATGGGAAGGAATGCCGCTTGATGGCTTTGGTGGCTTGATTCCGTTTATCGAAAAACGCGATATTTTGGGCGCATTGTTTTTGTCGTCCATTTTATCGGAACGCGCGCCGAAAGAGGGTGCTTTGGTTTCGGTTTTTGTTGGTGGCGTGCGCCGTACGGATTTGTTTGATAAATCGGACAAAGAAATTACTGCAATTGTTGAACGCGAATTCTCGGATTTAATGCAGGTGAAAGATTTTAATCCGGATTTATTCAGAATTGTTCGCTACAAACAGGCAATTCCGCAATACAGTTTCGAAAGTGCAGAAAAAAATCTGGCAATAGAAACGTTGCAAAACAAATATCGCGGATTACAAATTGGCGGAAACATTCGCGATGGCATTGGCATGGCTGACCGAATAAAACAAGGAAAAGCGTTGGCGAATTCGTAACTTTGAAAAAGTTTAAAACTTTGACAAAGCTCAAAAAAATAAATTAATTTTGCGACATGTACAGAATATTTATTTTAACACATGTGGCGACAAGTTGCATTTTTATGGTCATCGCCATTTGGTTAACGTTGCGCTCGTTTGTAGGTTGGAAGTACAACCGAATTTATAATAAAACAGACCAACGATTGACAAATACTTTTTTAGCATTGCTTTATATGACTATGATTCTGGGCGTAGCGATGTATTTTTTTATTGAACCTTCCATCAAATTGGCCGGTTTAGATTCGCAGCATCTTGTTAAACATCTTGCAATGCGTTTCTGGGCGGTTGAACATCTTTATGTTATGACTTTCGCACTGATACTTTCGCAAATCGGTAGAGTATTTATTGTTAGCACAACTACAAATTCCAATCGTTTTGGTTATGCGTTGTTTTATTATGGTTTGGCAACATTAATAACAATTGTTTCAATGATTTTTTATTTCATTTACCGCTAATGATAAAAAATTTATCGACTTTGATTTTGCTCGTAAATGTTGGTACGCCAAGAGATACATCGGTTAAGAGTGTCCGCAAATATTTGTCGGAATTTTTGAATGACAAGCGCGTGATTGATTTGCCGTTTTTGTTGCGAAAATTTTTGGTTAACTGCATTATTGTTCCGTTTCGGGCTAAGAAATCTGCAAATATGTACCGTCAAATCTGGACTGACAAAGGCTCACCATTGCTGACAAATGGAATGTCGTTAAAAGAAAAATTGCAATCGAAATTTTTTGATGCAGTTGTCGAACTGGCAATGAATTACCAACAACCGAGTATTGAAAAAGTCTTGCAAAAATATTTAAGTCAAAATATAAAACGAATTATCGTTTTCCCAATGTTTCCGCATTACGCCAGCTCCACAACAGGTTCGTCAGTCGAAAAAATTTTGAGAATATTGCAAAGTCAAAATAAAATACCGTCATTAAAAATTATTTCGCCTTATTTTGACAATCAATTTTATATTTCAACGCTTGCTGAATCGGTTAAAAAATATGACATCGATGCTTACGACCATATTTTGATTAGCTTTCATGGATTGCCGTTGCGTCAAATTAACAAAACCCACGTTGGTAAAACCTGCGAAGATTTAAATTGCAAGTCTGAAATGAATGAAACGAATCAATTTTGTTATCATGCACAATGTTACGAAACCTCGCGATTGTTGGCGCAGGCGTTGAATTTATCCGACGAAAAATATTCTGTTAGTTTTCAGTCCCGCTTGACAAAAAATTGGTTGTCGCCTTTTACCGACGAAACTATTTTACGTCTTGCAAAAAAAAGAATGAAAAAATTGTTGGTTGTCTGTCCGTCATTTACAGCCGATTGCTTAGAGACTCTTTACGAAATTAGTATCGAGTACAAAAATTTATTTATCGAAGCCGGCGGTGAAGAATTACAGTTGGTTGAAAGTCTGAATGATCATGATGTGTGGGTAGATGCAACATTTTCAATTATTAATTGTTAATTGTCAATTTGATAAGTTCGAAGGAAAGTTACAAGCTACGGTTGGTTTAAAATTGGTTGTAGCTTTTGTTTTATCATTGGTGGTTTTGCTTGTAACTTTACCTTCAAACGTACACTTTAATTTCTAAGGGTTTTTAAAAATTGTACAAAGTTGGTTTAAAATAACTTAATTAATAAAAGTATTAAAATTGTTTTTTGCATCATCAGAAAGAACGTCTCAGGTTCAAAAATTTTTGTCATGTTTTTTCGTTAATCGATTTGCTCCATCAAAAAAAATTGTTTAATATTCTAAATAAAATTTACATATTATTACACTCTCAAAGTTGGTTCGCAATATCTTATACCACACTTTAAGTGAACAATTGCGTAAAACCTTTAAACAGTTTATGAAATAAACCAATCTGAAGTAAAATTCGATTTGCTTTCGCTTTTTGGTGCGAAATAAACCGATTTTTCATTGTTCGGATTTTTCATAAATGAATTACTGTTCGAAATGCTCTTCATCTTCAGCGCATCTCTCAATTTTCGGTTTTCTTCCTCCAACTGCTTGATTCGTTTTTCCAAATCATCGTATGTCGGCTTGTAATTCATAAAAATAATTTAAGAACTTAAATGTTGAAATTGAAAAATGTGAACATTCAATTTTCTTTGACAAAAGTACAATTATAGGCTGTGGACGTCAAAAAACAGTTTGTTCATTTTTTGTTCATTTTGTTCATTGTTTCGTTTCTTTTATTACTTTTGCTTAATCGATTAATCATTCTACTATATTTGATGAATGCCCATAAGAAGCGCTGAAATAGAGAATATTATCCGCGATGTGCAAAACAAGTCTGGGGTTGTGGTTCATTATCCTAAAGATTGCAGTTTGCTCAGCGAAATTCTTTATAAAGCCACCAGCCGCTCGGTAAGTGTTACAACGCTTAAACGATTTTGGGGAATTATAGAAAGTCCGTTTAACCCGTCAAAATTTACACTCGACTCACTTGCAGTTTATGTAGGTTTCGAAAACTGGACAGACTACACCAAACGATTCGAAGTTACGCCCAATATCAAATCGGTTGTTGCGTCAACGAATTTTAGCGACGATGAATTGCAAAAAAAACTTTGGGAAAAGCTGAAACTAAAATCGCAAATAATTACCTACTTTACAATCAATTCTATCAAGACGCATATAGGCAACGGATATGAAAGAATATTATTACGCGATTTTGGTAAGAACAGAATTGAACGTTTTTTGAATAGCCCGAAATCGGCAACCGCATTTGTTGCGCCCGACGGTTATGGAAAATCGTCGCAACTGGCAAAACTTGCCGAATATTTTTTTTTAGGGAACGACGCGCGTTATCCAAACGACATTGTCTGGATGATTGACATCGGGATGATTGATTTATACATCCGTAAAAATTTTGATTTCGAAAATTTTCTCATCGGGTTGATGGGTTACGACGCCGAAAACAGTTTCCGCAATGTTTTTGAACGAAACCCCTCATTGGTAAAAGGCAGGATGGTTTTGATTTTTAACGGCAACATCGACCTGTCGTCCGAAAGCGACAAACAACTGCAACTTATAAATTATCTGTTTAAACTGATGGTTGCCAATCAAAAAAATCAATGGTTTAAAATGGTCGTAGCTTGTAACCAAAATTTCTGGATACTTTTGTCGCAAAAAATAAAAGATCGCAAACATTTACAAGACACCTGGTTTGACGTCAATTTCGAAGGAACATATACTGACATGATAAACGTTCCGTTGCTGTCAGAAGAAGAAATTTCGCAGATAGCACAACAATTCGAAACGGGACATAAACTTGACGACATTTTTCTGAGCAATCCCGAAATAAGCGAAATCATTAACATTCCGTATTTCCTTAATTTGTACATTCAATATTCGTCAAAAGAAAATGTGCTGTCGGATATTGAATTGCTTACCGATTATTTTTTCGAAAAAGTTATCAAAGGCACGCAAGGCGAACGCAAGTACAACATAATCAATTTTATGCTCGAACAAATGAAGTTGGGCGTCGATGGAAACACAATTCTTAAAAGTAAAATAGCTGCTAAAATTGGCGATAATGCAATTGCTTATTTCGAACTTATTTCGGATGGAATTATTTATGAACAACAAAAAAACGACAACTTCCTTGCGCTCGATTATATTGTCCGTTTTTCGCACGAAATTATTTTCGAATTTCTCATTGCAAATTTGTGGTTAAGAAATAATGACTTTAATCTTAAATTGTTAGAAACCATTTTTCAGTTTTATCAAAAAAATAAAACTTTGCAGACGCGCATCCTTAAATGGATTATTAAATTTGCATTTAAAGAATCGAATACTGGAATTCTTAAAAATATTTACGATTTTATCCATCAGCATTTTAAAGTGCTTTCCAACGAAAAACGAAGTATGGATATTCTCGATTTGATAAATGTTGTTGGTGCAAACCTGCGTCGATACGAAAGCCTGCGCAACGAACTTATACCATATTATGCATCGACACAAAACGGTAGGTACTACTATTTCCGCGCCTTCTGGGACATGGATTATCTGAATATTCATTTTGGAAATTATATTGATGTTTTTCTAAAACACACCGACAACAAAGAAGATAGATTAATTGGATTGGTTACAAAATTCTGGAAATCGTTTTTTTCAAACGACTACAAACAAATGGCTGAAGACTACAAAAGCTTTGATAATATTGACATTTTGGACTATTCGCATATTTATGTAAACTTATATTTAAACTGTCAACTATTGTATTATCATTTTGTCGAAGGTAAAATTCCAGATAATTTTATCGACAAAATATTTATGTACCAAACCGAAATATTTAACAGCGAATACGAAAAAATAAAAATATTCAACAATCTTCATGTCGCTGTTATCGATGCGCTAAATCACTGCGACCGCTTTGCTGATATTCTTAAAATGATTGATCTTTTCGAAAACGCTGTCAGAAAAAATGAAAATTTCTACAAAACGCATTTTTACCGGTATTTGCAAATAATTAAAGTACGCACTTACATCCGCACGAATAAAATTGCGGAAGCGAAAAAAGTTCTAAACAATCCCGAAATTTTTCAGCCTGATATTTATCCGATTAACTCAAAATATTTTTGGACGATGCGTTATTTAATAAATAAATCCGAAATTTGCATCTTTCAAAAAAAACGCAGCGAAGCAATTTTGTTATTACAAAAATTACAAAGTACAGCAAAAGCGCTTAAATACAAATATTTCGAAACGATGGCAAATTATCTGTTACAAAAAATATAAAAATTAATCCAAAAAATTACCAACATGAAAAATTACATCATCCTAACATTAATACTTTTATCAATTATGTCGTGCACTCAAAAAGGCATAAAATATCCACAGACACGCAAATGTGACACAGTCGATAAATATTTCGGAAACAAAGTTGCCGATCCATACCGTTGGCTCGAAAACGACACATCAACCGAAACAGCGCAATGGGTTGCTGCTGAAAATGAAGTAACATTTGGCTATTTAAATCAGATACCATTTCGTGCAAAAATAAAAAACCGTCTGACGTCCTTGTGGAATTACGAAAAATATACCACACCATTTTTCGAAGCAGGATATTATTATTTTTATAAAAACGACGGTTTACAAAATCAATATGTACTTTACCGAATGCAGCATTTGGACGACGCTCCGCAATTGGTTCTTGACCCTAACAAACTTTCTGACGACGGAACTGTGTCGTTGCAAGAAACCCGTTTTTCGAAAGACGGAAAATATTTACTGTATTCCATTTCGCGCTCAGGCAGCGATTGGCAAGAAATTTTTGTGCGCGAACTTGCGTCAGGCAAAGATCTCGGCGATCACATCCAATGGTGCAAATTTACAAACATTGCGTACCACGACGAAGGTTTTTATTACAGCGGCTACACTGAGCCTAAAAAAGGCGAAGAACTTTCGAGTGTTAATTTGAACCACAAAGTATTTTATCACAAAATCGGAACGTCGCAAAAAGAAGATTTGCTGGTTTACGAAAATCCGAAATATCCACAACGAAGTTTTAGCGTATCAATTACCGACGACGAAAAATATCTTGTCATGTACGAATACGAAACAACGCACGGAAATGCTTTGTACTACAAGGAAGTTGGAAATTCAAAATCGAAATTTACGCAACTTGCCGAAGGATTTCAATATGACTTTGGTTTTGTTGATAACATTGGCGATAAATTTTTGATACACACCAATTATCTCGAACCACATTACAAATTAATTCAGATTGATTTGAAAAAACCGAAAAGAGACTTTTGGAAAGAAATTATTCCGGCAACAAATGACGTGTTAACAAATTGCACAATTGGCAATAAAAAAATCGTCGCAACTTATTTAACCGATGCACATAACAAAGTCGATATTTTCGAATTGAACGGTACGCGTTTACATTCGCTCGATTTACCTGGAATCGGCAGTGTCAGTGTAAATGCCGACCGAAACGATTCGATTGCATTTTATAGTTTTATTTCATTTACAGTTCCGACGTTTATTTACAAGTACGATTTTGCGACGAATAAGTCCGAAGAATTTTTCCGTCCGAAAATAAATTTCGAAGTTAGCAATTATCAGACAAAACAAATTTTCTACACCAGCAAAGACGGTACAAAAATACCAATGTTTATCGTCTCCAAAAAAGACGTCAAACTTGATGGCAATAATCCGACATTGCTTTATGGTTACGGCGGTTTCAATATTAGTTTGACGCCAACGTTTAGTGTAAGCCGTTTGGTATTTCTCGAAAATGGCGGAATTTATTGCATGGCAAACCTGCGCGGTGGCGGCGAGTACGGCGAAGAATGGCACAAAGCCGGTACCATTCTTAAAAAACAAAATGTTTTCGATGACTTTATTTCTGCTGCTGAATATCTGATTAAACAAAAATATACGTCGCCACAAAAACTGGCAATACAAGGCGGCTCGAATGGTGGCTTGTTAATCGGCGCTGTTATCAACCAACGTCCCGAATTATTCCGCGCTGCACTTCCGGCAGTTGGCGTTATGGACATGTTGCGTTACCACAAATTTACAATCGGCTGGTCTTGGAGAGATGACTATGGAACCAGCGACGATAAAACGCAATTTAAAAATCTTATTAAATTTTCGCCGTTGCACAACATTTCCGACACCAAAGAATATCCGTCAGTTCTTGTTACTACTGCCGACCACGACGACCGCGTTGTTCCGGCTCATTCGTTCAAATATATTGCAACGTTACAGGAAAAATACAAAGGCAAAAATCCGGTACTCATCCGTATCGACACTAAAGCTGGACATGGTGGCGGCAAACCGACAACAAAAATAATTGAAGAAAGCTCCGATTTGTGGTCGTTTACTTTTTTCAATTTAGGAATGGATGTGAAATAGCTAACATGACATCTCGTAGAGATGTCATGTTATAAAGATGAAAAGATATGATAGATTTTTATTGCGATTTGAATGCCGGTGGTATGTATCACATTTTTAATAAAGCGGTTAAAAATAATCTTTTGTTTCGCACGAAAGGCAACTATGAATTTTTTTTAAAGCGTTACGATTTTTATTTATCCGATTTGTTAGAAACTTACTGCTTTTGTTTACTGCCAAACCATTTCCACTTGCTTGTAGAAATAAAAGATGAAACCATTGTAAAGACAGCATATAGAAAATATCTGGAAGCGCGCGAAGAAGAACGTTTTCAAAAAAGCCTTGACTTTGGTAATCCATATATCAAGAAAAATATTGATGAGATGGTCAATAAACCGGTATCAGATATTATTAGCGAGCAGTTCCGTAGTTTGTTTATAAGTTATTCGAAATCGCCATTCGGCGATAATCAAGAAACCGGCAATCTTTTTCGCAGACCTTTTAAAAGATTGCTGGTTGACAATACAAAATATTTTGCAAATTTGGTTCACTATATTCATACCAATTCGCAAAAGCATAATCTTAATGACGATTTCAGGCAGTATGCGTGGAGTTCATACAACAGAATATTATCCGGCAGACCTTCGAAATTGCAAAAAGATGCTGTGATAAGCTGGTTTAATAATAAAGAAAACTACGTACAATATCACGGAATAAGTATAAATATTGATGAAATTAAACACTTAATTATTGAATAATTTTTACCGGCAACATGACATCTCGTAGAGGTGTCATGTTTAAAAACAAGAAACAATGAATTACAATTTTATCGTTATAGAAGGCAACATTGGCGCAGGAAAAACGTCGCTGACCAAGAAAATTGCAGACCAGTACAACGCGCAATTATTACTCGAACAATTTGCCGACAATCCGTTTCTGCCAAAATTTTATAAAGACCCCGGTAAATATTCGTTTCCGCTCGAATTATCTTTTTTGGCGACGCGATATCATCAATTAAAAAAAGACTTTGCAACCTATGATTTATTTGGAAATAAAAATCTGTTGATGGCAGATTATTATTTCACCAAGTCATTAATTTTTTCAAAGAACACATTGCCCGACGATGAATTTGCGCTTTATCAAAGTCTTTTCGATATAATTTATCAGCAACTTCCAAAACCCGATTTGTATGTTTATCTTCACAACAGTTTAGATAATTTAGTTCAAAACATCCAGAAACGCGGACGCACTTACGAACAAAGCATTCAAAGAGAATATCTCGAAAAAATCCAAAAAGGTTATTTCGATTTTTTTAATCAATATGCAAAAGATTATCGCTTTTTAATTATCGACACATCTTGCATCGATTTTGTTAACAATTCAGATGATTACGAAAAAATTGCACACACAATTCTAAAAAAAGAATATCCGGTTGGTTTGAATAATATTGTGCTTTAAACCAATTTGATTTTTTTAATTGTATTTCGTATATTTACAAATTCATTGACGATACAAATTATTTACAATTAATCAGCAATCCCAATGTCGAAGCAACACACAAATCAAGATGTCGAAAGATTTAAACCATCAAAAAGTCCAAATTACAACCCAGCCATATTTTATGTTGGCGCAATTTTGGTTTTTGTATTTTTTGTCGTTTTAATATCCGAGGTTGGCAACAGCTCGTCAACTCCAACAGAGCCATTGAGCAAAAACCAGTCCATCGAAATAGCCTATGAAACTTCGCATTTAAGCGACAGTTTAGATTTACTAAAAACTGTCAAACACATTTATGTTAAAGGCAAGATGGTAAAAGAAAACATTATGTTCGATACATTGCCTGCCTTGGGCGACACACTTATTGTTGGCGAAGACGACGACGGAAACACAAAAAAATTCCCGAAGAAAAAAGATTATCAGATATTCGTAACCATTAAATAAACCGGCATGAAACGAAGCAGTGTAGTAAAATTGGTTTTGGTTACGTCGCTCTTTACAGCATGTACGCATAAAACACCCCAGACGAAAAATTTATTTGTCCGCACCGACAGCACATCGGTTTACAGCCGCGTTCCAATAATTCCAAACAGTTACGTACATTTTTACGGTTATGACATTTTTGGGCGCGACGTTTATTATAATTCGTATTCACGTCATTATTATGGTTCATATATACATGGCTATCACAGCGACGGAATGTCGGAACGTTCGGGCAGTTTTTCGAGAGCAGTTTCGCGTGGCGGTTTTGGCTCCAGTTCATTTAAAGCAGGAAGTTAATGAAACGAATTAAAACTCAACCGCGCCCGCACTGGCAAAAGAAAGCAGAAGAAATCGGTTTTGTTTTTCACAGCCTCGATGATATTTATTGGGACGAATCGGCATACTACACATTCAATTATCAGCAAGTTGACCAACTCGAACGCGCCACAAATTCGCTGTACCAAATTTGCCTCGAAACTGTTGAACAAATTATCAGTCAGAAAAAATATGATTTGCTGAAAATCAATCCAGAATTTATTCCGCTTATTGAACGCTCTTGGGAAGAAGACGAACCTTCGATTTATGGACGTTTCGATTTTTGTTACGACGGTTACAATCCACCAAAGTTGTTGGAATTTAATGCCGACACACCAACCTCGCTTTACGAAGCCGCAATTGTACAATGGTTTTGGTCGCAGGACATCCGTCCCGGCGTTGATCAGTTCAACAGCATCCATGAAAAACTGATTGATTACTGGAAAATGTTGCGCGATTATATCAAACCCGGCAAACTTTATTTTGCGTCAATAAAAGACAGTGTAGAAGATTATACGACCGTTCAATATTTGCGCGACTGCGCCATACAAGCCGGACACGACACCGAATTTATTTTTATTGAAGACCTTGGCTGGCACAAAAAAAATCAGGTTTTTGTCGATTTAAATGACGTCGAAATAAAAAATATTTTCAAACTTTATCCGTGGGAATGGCTTATTCACGAAGATTTTGGACAGAACTTATTAGTCGATAAAAATAAATCGTTCTGGATTGAACCGGCGTGGAAAATGCTTTTGTCGAACAAAGGAATTCTGCCCATTTTGTGGGAGCGTTATCCGGGACATCCCAATTTGTTACCCTGTTTTTTCGACGAACAAAAACTGCACAGTCATAAAATAGTTTCGAAACCTTTGCTATCTCGCGAAGGTGCAAACATCACCATCAAAATAAACGACAAAATTATAAATCAAACTGACGGCGAATATGGCGAAGAAGGTTTTGTTTATCAGGAATATTGTCAACTGCCGGAGTTTGACGGAAATTATCCGGTTATCGGTTCGTGGCTGATTGGCGGCGAATCGGCAGGAATTGGAATAAGGGAAAACACAAAATTGATTACTGATAATTTCAGCAGGTTTGTTCCACATATTATAGAATAAAAAAATTGTTTCACCGCAAAGACACTAAGACGCAATGAAAATAGTTAAACATTTAATCAAAATTAAAAGATGACGAATGACGAATTAAATGGATTATCAAGAATTATTGTTGATAGTTGTTATTCTGTCCATAAAGAAATGGGACCGGGTCTTTTAGAAAGTATTTATGAATTATGCTTGCTTAAAGAACTATCTTTTAAAAATCTTAATTGCCAAAGTCAAGTTTCAATTCCATTAATTTATAAAAATTTTGAATTATCAAAAGATTTCAGAATTGATATTTTGGTTGAGAATGAAATAATTTTAGAATTAAAAGCAGTCGAAAATATTTTACTTGTGCATAAAGCGCAAGTAATTTCTTATTTAAAATTAGCCGATAAGCGATTAGGATTTTTAATAAATTTTAATGTTCCCTTAATGAAAGAAGGAATTCAACGTTTTGTAAACAATTTTTAATTCACTATCACACCGCAAAGGCGCTAAGACGCAAAGAAATTAACAAAAAGGAAAATTGCGTCTTAGCGCCTTTGCGGTAAAAACAATTTTTATGACAAATAAAATCAAAGCAATTATCACCGGCGCAACCGGAATGGTTGGCCAAGGCGTTTTACACGAATGTTTAAACAACGACAATGTTGAACAGGTTTTAATTATTAACCGCAATCCGAGTGGCGTTTCGCATCCGAAGTTAAAAGAAATTGTTCACAAAGATTTTTTCGATTGGACTTCGATTGGCGAACAATTAAAAGGGTACAATGCCTGTTATTTCTGCTTGGGTGTTACAGCGTTGGGAAAGTCCGAAGAAGAATATACAAAATTTACTTATACATTGACTTTGACTTTTGCAGAAATGTTGGCGAAATTAAATCCGGACATGACGTTTTGCTACATTTCAGGCGCCGGAACCGACAGCACAGAAAAAGGCAGAACCATGTGGGCGCGCGTAAAAGGCAAAACCGAAAACGATTTGTTGAAATTGCCATTCAAACAAAATTTCAATGTAAGACCGGCTGGTATTCATACAACCTTGCCCGTTAAACCAAGCATGACATATTATAAAATGTACAAATACATGGGTTGGATTTTTCCGATTATGAAATTGATTTCGCCAAACTCGGTTATAGAATTAAAAGATTTAGCGCTTGGAATGATTAACGTTTCGTTAAAAGGTTATTCGAAAAATATTTTGGAAGTGAAAGATTTAAAAACTTTGTCAAAGTAAAAACCATTTACCACCGAAACATTACAATAAAGTTTTAAACAATCATCCGAATTGTTACAAAAAAAGTTGCAAATTACCCCCGAAATGTTACAAAATAAATTATCTTTGCGTCTTTTAAAATTGATGCAATTTCGCTAAATTTATGTTCAAACGTCAAATATTAAAGGATTTAAATGAGTGGTTAAATCGACCAGACAAAAAGCCATTAATCATTCGTGGTGCGCGTCAGGTTGGAAAGACATCGGTAGTAAATATGTTTTCCGAAAAATTTAAACAATACATTTATTTGAATCTGGAAAACGAAGAAGACAAAAACCTATTCGCAAACAATTTACCTATAGATGAATTAACTGCAGCAATTTTTTTTCATAAACGAAAGAAGTTGTATTTTGAAAATACACTTTTGTTTATCGACGAAATTCAAAACTCCGCAGAAGCCGTTCAGAGTCTGCGCTATTTCTATGAAGACCAGAAACAATTGAGCGTCATTGCAGCCGGTTCATTGTTCGAAACACACACAAATACCCAAAATAATTTTCCGGTTGGTCGTGTAGAATATATGGTTTTGCGTCCATTCTCTTTTGTCGAATTTTTGAATGCAGTCAACGAAAAGCAAAGCGTCAATATTTTGCAACGTGTGCCAACTCCAGATTACGCACACGATATTTTACTCAAACTTTTTAAGACCTACACATTGATTGGCGGAATGCCGGAAGTAGTAAAAAATTACGTCCAGACTAAAGACATTCTTCGTCTTAATAAAACATTTGAATCGTTGATTTGTTCGTATCTCGACGATGTTGAAAAATATGCGACAAATACAAACATGCGCCATGTTTTGCGTCATATCATTTCCAATTCCTTTACGCAGGCATGCAAGCGCATACGTTTCGAAGGATTTGGAAAGTCAAACTACAAATCGCGCGAAATGGGCGAAGCATTTCGGCTGTTGGAAAAGACGTTGTTAATTTCGCTTGTCTATCCGTCGCAAACGACGAATCTGCCAATAGAACCGGATCACAAAAAATCTCCGCGATTACAATGGCTCGACACCGGTCTTGTTAATTTTTTTGCCGGGCTGCAAATTGATATTTTTACGAGCGAATTTATTGATAATGTTTATGATGGAAAAATTGCCGAACATATTGTTTACCAAGAAATATTAGCATTAAAAAATTCCATTCTTTATAAACCCAATTTCTGGACACGCGAAAAAAAAGATTCTGCTGCCGAAGTCGATTTGGTTTATCAATTCGAAAATAAAGTAATTCCGATTGAAATAAAATCCGGCGCCACCGGCAGACTGCGGTCGTTGTTCGAATTTATCGATGTCGCTCCACATAATTTTGCAGTGCGCGTGTCTTCCAATAAACTGTCTGTCGAAAAACTAAAAACAATTAAAGGCAAAGAATTTAATCTGTTAAACCTACCGTTTTATTTGGTTTCGAAGCTGAATGAATATCTGGAGTGGTTTATTAACAACAAAAATTAAAAGTGAAAATAATGATTATATCAATATGCGTAATTGCAGCCCTTGTGGTTGCTATTTTTATATTTACAAATCAACCGCAATTCGGCAAACTACCAACGGGCGAAAGATTGGAGCGAATAAAAAAATCGCCGAATTATCGAAACGGCGAATTTCAAAACCTGAATCCAACGCCGGTTATGGCTGAGAATATTAATTATTTTAAGGCGATAAAAGCATTTATGTTCAAGCGAAGTAAACGCAGTGAACCAGATTCTGTATTGCCGTCAAAAAAAATAGATTTAAAATCGTTGAATCCAGATTCAAATGTTGTTGTTTGGTTCGGACATTCGTCATATTTTATGCAGCTTGACGGCAAAAATTTTTTGGTCGATCCGGTTTTGAGTGGCAGCATTTCGCCGTTTCGAATTACAAACAAAAGTTTCAAAGGCAGCGACATTTATTCTGTTGACGACTTGCCTGACATTGATTATTTGATTATCACGCATGACCATTGGGATCATCTGGATTACGAAACTGTAACAAAACTAAAACCGCGCATTCACAAAATTATAGCAGCTTTAGGAATTGGTTCGCATCTCGAATATTGGGGTTTTGACAAAACAAAAATTATAGAATTAGATTGGTACGACGAAAGTAAATTAGATTCTGGTTTTGTAATTACAGCAACACCGGCGCGTCATTTTTCTGGCAGACTTTTCAAACGCAACCAGACTTTGTGGTCGTCGTTTGTTTTGAAGACGCCAACAAAAAATATTTTTATCAGTGGCGACGGTGGTTACGATACGCATTTCAAAACAATTGGCGACAAGTTTGGTCCTTTTGATTTGGCGTTTCTGGAATGTGGGCAGTACAACGAATATTGGAAATATATACATTGTATGCCAGAAAAAACGGTACAAGCAGCAATTGATTTACAAACAAAAATTTTTATACCGATTCACTGGTCAAAATTTGTACTTGCTTTGCACGATTGGGACGAACCAATTATCCGCGTTACAAAAGCTGCGAAAGAAAAAAATGTAAAAATGATAAGTCCGGTTATTGGCGAAAGTGTGAATGTGAATTAGTATTGATAATTTTACCAAAAATAAAAAGAGTCAGTTTAAGATATTTCTCAAACTGACTCATTTTTAATTTTCAATTATAAATTTTCATTTGATTTATTGTCCATCAACCCAGCTTCTTTTTGTTGCTTCAAGATCAATTTTGCGCTCATGTCGTCCGTAGAAAATAAAATACATAACCGGAATAACAACCAATGTTAAGAACGTAGCAAAGCTTAATCCGAAAATAATTGTCCATGATAAATTTCCGAAGAACATCATATTGTCGCCACCTAAGTGAATGTGCGGATTAAGTTCTGTAAACAAAGTTTCGAAATTCATGTTCAAACCAATTGCCAACGGAATCAAACCTAAGATTGCAGCCGATGCCGTAAGCATAACTGGTGTGATACGCGTTTTCCCGCCTTGTACAACAGCTTCGCGATAAGATAATCCTTGTTCTTTTAGTTTGTCTATAAATTCGACGAGCAATATTCCGTTCCGCACCACAATACCTGCCAGCGCTACGATTCCCATACCAGTCATAATAACCGAAATGTCCATGCGGAAAATAATGAATCCCAAAATAACACCGACAATACTAAAAATAACTTCGCTAATAATCAACAACGAACGGCTGACAGAATTAAACTGACTCACAAGAATAAACAATATCAAACACAACGAAAGCAACATGGCTTTACCAAGAAATCTTCCGGCTTCTGCTTGGTCTTCTTTTTCACCGGTAAGTTTTATTTCGACGCCATCGGGTTTTGTAAAGTTTGGAATGGCATCGCTAATTTTATTTACAATATTATTGGTATTGTAACCTGTCAAAACATTCGACTGAATGGTAATTACACGTTTAACATTCTTACGTTTGATACCACCATACGAGTTTACATATTCAATTTTTGCAACTGACGAAAGCGGAATCTGACGCAACGTGCCGCTGGTCATGTCGCGGTAAGTAATTTTTAAATTTATAAGTTTGTCAACGTCTTTTCGAACATATTCGTTGTAACGCAATTGGATTGGATATTGATCTTCGCCATCGCGGTATTTCGAAGCTTCCCAGCCCAAAACTGCGGCTTGAATTTCATTACCAACCTGCTGTGTAGAAATACCTTCGCGGTTAGCGCGCTCGCGGTCGAGTTTAACCACAACTTCGGGTTTTGTATTATCAAAATCGGTTTTCAATTGCTCGATACCGGGAATCTGTAATGAATCTACAAACTTTTTGAATGAATTTGATGTAGCAATCAGTTCTTCGAGATTATCGCCGCTAACTTCTATGTTAACTGGTTTTCCGGCACCCGGAGGTCCCATTTTATTTTGATCGACTGTAATTTCAGCGCCTTTAATTCCACGCAAAGCGTTACGGAATTTATCGAGATAATCCATTGTTGAAATGCCATGACGTTGCGAGAACATGACAAAATTGACTGTTACTTTTCCCAGATTCGAATTGATATTTCTGTCCCAAATACTTTCGCCTGCACCAAGCGCAATGTTACTACCAATCGATTCAACAATCGGATTGTTTTCGCCCAGCACTTCTTTTACGCGCGATTCTGCTAATTTGGTAATCGAGTCTGTAACTTTAATATCTGTACCGACTGGTGTTTTGATGTAAGTATATAAATATTGCGGATCGTTTGATGGGAAAAATACAACTTTGGGTTTTACTATATTAGCCAAAACAATGGTGAAAATGATTATTCCAAACATGAATCCCATTAAATACCAATAATTATGTCCACGCAAATAATAACGCAATCCTCTTTCGTAAAGATCCATCATTTTTGGAATGACGCGATGTTGGAATTTTACCAAGAAATGTCTTAACCAAAGATTATGTCCAGCAAAAGAAAGCCCAATAAATATGCTGAAATTCCCAAGTCCGAAAGAATGTAGCAAATCGAGTAAAAGTCCTAAACCAACAAAAATTCCTGCAATCGTAAATATTTTTTTCTTGCTGATTTGGTGATCTTCATCGTCTTCGTGGCGCATAAACGATACCGCAAAAACCGGATTTATAATATACGCAACTATTAACGATGCAAACAATGTGATAATGACGACAACCGGAATAAAGTGCATAAATTTACCGGTAGTTCCGGGCCAGAAAACCAATGGGAAGAATGGCGCTAATGTTGTAAGTGTACCCGATAGAATTGGCATGAAAACTTCTCCGGCTGCAGCTTTGGCAGCCCAAACAATGTCATGTTTGCCTCGATAAATATGATAAATACGGTGTGTGTTTTCGATAACAACAATTGCATCGTCCACCACAATACCCAGCGCAAAAATAAATGCAAACATTACCAGCATATTCATGGTGTAATCCATTCCGGGCATAACGATATAAGCCAATGCCATTGAAAGAGGAACCGACAAACCTACGAAAATTGAATTTGTCAAACCCATGAAAAACATCAGAATGATTGTTACAAGAATAAAACCGAGAATAATAGTGTTGTTCAAATCTTCGAGTGTTGTGCGTGTAAATTTCGATTGGTCGCCTGTGATATTGATTTTCAAGTCATCAGGATATTTTGTTTTTTTCAATTCGTCCAAAGCGACTTTAATTTTATCGGAAGCGTTTAACAAATTTTCGCCACTCTTTTTTATGACGTTCAATGTGATAACATTTTTGCCATTCAACCGTGCATAACTTTCCTGTTCTTTGTATGAATCTTTAACTTCAGCAATTTCTTTTAATGGAATAGTGGCACCGCTCGACGATTTCATTACAATATTTCTGATGACTTCCATGTCTTTAAATTCGCCATCGATACGCAACGAACGACGCATTCCCTGCATTTCAATTGTACCACCTGCAATTATTACGTTTTCGTTTGCAATTGCTTGTAGTATTGTTCCGAAAGAAATACTGGCAGCTTGCATTTTATACATATCAACGTTAACCTGAATTTCGCGGTCGAGTGCACCAACAATGTCCACGCGCGTAATTTCCGGTAACGCTTCAATTTTATCTTTTGTAGCGTCGGCAAGGCGTTTAAGTTTGCCAAGGTCAATGTCTCCCGAAAGATTGATATACATAATCGGAATTTCGGAAATGTCAATATCAGAAACTTGCGGGTCTTGCTTTAAAACGGGCAAATCTTTCTTTGTTTTATCAACAGCGTCTTTCACTTTTTGCTTTGCATCGGCAACGTCAATATTTGTAACAAATTCGACAACTATCGACGAAAAATCCTGAATCGAATTACTGGTTATTTTTTTAACGCCATTGATCGATTTGATATTTTTTTCGAGCGGACGTGTTATTAAATTCTCCATGTCAGCCGGCGCAGTGCCTTGATAAAAAGTATTTACCAGAATTGTAGGAATTACTATGTCTGGAAATTGTTCCTTTGGAATGCTGGTGTAATTAATTAACCCGAAAATTGCAATTATTACCGTCAGTACATAGGTACTGGTTTTGTTGTTAATAGCCAGACTTGTTGGCTTGAATTCTTTAAATTTAAATTCCATAATTTATTTTTTATTAAAGTCTAACTTCTTGACCATTAAATAAGTCTTGGTAACCCGACGAAATAACTCTGTCGCCAACAGAAAGACCACTCGTAATTTCGATTAATCCGTTATAGCTTTGTCCTTCTTTTATGACGCGTCTTGTGGCTTGTAGTTTACCATCTTTTTGTTCGGCAAGAAAAACAAATCTTTCGGCATTATCTGATTGTACAATGTTGATTGGAACAGCAATTGCTTTGGGTTGATTGTAATCGTTTATTTTGATAATTGCAATCATATTGGCTTTAATACCAATTCCACTTGACGGAAACCGAATTACAATCGAAAAAGTACGGTTTACCGGATTGATATATTTGCTTGTAAAATCTATTGTTGCCGTAATTTCTTTGTTAATGTCCGGTAAGAAAACTATTACTTTGTCGCCTTTATTAATTTTATTGCCATACGATTCTGCAACGTCTGCCATTACTTTTATGGTACTGAAATTTACCACACGAAAAGCAATCATAGCTGGTCCGACTGATTGACCAATTTTAATATTTATTTCTTCTACACTTCCGGCAATCGGCGATTTGATTTTTGTAAGTTCCATTTGCTCTTTCAAAGTGTTCAAACGGTTTTCGAGCGATTCTTTATTTGTCTTTGCATTCAGATACTGAACTTCGGAACCGATTTTTTGTTCCCACAATTTTTTTTGTTTTTCATAGAGCGATGTCGCTAAGTCAAGACCGGTTTGCAATTCGCTTACGTTTTTTTGCAAAACGGCATCGTCAAATTTTGCTAAGATTTGATCTTTTGCAACCATTTCGCCTTCATGCACCAAAATGGTTTTAATAACGCCACCGGCGCCCATCGGTCCGGTAGGATTGATTGAAACGTTATCGTCGCCGTCAAGTTTTCCTTGCACCTCGATATAATGATTGAACACAACTTCTTTAATATCGAAAATATTTACCTGTTGAATTTTCAGGTTATCGGTTTTTGCACCACCTTTCGAAGCAACTTCGGCTTCCAATTTCTTTATCTGGTCAGAAATGTCGTCGCGTTGTTTGCGCAGTTGATCGAGTTTTGCTTGTTTGTCGCCACTGCTGCACGCTGCCATTATAAATATTCCGAATATTAATACTATTAATTTGGTCTTCATGACTTTCATTTTTTATAATTGTTAATTATTAATTCTTAATTCTTTAAAAGTACTTTTTCAAGACGTTGTTTTGCACTAAGCAAATCGTAAACCGCCTGAAAATAATTTGATTGATTTGTTAAATATTGATTTTGTATAAGTGTCAAGTCATTGCTCGACGAAACTCCTTGACGATATTTGACAATTGTTTTATCGTATATTTTTTTCGCCAGCGCCAAGTTGTCTTTTACTGTCAAATATTTTTCCAACGAGCTGGCATAATCGTTTTTCGCTGTTTCATATTCCATGTGTAAACCGTCTTCGACTTGTTTCTTTTGTGTTTGCGATTTTACCAAAGCCAGTTTAGCTTGTTGCACGCGCGAAATTCGCATACCACTGCTAAAGATTGGAATGTCAACAGAAAGACCAATAACATTTGGCGGATTAAAATTAAATTCAGGTTCGTTTGCAAGACGCTCGTATCGATAGAATGCTGCAATTGTCGGTAAAAATTTCGATTGCTCCCGACGGAAACTTAATCTGTTTAATTCTTCGTTTGTTTCCATTACCTTATAGTCAATATTCTTTTTAACGTCCAAGGGTTGTGGTGCAATGGCTTCAAAATTAACTTTGTTTATAATAGCACCTAATTTTTCCGTAAGTACAACATCCTGGTCTAAATCCATTCCCATTTGAAATTTGAGTAATCTTTTAGCGGTTTCGAGTTGGCGTGTCATAACTTGCAATGCATTTTTCACAGTTGCTGCATTGAGATCAAATTGGTCGGCATCGGTTTCTTCAACCAATCCTTGTTGATAGGTGGCTCGAATTTCGGATGCAGTTTTGTTGATAAGTTGGTAAGACGAATCGAGAATGTTTTTATTTTCTTCGACTACCAAACAAAGATAATACGCTTTTGTAACATTATCAACAGCATCAATTTCGGTTTTTGTTTCGCTGCGCGTCGAAAAATCAAGATATGCTTTTGACGCCTGCAACCCAACCAAATATTCACCACTAAAAATAAGTTGCGAAACGGTCAAATCGAAAGTAGTATTTTGTTGCACGCCCAATGGAAGAGATGGAGTGTCGTGAAAAAACTGGTTGAGATCGCTTCCTTTGGTTATTGGAACGTTATTTTGATCTTTCGCAACATAAAGGGCTTGTCCTAAATTGAGCGACGGCACCGAAAAAATATTTTGGTACGACACTTTTCCACTTACTTGCGGCAATCCAATTGCAGTCGTTTCCCAAATTTTCTTTTTAGCTGTGGTAATGTCGTCCTTCGCCATTTTGATATTGTAACTATGCTGCACCGCATAATTTTGCGCGTCCATCAATGTAATGGAAACCGCGCTTGTATTGCTTTGCGATGTTTGACCGTGAGTCCTGCTCACATAAAAAAACAAACAGCACAAAACGATACCGGTTAAAACATACTTTTTTCTACTCATTGTTTGATAATTTTAATTGCTGTAACTTTTCGTTTAATAAATCCAGTCCTTTTTGACTGCATATTCCATGGAGATGATAGACAAATATTTCGTTGAACACTTTTTGCGATGTAAATTCGCTTTGTTGAAAGAAATCTGTTTCAATAATTTTTTCAACCCGCGAAACGTGGAGTTTTGCAATGACTTCGCTGTCAAGGTCTGCTCTGTAAAAACCTTCGGCTTTGCCTTTGTTTAAATTATTAAGAATATATGTCATCGTTTTTTGACGTCGGACTGAAAATATTTTCTTGTGTAATTCGGGATAATATTTTCGCAAATCATATTCAACAGCCGGATTGAACTGCTTGTTCATCTCGTTCATCAATTTGTTTACAGCAAAAAGTTCTTCAATGGCGTTTAGATTTTGGTCGATAACCTTGTCGAAAAAACAAACCTTTTCTTCCATATCCATATCAACAACTTTTTTTACCAGATCAGATTTATCAACAACATAGTGGTATAGCGTTTTTTTTGACATTCCCAATTCGCGGGACACATCGTCCATACTCACACTCTTGATACCGTATTTCAAGAAAAGCGGACGGGTTCGTGTAATTATATCTGATAATTCATTTTCCATGCAGCAAAACTACGTAAACTTTTTTGTTTTGGAAACTTTTGATGAGTTAAAAGTTTTTAAGGTTTAGTTAAAAAATCTAACCGATTGTTTTTCATTAAAAAAAAATTGACAATTTTCTCAATTTTGATTTTCAATTGTTAAATTTGAATTTTTATTAACAACCATTTTTATGACAAGTCCGGATATTAAGAAAATAAGAATGCATAGTTTCGAAGAAACTTCGTTCAAGTTTCTGATGCAAAAGCGTATTTGCAAAGTGTTGATTATTTGCAGCAACTACGACATTTTTCTTATCGAAGAAGACGGTCGCGTGGACGAGCAAATTTTTAACGAATACGCATCGTTGAATATTCGATACCCGCCATTGTTTATACACGCTAACTCCGCCGAAAAAGCAATGCGCATTTTGCACGACGATCAAATTGATTTGGTCGTTTCGACGCTAAGCTTTACCAATGTTGATATGTTTACGTTTTTCAATTCGATAAAAATTCGTTTTCCAAAAATTCCGATTGTTGTATTAACTAATTTTTCACGCGAAATAAGATTGAAACTCGAGAAAGCAGATTTGTCAGCAGTTGATTATGTTTTTTCGTGGTTAGGTAAAGCAGAAATTTTGTTGGCAGTTATCAAATTGATTGAAGACAAAATGAATATGGTTAACGACATCGAAAATATCGGTGTGCAGGCAATTCTTTTAGTCGAAGATTCGGTGCGGTTTTATTCCAGTTATTTGCCCAATATTTATAGAATCATTTTGGAACAGTCAAAAGATTTTATGACCGAAGGACTCAACGAACATCAGTCAATGCTCAGGTTGCGTGGTCGTCCAAAAATAATCATGTGTAAATCGTATCAGGAAGCGCTCGAAATATATAATAAATATAAAGACAATCTGTTGGGCATTATTTCAGACATTAATTTTCCGGCAGTTATAAATGGACCAAAAGACGCATTAGCCGGACTGAAACTTGCGCGAATAGTAAAAGAAGACGATCCATTTTTCCCATTCCTTCTACAATCATCTGATGGCGGACATGAAAAAACTGCTAAAGAAATTGGCGTCGGATTTATAAATAAAAATTCAAAAACATTATCCATCGAGTTGCGCGATTTTGTTATGCGCTATTTTGCTTTTGGCGATTTTATATTTGTTAACCCCGACTCCAAAGACGAAATTGCTCGCGCACATGATCTCAAAACACTGCAGCACCAGTTAGAAAAAATACCGGGCGATTCATTATTTTACCACACCCACCGTAATCATATTTCGAAATGGTTGAAAGCGCGCGCTTTGTTTCCATTGGCAGACATGATTAAGGCATTGACACCCGAAGATTTTAAAGACATCGAAAGTTTACGAAATTATTTAGTTCATGCTATTGCCGAATTCCGCTTAAATAAAGGTCGCGGTGTTATTGCAAAATTTGATCGCAACCGATACGACGAATATTTTACATTTACACGCCTGGGCGACGGCTCTGTTGGAGGAAAGGCGCGCGGTCTGGCTTTTATCGACACATTTCTGCACAAATATAAATTGTTTAACCAGTTTCCGAACATCTCCATAAAAATTCCACGTACATTGGTTCTGTGCACCGATATTTTCGACGAATTTATGGAGCGCAACAAACTTTATACAATTGCATTGTCCGACGCACCGGACGAAGAAATATTGAAAGAATTTGTTGGGGGTCGTTTTCCGCACGAAGTTTTCAAAGACCTGGAAGTATTTGCAAATGTTACAAAAAATCCAATTGCAATCCGTTCGTCGAGTTTGTTAGAAGATTCGCATTACCAACCGTTCGCCGGAATCTATTCGACATATATGATTCCAAAAGTCGATAGCGACCCAAAATTGATGATGCAAATGTTAACCGAAGCAATCAAATGCGTTTACGCATCGGTATTTTTCAAAAGCAGCAAAGCTTATATGACCGTTACGCAAAATGTTATAGACGAAGAAAAAATGGCAATAGTATTACAGGAAGTTTGCGGTAACCGTTACCGCGATAAATTTTATCCGACAGTTTCGGGTGTTGCACGTTCCATCAATTTTTATCCGATAGAACCGGAGACGCCGCAAGACGGAATTGCAAACATTGCCTTGGGACTTGGTAAAATAATTGTCGATGGCGGAAAAACATTACGATTTTCGCCGGCATGGCCTAAAAAAATATTGCAACTTTCGTCAACTGATATGACATTGCGCGAAACGCAAAAATATTTTTATGCGCTCGACCTCGATGCTAAAAGTTTTAAACCAGATATTGACGAAGGTGTTAACATTAAAAAAATTGACATTCGCGATGCTGAAGGCGACAATGCAATAAATTACGTGGCATCAACTTATGATTACCAGAACAATGTCATCCGCGACGGAACCAGATATGCCGGGAAAAAAATAATTACGTTTTCGAATATCCTACAACACGCAACTTTTCCGTTGCCCGAAATTTTAAAAACACTTTTGCAGATTGGTCAACGCGAAATGAACAGTCCGATTGAAATCGAATTTGCCGTTAATCTCGACACACCGCCGGATCAACCTAAAATATTTTCGTTTTTGCAAATCCGTCCGATTGTAGAAAACACCGAAGTTGTTGATATGAATTTTGAGCAGATTAAAATTCAGGATACAATTTTATCGTCTAATCAAGCGCTCGGCAACGGAATAATAAAAGACATTGTCGATTTTGTTTATGTTAAGCCCGAAGCCTTTAATGCCGCCGATAGCAAAACAATTGCCGCCGACGTCGAAAAAATTAACGAAGCATTTGTCAGGGAAAAGAAATTTTATATTCTGGTAGGTCCGGGACGCTGGGGCTCCAGCGATCCATGGCTCGGTATTCCTGTAAACTGGGCGCAGATTTGCAACGCGCGCGTGATTGTAGAATCTGGTCTCGAAAATTATAGAATTGATCCAAGTCAGGGAACTCATTTTTTCCAGAACCTCACTTCGTTTCGTGTTGGTTATTTCACCATCAACCCGTTTAATAAAGATGGTTATTATGATGTAGATTTTTTGAATCAACAACCTACTATTTACGAAGACAAATATTTACGACACATTCGTTTCGCTTGTCCATTGGAAGTTGTTATTGATGGTTCGCGCAATAAAGGCGTTATTTTTAAACCTGAACATTTGAAGGATATTGAACCGGAAATTTTGAAGTCTGAAAGCAGTTGATAATTGAAAATTGAAAATTGAAAATGGCACAATGCGTAATAGAATTTTCAATTTTCAATTTTCAATTTCCAATTTTTATTTCTTTTTAATTGAAATATCGAGTATTTGAACCTGCATGTCTTTACGCGTAGTGCTGTTGCTGTTTTTCCATCGCTGAAATTCTTCAGACGAAAGGTCTTTCAATTCTGATTTTACTTTATCACTGAGCGACGGTTTGTTAAGTGGGTCTTTCGAGAAAATAACAAAAATACGCCAACTTTCCATCGGTGGAGTTTCGCAAACAAGATACAATTCGTCAAGAATAGCACCTTTGTCTTTATAAACGTCATTGTTTTTCGAAAAGAAAATATATTCTTTGTCGCCTTCTACCGGCATTCCGTTTTCCATTGTAGCAGGTACGGTTTTATAAGGCAACATGCGCGACGATATTTTTGTGTCATCGACAAACACGGTAACATAGCCACTTACCGGACTTTTGAAATAAAGAAACATATCGTCGCCATCCATAAAATCAGTCGCTCGGTTATTCTTTTTGTTTCCCGAAAGTGTGAATGTTTCGAACGAAACAGGAACGTCAACAATTTCGCGGGCTTTTATTTTTACTTCGCAACGCCAGTCGGTTATGTTATTTTTTTTGTCGCCTTTCAGTTCTGTATATTCTTCTTTCAACAGTTCAACCATTTCGCCTTTTACCAGCGTATTTGCTATGGTGTTAAACCGTGTTTGGGTTTCAATTTTCGAACCGGTTTGGACATTTGAAATATAAGTTGCATTGCCTTGTTCTATCACAGTACCAAAAGCGTTTTGTATAGCATCGATAATTGCGAGTTGTTTTGCTTTTTCTTTGCATTGTTTTACACTTAAATCTTCGGTAATGGTTACTTGCGCTTTGCCGCTTGTGGTGACAACTTTGGGTTCTTTTTGTGCGACTAATAAAAGAGGCAAACAAATAATTATCGTCAAAATAAATAATATCTTTTTCATTTTATTAAATTTTACATTTGAAAAACGTGTTCGTATAAACAAAAAAGCAGCTACCACAAAAGGATAACTGCTTTTTAATATCATGGGCATAAAATTACATACCCATCAATTTCTTGAGATCTTCTTCGTTTGCGTTCAATTTATCTTTCAACACTTTTTTAACTTCTTCTTTGGCTGTATTTAGAGCCTGTGAGCTATTGTAGAACAAACGAACTTGCACTTCAATTTTGCCTTTTTCTAAATTTTTGTAAGTGTCGCTACTGCGATAAAGTTTGAAAAAAGGTTCAACCTTACCCATTTTTTGCGCAATTACGTTTTTAGCTGATTGAACAACTTCTGTAACCGATTCGCCGCTTTGTGTGCTAAGTTGCGTATTGCCAATATTAGCGCTTACAAGCGAAGCGATGTTTGTAGAAACCTGCCCTGCCAAAGCCAATTTTGCAGTTTCGATAGCCTGCATGTTACCGGCTGTTTTATCGGAAGCTACTGCGTTACCATCGGCATACATGTAAAGCGGTTGCCCTTGGTCATCGGTTTGCAATTGTTTTTCCCAAGCTGCGTCTAAGAGTTTGTCCATTGGTAACGAACCCGGATCTGTTCTCCAGCCATCTTTTTCTAACTTTTTTTGCTCCTTTCGGGCATTTTTTGAGGCTTTTTCTTTAACCTCGCTTTTCAACTCTTTCTGGCTCTTTTGTCCAAAAGAAACAGAGAAAACAAACAGTGCTGCTAAAAATAATACTACAGACTTTTTCATAACAAAACAATTTTTAGTTAATAATTATATTTACAAATGTACAAATAAAACTCTAAATTTGTGAAATTATTATAAAATTTTATAAATTTGTTAGAAATTCAATTTTTACACTAATTTCTAATGTATTAAACTTTTTTTTGATAATATTTATTGTATGAAAAAGCAGCTAACCTTATTTTTTTTACTTTGACCGCTTCATACAATTATAACAAAACTGAAACGTTTTAATAGCAATTATTATTAACCTAAAATATTACGATTATGATTTCTGTTTCAAAAACATTAAAACAGTTTATTTTGTCAATTTTGTTTCTGAGTCTTTTTATTGACTTGCCTGCGCAGAACTTCGACTCAATAGTCAATTCAATGCAAAACCAGTTCAATAAATTTAAAGACAACAACCAAAAAATGTTCGACAATTTTGTCAAAAAAAATGACGAAGATTTTGCAAACTTTCTTAAAAACGCATGGAAACAATATGCGCTTATTGCCGGTGTAAATCCCGACGACAGTCCCAAACCCAAGGACAAACCGGTGGTCGATAAACAAACCATCAATCAACATAAAGTTGAAGAAATTCCGGTTGTCAACGACAAGACTGTTTTTGTCTCCAAACCAATAGCCGTTTCGCCAACAAAGGAATTAGACGAGCCCGACGCATTTCCGACAAACAACGTCGAATTTGATTTCTATGGCGCTCCTGTAAAAATAAAGTACGACAAAAACTTTATTACAAAATTATCCGGCAACATCGACGAAGAATCGATGGCGAATTATTTCACCAAAATGAGTTCGACCAAGCACTATCATTTTATCGACCAGTTGATGTCTTACAAAACCAATTTCAATTTAAACGACTGGGGATATTACAAATTATTGTACGCCACAGCAACCAAAATGACAAGTGATAAAAATTCAGCAAATTTACTCACATGGTTTTGTTTAATCAAATCGCGGTACAAAGTTAAAATCGGATATAATCAAAACAACATTTATTTGTTGCTTCCAACGGCACAAACGCTTTACGGTTTGCCATATTACACATTCGACAACCAACGCTATTTTGCATTAGAAAAAAACATCGGCAGCATTTTTACTTACGACGGCAATTATCCCGACGCAATTCTGATAATCGATATGTCAATGCCGAATCCGTTAAATCTTGGACAAACAACCAAAGAACGCAAATTGTCCTTTAATTATCACGACTCGGCATATTCGTTTACAATAAAATATAATTTAGACAATATGAAGTTTTATGACGAAGTTCCATTGTGCGACATCAAAGTAATGTTCGATGCACCATTGCCGCCGATAGCAAAAGAATCTGTTTTACAAAATCTGAAACCATTAGTTAAAGGACGCTCGCAACTTGACGCCACAAACTTGCTTTTAACATTTGTACAAACCGCATTCGAATATAAAACCGACCCTGAACAATTCGGGCGTCAGAAATACAATTTTGCCGAAGAAACTTTATATTATCCCTTTTGCGACTGCGAAGACCGCGCTGTACTGTTTACCTATCTTGTTAAAGAATTGGTCGGACTTGAATGTATAGGTTTGGGTTATCCGGGGCACATGTCGTCGGCAGTGCATTTCGACGAAGAAGTTGACGGAGACAATCTGATGTATAAAAATAAAAAATATATAATTTCTGACGCAACATATATCAACGCACCGGTTGGAATGTGTATGCCGCAATATCTTGGCGTTGCTGCAAAAGTCGTGTCGCTCGATAACGTCCAAAATAAAACCATTATACAAAACAAAATGTGGAGTATTGCTAACAAAGCCGGCGGACACAAAGGCGATAATACAAAAAATATTGTTTTCGATGGCGACGGAAATGCTTATTTGACAGGATTCTTTAATGGCACTGCAACCTTTGGTCCGACCACACTCAAAGCAAACGGTACAAGCAAAAATGCTTTTGTTGCTAAAATCGATCCAACCGGAAATCCGTTGTGGGCAAAACAATTTGCGGGCGATGGCGACGATTACGGACGAAACATTACACTCGACGAGAACAACAATTGCTACATAACCGGAATATTTGGAAAAACATTGATTGTCGGAAATGAAAAATTACAAAAAGTAGCAGACATTGGTGTATTTACAGCCAAGTTGGACAAAGCTGGAAACATCAAATGGGTTAACCAGTCGGACATCGATACTTTTTCGCGTAAAAACGATTATGTACTGGTTACAAAATTCGATAATAAAGGCGACCACTTAGCTTCTCTTTTGCAAGAAGCAAATGAAAATTTTGACAACTACGGCATCAGTTTCGACAATACCGGAAATTGTATTATTACGGCAAATTTATACGCATCGGCAAGAGTTGCAAGTATGTCAAATGTTCGTTATGACGCTTCGGCAAAATTCAATCTTACCAAAATATGGAAAGACGAAATGGACAGACTTGTAAGCGATAACACAGAGAAAACCATCGCCGGAATTTTTGCATTTTTCAAAACAATGAATATGAGTGGCAGTGTTATTAGCGGACGACAAATTCAAGACGCGCTCGATTCGAACAATCCTAATTTTAAGAAAGCCGCGCCAAACATTTATAAAAGTATCGGCAATATTTTATCTTTAGAAAATTCGGGAGGCGTAATTACTGTAAATACCAAAGGTGGCGCCGATGTTGAATTTGCAAACCTGATTCTGAAAGATAAAGCGAAATTGCAAATCAATACTTTTAAAGGCGGGAATGCACAGGTTCAAATTTTATCGGGCGCAAACTTAGGACAAGCAGTCATCAAATTCGATTTGAATTTTGTTAAACTTTTAAAAACATCAGGCGACTTATTGTTCGATTACGATAAAGACAGTTCGCAAAAAACGGTAAATCTAAAGAAAGATATTTTACAATAACAATGGACAATGGATAATTGACAATGGATAATTGACAATGGACAATGGACAATTACTTGAATTGTCAATTATCCATTGTCAATTAATTTCACCTGCCACAACATTAAAAAAAGTTTCTTTTCCTTTTTCGTATAAGCCATTTTTGTCGAAATTCCATTGCCAGAATTTTTTATTCGACATATTTTCTAAATTAACAAATACCAACGGTTTATGTGTTTCGGACTTTAGTTGTCTGTCGATATTTATTTCTTCGTAATCGGTTATCAAAGTCGAAGAAAATTTTTTAAGCGCGTCTAAATGCGATTGTTGTATGCGTCGTTTAATTGCAAATAATTCGTCGTCATTATAAATATTTAATTTCTTTAAATTGTCAACAACCAAAATATCCAATTGATTGAGAATATTTACCGACACTACAAAGTCAAAAGAAATATTTTTGTCAATTCCAAAGTTTGACGAATCGAAACTTAGGTCGTTAAGTTTTGTTTTGATTTTGTTTTTCTTGAATTGTTTAATTGCTTCATAAACGGCTTCAATAGTTCCACCTGTAATGTCGGCAGTAATGAGTTTCACATTTTTGATGGATTTGACTTTGTTGCAAATTTGTGCCGGATGAATAATGTCAACCAAATAAACCATTTCAAATGCAGCAATCAATTCGTTTAGCGGGACGTCGAGCAGCCAACCACTGCCCAACACGCAAACAGATTTTTTATTTTTACCTGATGCAGCATTTAAAATGTAATCGCGTGTGTTTTGCAGGTGTTGTTTCCAACCAGTTTCTTCGCGCAGATAACGGCTGATAATTCCATCTTGATCAATTTTATAACCAAGCGCTTTTGCTTTCTTTTCGAACGATTCTTTTTGCCAAAACACGCTTGTTAATTTAAAAGAAAAAACATCCGGTTCATGTTAATAATTACTTCGTTCGACATTTTGAGTGCGTCTTTACCAATTTTGCCGTAATAATTTATTGTATTTTGATTTGGCACATCAAGATATAATTTAACGTCTTTTAATTCTGTCAGCTTTGTACCAACTTCAATTGTCAGATTAGAAACTTTAATGCCGGTAAGGTTTTTTTTACCACCTATTGCTTCGAGTTCTACTTTGTCAATCTTATCTTTTATGTCGTCTTTATAACGATCATAAAATTTTAAATACAGTTTGGTTGTTCGCGCACCGGTATCAAATTTAAAATTCAAAATATCATTTTTGTATTTCACTTTTACAACCGGAACTAAATCGTCGAGTGCAAGATTGGCTAATTTACTTTTGGTGGGGAATGCCGGAAACATTATTTCATTTTTATTAAAGTGGAAACGAATTTCGCCCAATTGATTGATTACAGGAAAACCAAGAATACCGTTCATTTTATAAGTTCCCTTCTGAAACGTTAAAGCAGAGTCTGGCATAATGATAAAAACAACATTTGAAATTTCGATATTGCCAAGTTTAATTTTATCGGCGTAACCAAGTTTTGATTTAATAACATTAGAATTTGATGAACTGACATCAATTGTTTTATCTAATACATGTAAACCAATTTTTTTTGCATAAGTCTCTGTAACTGTTGACAAATTAGCACCGGTATCGAAAATGAATTCGTATTTCGAAGTATCAATAGTTACAGGTACACGCAACATTCCCAGAACATCGTCAATTAATTGGAGTTTTGTCTCTTCAAGTTTTACAATTTTTTGAGATGGAACGTCAGTTAATGCTTCCCATATTTGCATTTCAGATTTGAAATTTTTTTTTTCATCAGGACCAATTATGGAATCATAATTTGTCATTAGTTTTTGGAGTGTTGCAGCAGCTTCTTTATATTGAAATAACTTAGCATGATTTTGGGTTTTTAACTCATAGATTGTAAATATATTATCTTTAATCGGTGACTTCAATAAAGTATCAATAAACATATTTGAAATTTCGGGTTGATTGAAAACACCATGTACTAATGCAAAGAAAAACAATCTTTCTTGATATGTCAATGCTGCGGCATTTTTTTTCAGAGTATCTCTGAATTTAAAAAAATCTTTGGTTTCATAATAACTTCCAAGTAGCGAATCGAGTTTTGGATTTAAATGTACAATACCGGCAGGTTGATTTCCACAACTTGAAACTATTAAGAAAATCGCAAAATAAATAAGCAGTAAACTTCTTTTCATAATGGTAGCGTTTTTAAGTAAATGATCAAGAATAATCTTCGGGTATTAGACCGCGCGCTGTCCACTTGTCAACCGGTAAAGATAATTCTTTGATATATCCTGAATAAATATCAAAAATCCAGCCATGAATGAGTGGATATTTCTTTTTCCTAAACGCTCTCGTCAAAATAGGCGTTTTAAGTACATTCTGAACTTGTTCTATGACATTATACTCAGCAAGTTTGTCAAGGCGTTTCTCAATGTTTTCTATTTGATCTAATTCGGATTTGTGTCGGTAATATATTTCTTTTATGGGATTTACCCAGTTTTCGACTAATTCGTGTTCGATGCCGTTGTAGGCAGCTTTAATGCCGCCGCAAGCATAATGACCAAGTACAATTATGTGTTCGACTTCCAATATTTCGACAGCGTATTCTAAAATTGCCAGCAGATTAATGTCCATCGAACCTACCTGATTGGCAATGTTGCGATGTATAAATTCTTCGCCGGCGTCAACCTTAGTAATTGATGTTATTGGCACACGGCTGTCGGAACAACCAATAAACAAAAAACGTGGCTTTTGTTCTTTCGAAAGTTCATCGAAAAAAGATGGGTTTTGTTTCAGATGTTCGTCAACCCAATCTTTGTTGTTAATAAGTAATTGGTTGTAACTGCTGTGTCGCATTTTTAATTATAGCATTAGTGCATCTTCTAAATTAAGACATTCTTTTTCTCTGACGCCTTTTGGCGTTTGCTGTAACGTGCAACATTGATGATATAAATCGTGCTCGAAGAATAAAATATAATTATTTTGTAATGCTTCGTTAATAAAATCTTCGCGTTCCTGCATCGATTCTATCGGTCTGGTATCGTAGCTCATTACATAAGGTACCGGAATATGTGCAATGGTCGGAATAACATCTGCCATATAAACTATTGTTTTTCCGTCAACGCGAATGTATGGCAACATTTGTCCGCCCGTGTGTCCGTCAAAAAATTTTACACTGACGCCCGGAAATAATTCGCCTTCCGTTTCAATTAATTTTAAATGACCACTCGCTTGCATGGGTAAAATGTTTTCTTTTAAAAACGACGCCTTTTCGCGACGGTTTGGCTTTGTTGCCCATTCCCACTGCGTTTTATTGACTAAATAATTTGCGTTGGGAAAAGTCAATTCATAATCGGTTTTTGCATCGTTCCATTTAATTGCGCCACCACAATGGTCAAAATGTAAATGGGTTAAAAAGACGTCGGTAATTTGACTTGCATTTACTCTGGCTTTTTGCAATGAAGTTTCAAGGCGGTCGTTGCCGTTTAAGAAATAATTGGACATAAACTTTTCGTCTTGTTTGTTGCCAATACCACAATCAATTAATATTTTGCGGTTTTCTGTTTCGACAAGCAGGCAACGCATCGCCAAGTTGATGCGGTTGTTTTCGTCTGACGGATAAACTTTGCTCCACATTGATTTTGGTACAACGCCAAACATAGCGCCGCCATCGAGTTTTATATTTCCTGTTTCTATTGCTGTTAATTTCATAAATTCTATTTTAAAAAATCAATCCTGATAAAATTCGTAATAATAAACCCAATTTACAGCCTTGGGAATATTTTGTAATTGCGGATAATCAGCATTTTTTTCGCGAATTAATCCGCTTGGATAAAAACTATATGTTGCCGTAAAATCGCAATGATTGTTGCTGTCATACGAACTTTCACTAACCATAAGATTGTTGCTGTTGTAAGTGTAAACCATTCGCTCCGACAATTGATTATTGGTATATACAAATATTTCATTGTTTTGATGTTGCGAATTATATTTGTAAATATACATATTTTCTGTTCCGTCGTTTTTCGAATTCATGTATTTTTCCAAATCGTTCTTTTTGGTATAACTGTAGGTTTCTTCTTGTAAAATGCGCGCCTGATTGTCTCGCGTTATTTTCTTGACAGGAAAGCCGTCTTTATTGCAAATGACGGATATTTTTTGACGGTCGTTGTTAGTCTCAATATAAATTTCGTTTTGAAAATTATTTTTGTCGTACAAAATTATTTGCTTAACAAGAATTTGTTCGGGACGAAAATAATTGACAAAATATTTAATCAAAATACTGGTTTCTAAATTAGTTTGATTATATACTATTTTCTTTTGGACGTCTTTATTACTACCGTCATCCTGATAAATAATTTCGTCGGTAAGACTGCCATTTTTATCGTAATCTTTGACTGAATAAAGAACGCTGTCTTTCGAATTTTCTTTTAGCGAATATATTCTCAAAGTTTTAATCTTTAATTCGCCATATAGTTTTTGATCGGCTTGTTGATAAGGAAGTTTTTTATCTTCGTCGGTACACGAAATGCCTAATATCAAAATGAGTCCAAAAATAATCCGTCCGAAAGTATTTATTGTCATTAGTAGTTATTTTGTAATTCGTTTAAAAATAATATCGTCAGCCAATTCGCAATCCATTGCTGACTTTTTGTTGAGGCTGTAAAAGTATCACATTATTTTCTTCGTTATAAATGCCAAGTACCAAACATTCCGACATAAAACCGCCAATATTTTTTGGCACAAAATTTACAACAGCTATAACTTGTTTGTTTGTTAAATCATCTTTTTTGTAGAAATGAGTAATTTGTGCACTCGATTGTTTAATACCCAATTCGCCAAAATCGATAGTAAGTTTATAAGCTGGTTTTTTAGCTCTCGGAAAATCATTTACATCAATAATAGTGCCTACCCGCATTTCTACTTTCTCAAAATCGTCCCATGTAATCATTTTATTTGAATCGTCCCATTTTTTATATACAAAACCTGACAGGTTTTAAAAACCTGTCAGGTTTATTTAATGAAGAAATTATCTCTTAACGATTCGTTTGATGCCTTTGTTCATATTGCTGCTTTTGAAAGCTGCAATTTTGCGCGCCAGATCGCCCGATTGTTTGTGTACTTTAATCATGCGCAACAGTTCTTCGGGTGGATAAGTGTTTACGTGGCTCGATGTTTTTACGCTGCCCATTGGTGATTGGTCGCCTTGATGCGGTGGACGCGATTGGAAATGTGCCGCTTTTAATCCACCTTGAATAACCCCATCGTTAATAATTAATGGATTGCCTTGTGCATCGGCAAAATAAAGCATGTTATTCGTTTCGTCATATTCTTCAATATTATTAAAACCATCGGCAATTAATACCAGATAAAATTGATTATTATGGGTTGTAGAAGGTAATTTTGGCATTACATAGTCAAATGCAAAAGTACAAGTATCTTTATTAGAGCCAACTTCTGCATCGGCAACACTTTGACCAGTTAACACGTCAATATGATTCCACCAATTACCTGCTGAACCATAACCACCGGAAGCAAGATTACCGTTTTGTCCCGGTTGACCAATAGTATTCGTATAATAATCGTAAATTAAAATACCATAATTGTTTGCATTAAAAGCGTCATACCAAAGATATAAAATATTCCAGTTTTGCGAAGCTGTAACAGTTGAAGTACCGATATTGTAAACATTATAAGTTACTGTTCGTGCGCGAGCGTTATTAATTGAGTCAGCCGGGTGTGTGTCGCCTAATTGCCAAGCAACCAAATCATATCCGCTAACAACTCCAGAATTCGTAGGCATAAAATAAGTACCGGCGTTGGCATGGTTACTGGCTACATAAGCAGCATAACAGAAACCATTTGATGTGGACGGATCTCTTGTGAAAAAATTATAGTCAACCCAGATGTAACCATTGTCGCCCCATTGTGTACTCCACGAATTTGCTACGCGAAATGCTTGCTTGGTATCGCTGTAACCAACCAATATCATTGCATGATAAGCATTTTGAACTTCCGCTGCTACATAAGTATCATGAGAAATTACTCCTGAACTATTCCAAGCCATAAAACTATCGCCCAAGCGCGCACCAAAAACTATTGGACGCTTTTGTGCTAAATATCCTTTAAGCACAGATACATTTGTATTGTCTATTTTACGATAGTTGTCTATTTTATGCAAATCGCTTGTTACACCTGTACCTGTGGCGCAGTTGCCAAGATTGGTATATGGAACGGTTTGTAAATGCGTAATACCACGCGAAACGATTAAATCTAAAGCCGATTCGAAATTGGTGCCATTACAATTTGAGCCTTTATCTCCAGTAGCTAAAGACCAGAACAAATCTTTCGGGCTGTATTGGTAAGAAGCTTGCGAAAGTTGAGATTGTGAATAATTATTTTCTAAAGCATCTAAAGCTGACTTGAGATTGTACGCCGTTGACCAGGCAACGCAAGTTCCGTATTGACCTTGATCACCGATTGGAGGAAAATAAGGAGTCAGATCAACTATAGCCGGCAGGTTTGTCGGAGAAGCACTTGAATCCTGCGGCAATACAATTGCATGTTCAACATGCGATGTATCGGTTGCCGGCGCAGTGTAACCCAACGCATTTTGGGCAGCCGAAATAATATTCTGAATCGCTTGCTTTGAACAACTGTTAACTGTTGTAATAACCGCAATAATTACCATAAAAGCAATTATTTGTTTTAATGATTTAATTTTCATAAATTTAATTTTATATTGTCAATAATAAAGCGTAAAGATACAAAATTCCGTTTCAAAATATAAGATTCGTATAAAAAAACAGCCGGATTCTGCGAAATTTTGTTGTTTAACACTTTCCTTGACGCGTTTTTGAATGTCCGGGACTTGTTATTGAATATCCGGGACTTGTTTTTAAATACTTAGGACTTGTTATTGAATGTCTGGGACTTGTTTTTGAATATCCGGGACTTGTTTTTAAATACTTAGGACTTGTTATTGAATGTCTAAGTTTTGCACACGCTACCTTTTAGCGATGATAATAAGCACTATTAACATGTTATGCGTAATCCGATGCAATGATATACAAATGTTTAAAAATATGTAAATAGAAAAATTGATAAAATGCAAAATCTATCTAAATTTGCTAAAACTATATATGTCAAAAATAGAAATAAATAAATTTACAAACGCCTTGCAAAAAGGTAAAGCCAAAGAAGATATTAAAAATGCTTATGCAAAGCATTTCGATATTCAATACGATATTTCTGCACATATTGACTTATATACACCACAAGTTTTATTTGAATTTAAATACGAAAAAAATCTTGAAAATCTGAAAGTAAGAGCGACTATTCTTGCTCAAATTTTATATTATGTTCGTCGCTTAAAATTTGGGCATACTGATAAACCAATTCCACCAATATTGTGCTTGGCAAATCATGACGGGGCAATTTTAACTGAAACACTGCAATGGTTAGAATATTATTCTGATACTGATGAAAAATATGATTGGGATTTAACTCCAAGTTTATCAGATACGAAATTAATAAATGATTTAACTAATAACCAAATTCTAAAAGATATACACGTTTATAAAATTCAAGAACTTGCAGGCTATTCTGAATTTTCGGATTTGCTACAAAAATATTTATCATCGCAATATGAATTAAAACTTATTGATAAAAAAATTATTACCGAAAGTAATTTCGGAGATGTTTACAATTATTGGAATAGTATTTTTGGCGAACAAGTGCGAAATGGTTTAAAAACATCTCGATATTTTGTATGCGACATTCAAGAAGGTAGAACTTTTTTCCAGAAAAATGATAGCAAAGTAGTTTTTATGTTAGCGGGCGAAGAAGCGAGAGTAAAAAAAATATTCTCAAGAGATTATGAGCATTTTTGGAATTTATATCAAAAAGTTGAAAACGCTAATATAATTCGCAGCATTATTGCTAAGATTGATAGATTGACAGATGAAACTTTGCGCCGTTTTTATGGCGAATTTTTCACTCCGGTTCGGTTTGCAAAAAAAGCCTTAGATTATATCGGAAAAACAATTGGTAAAAATTGGTGGCAGTCTGGCGAGTATCGTCTTTGGGATATGGCAGCAGGAACTGGAAATTTGCAATATCATTTGCCAGTTGATGCCTTAAAATTTAGTTATTTATCAACAATCTACAAAGAAGATGTTGAACATTGTACGAGATTGTTTCCTGATGCAACTTGTTTTTCAGTATGATTACCTGAATGATGATATTGAGAATTTGTTTCCAAATGGAAATATTAATTTTATGTATCAATGGAAATTGCCCGAAAAACTTTTAAATGATTTGCAAAACCCTAAAATAAAATGGATAATATTAATTAATCCACCTTTTGCCACAAGCCAGAAAGCAGGTCCGAGTGGCGGAAGCAAGCAAAGCGTTAGCGATACGAAATTGCGAAAAGTCATGCATAAAAATGATTTAGGTGAAGTATCACGCGAATTATTTGCACAATTTTTATTTAGAATTAAAAGAGAATTTGAAAATAAAGTTGCTCATTTGAGTTTATTTTCACCCATCAAATATATAAACTCAACTAATGACCAGAAATTTAGAGATAAATTTTTTCAATTTGAATTTGAAAAAGGATTTTTGTTTTCGGCAGTTAATTTTGCAGGAACATCAAGAAGTAATCAATTTCCAATTGGATTTATTATTTGGAATTTAAACAAATCAATAAAACTCGAAGACCAAAAAATTCAGGTTGATTTATTTGATGAAAAAGTTGAAAAAATTGGGAATAAACTAATTAAATCGGTTCATAGAGATAAATTTTTGAGTAAATGGATTAAACGAGAACCGGCAACAATTGTTTATCCACCTTTTGGCTCAGCAATAGAAATTAAGTCAGATAATAAAGATAAGCGCGATAGAATATCAAAAGATTTTTTAATGTCGTTAATGTGCAAAGGAAATGACGTTCAAAATCAAAATTTTACTGCGCTTTTGTCGGTACCTTATGTTAGTGCCGGTGCTTTATCGGTTACAACAGAAAATTTTGAAAAAGCAATGGTTATTCATGCTGTCAGGCGTGTTCCCAAAGATAATTGGATAATTCATGCAGACCAATATTTAAAACCAGAAAGCCAATTGTCTGATGAATTTATAGTAGATTGTGCGATTTGGAATTTGTTTAGTAATTCAAATCAAACTGTTGCACTAAGAAATGTTCTTTATAAAAGGGAAACATACCAAATTCATAATCAGTTTTTTCCATTTCAATTAGCAGAAATAAATAAATGGAAAATTGCCGATAGTGAAATTAATATTTCAATTGCAAAAGATGAAGATAGATTTTTAGCAAATTGGCTTTCTAATAAAAGGTTATCAGCAGTAAGCAAAAAACTTTTAATAAAGGGAAATGAAATATATAAATTCTATTTCGCAAATTTAAATCAACTTAGAACGCCAAAATTTAAAATTGAAACTTGGGATGCCGGATGGTGGCAAATACGCAATGCACTTTCTGATGTCAATTTAGCAATTGATTTATTTGATGAATTAAAAATTTTGCATAACCAACTCAGAGATAAAATATCTCAACAGATTGATGAATATAAATTTCTGATAAGATGAACATAATCAATACGCATAATATAAAATATGCAATCCATACCTGCATTTTTCCCTGACGCACGGACTGACGCGCATGAAAAAATGCGAGTACAGTACAAATTTTTTTTCGTTTAGAATTGGTTATATAGTTTTGAACTGGACTATTGGCTATTTTAAGCAATTCTAAAAGTGCTTGTTTTTCGTTAAGTTACCTATCGGATGTAATTCCATGCCTGTTTTTCGGCAAAAGTACCTATCGGATGGCGATTCAGACTAATTCCGCAGCAAAAAGTGCTATCGGATGAAACTATAAGATGTGTATAAAAAATGTTTTTTCATTTTCGTACCATTTATGCGCCTTCGTAGAAGGCAAATAGCGATAGAATAAAATTTAATAGTCAATCTATTTTGCCCCATTGGGCAAGACCGAAATGGTTAAATTAATTTTCTATCGCTATAAGCCATCTACGATGGCAAATGGCTATAGATTGCATCAGATAAGTGTTTCAGAAATTAGCATAATTTTTTATCGGACAACAATGATATAAATTTATAAAAATTGCGTTAATTTGCATTTTTAAATTTCGATGAAAAAATTTGACCAGCTCATAACGCTTTTTTACAGGCTGACATTACCCGTTTTGCCGGTTTTTATTCTTCTGCGCATATACGAGTATTATACTGCAACAAGCAAATTGAATGTTAATTGCAGCAAATTATTAATTTGGATATGGTCGTTGGTGTACGATGTTTATACCTGGTTTTTCTTGTGCTTGATTTTAATTCTTCCGTTTGCCATTTTATGGTTTATAAAACCCAAAATAGCTAAATGGTTCGCTTTAATAATAAACGGAATCATTATTTTATGCTGCTTTAGCTTGCAGGTAGTTTACAGCGAAAGATTAACGCCATTTGATCACGAATTTTTTATCCGTTCGTCTTCCGAAACTTGGGAAACTTTGTTGAGCGTACTTGGCGGTCGCACCATGCTCATTTTGCCGGTTATATTTTACATTGCCGGATATTATCTTTTGTACAATTTTTATTTTTCTAAACGACAAATCCATCGCGCAATACCAATTTCATTTGTCGTTTTAGGACTCGTGGCAATTATTTTTCCAAATCAAATTAAACAGAATCCCAAAAAGTTTTGTCAGATGACCGATTATTATTCGGCAGTAAACAAAATACGCTACTGGACAACCGACAGTTATACATTTTTATATAACAAAAAATTTAATAACTTAAACAATTTAAGTCAGCAAGAAATTGACAAAGAAATTGAGTTTTACCAGTCCATCAATCATTTCCGTTGGGTTGACAAAGAATATCCGTTTTTGCATTTCGACGACTCGAAAAATGTCCTGAAAGATTATTTTAACGAAAGTACAACTCAACCAAACATTGTCATTATTATTTACGAAGGTTTGTCGCGCGATTTCAGCGGTCCAGACGCCGAATGTGGAAGTTGGACGCCTTTTTTGGATTCGCTTTCCGAGCACAGTTTGTCGTGGTACAATTGTTTAAGTACAGCGCAGGGAACTTTTGGTTCGTTGCCGGCTCTTACGGGTTCGTTGCCATTTGGTAACAAAGGTTTTACTTTGATGACGCAACCGCCGGAGCATATTAGTCTGATAAAAATTCTGAAAAAGAATAACTGGAATGCTTTTTATTTTATCGGCGGCACTGTCAATTTTGACAATTTTGGCGGCTACATGCGTTTACAGGGTATCGATTACATCAGCAACCATTTCGGTAAAAAATATAAACCAATGGGACCCGACGAAAGCGGCTGGACACTTGGTTATCCCGACGAAGCCTTGTTTTCTAAAAGTTTAGATGTGCTCGATTCCATCAAATCGCAAAAATATCTCAGCGTTTATTTGACTTTGACAACGCATACGCCTTTCATTTTCGACGAAAAAGAGAAATACGAAAAACTTTTCGAAGCAGAATTGCAAAAACGCAAAATCAGCGACGCGCAAAAATCGCAATTGCGAAAATTCAGCCCAATGTTCTCAAGTTTTATGTATTCTGACAATGCGATGCGTAACTTTTTTGCGCGCTATAAAAACCGTCCCGAATTTAAAAACACTATTTTCATAATTGCCGGCGACCACCACCATTTTTATTATCCAACCCGCACCATGATTGACGACTATAATGTGCCGCTGGTTATTTATTCGCCTTTGCTTAAAAAAGCCCAGCGTTTCGAAAGCGTCAACAGTCATTTCAATATTACACCAACAGTTCTTGCGTTGTTAAAAGGCAATTATCATTTGCAATATTATCCGCGAGTTGTTTCGTTTATTGGCGATGTACTCGACACCTGCCGCACTTTCCGCAATATTCATCATTTGCCCTTTATGTTGACGTCGCGCGACATTAACGACTATTTGTACGACGATTATTATATTGTGGACGGAATGTTGGAAAAACTGAAACCGGGTTTGAATCTTGACGACATTGACGACAACGTTCTGACTGCAAAATACAAACGGATATTGGACAATTTTAAAATCTTGAATAATTATGTCTGTCAAAATAATAAATTGTATCCGGAAAGCGAAAATATTTACGACAATACTTTCGAAATGCTTGCACAAATGCAGAACGACAGTTTGATAAAGCTTACGCCCAACAGTCTGGATTATAAAACAATTGCAACATATAAACCGCCGTCTGGTTTGACAAAAATAAAAATAGAAATTTCGTTCGAAATACGTTTTAAGAAAGCCGAGCGCGAAGAAATTCCGCAAATTATTACCAGCATTTCTTCGAAAGACGAAAAGACGCGCTATTTGAAGTCAAATAAAGAAATTCGCGAAATTATTGACATCACAAAAACCGACAACGATTGGACAAAATACGTTGACGAAGATATTTTTGATATTCAACCTTACAACAAAAAAGGCGAATGTTCTATAAAAGTTGAACTTTGGAATTTGTTTAATTTAAACACCGACATCCGGAATTTTAAAATCAAATATTCTGTTCCGGCAAAATAATAAATTGACTAAAATTCTGTGAATCTTGTGGCAATTTTTTAATTTTTGGACAGCATCTTAGTTAATAAAATAGT
>Ga0265327_10000742_pt1 | contig 50671 bp, 51 predicted proteins | sample 41621metaG_FD_202089 | JGI IMG/M metagenome (GOLD analysis project Ga0265327, IMG submission 202089) | Rhizosphere microbial communities from Carex aquatilis grown in University of Washington, Seatle, WA, United States - 4-16-21 metaG | ecosystem: Host-associated > Plants > Roots > Rhizosphere... | reverse complement strand
AACCGAATTATAACCGTTTTTCACGACGCTATCGGAATGGCAATGCTTGCATCTCATAAGCTGAATATAAAATAAAGCCATTATATCATATGCCATCACTCGCTATTCAGGACTACCAAAACGCCTTGCATGAGAAGATTGTTCGCCCCGGATTACTCGCTCGACGAGTATCGAAGGATACTAGAGAAAATGCATGGTTTTTTATATGTCTATGAACCGGCCATGTTTGAGTATTTGGGGAACAGCCTGGCGGCCACGTTTGCCCATCGCCGTAAGCGCGAATTATTGCTGAAGGATTTATTGAATTACGAGCTGACGGCGGAACAAATTGCCGCGCTGCCCCGGTGCGGGACGCCGCCTATTGCCAACCTGGCACAATGCCTGGGCGTTTGGTACGTGTTGGAAGGCTCCACTTTGGGCGGGCAGATGATCGCACGGCATTTGTCGCGACAATTCGGCGCGGCGGCGGCGAAAGTCACTGGTTTCCATGGCGGCTATGGCGACAGGACGCAAGCGGAGTGGCAGGCGTTCTGCCGGTTGATGGAGCTTCATTTGCCGCCGGAAAAAGCCGATGAGATAGAGGAGGCTGCGCAGTCGGCGAAGCTGACTTTCCACTATTTAAGTGATTGGCTGCAAGACATTTGAGCTTGCCGCGAGGATGGGGCGGAGCACGGCCTTACGTGGCGGCGGACATCCCTGTCCGTGCGTTCCGTTCACAAACGGCTAAAGACCCGCTCCGCTGCCGCCAGGGTTTCGTCCAGCACGGCTTGGGAATGGGCGGCGGAGACGAAACCCGCCTCGAAGGCTGATGGCGCGAGGTAGGCGCCTTCCTCCAGCATGCCGTGGAAAAAGCGCTTGAAGCGCTCCACGTCGCAGGCCATGACCTTGTCTAAGCTGTCGACGGTCGCGGCGTCGGTGAAAAACAGGCCGAACATGCCGCCGACTTGGTTGCTTGCCAAGGCAATGCCTGCGGCTTTGGCCTTCGCTTTGAGGCCGTCGGTCAAATATAAGGTTTTGGCGGCGAGATCCTCGAAGAACCCCGGCGCGGCGACCAGTTCCAAGGTTTTCAGGCCCGCCGCCATCGCCACCGGATTGCCGGACAGCGTGCCGGCCTGGTAGACCGGGCCTAGCGGGGCCAGGTGCTCCATGATCGTCCGTCGGCCGCCGAAAGCCCCCACCGGCATGCCGCCGCCGATGACTTTGCCGAGCGTGGTCAGGTCGGGGGTGATGCCGTACAAAGCTTGCGCCCCGCCCAGGCCCACGCGGAAGCCGGTCATCACCTCGTCGAAAATCAACACCGACCCGTAGGCGTCGCAGACCTCGCGCAGGGTTTCCAAAAAGCCCGCGACCGGCGGCACGCAGTTCATATTGCCGGCCACCGGCTCGACGATGATGCAGGCGATCTCCGCGCCCAGCGTGGCGAACAGCGCGCGCACGGCGGCCGCGTCGTTGTAGGCCAGGGTCAGCGTATGCTCGGCTAAGGAGGCCGGCACGCCGGGCGAGCTGGGCACGCCCAGAGTCAACGCGCCGGAGCCGGCCTTCACCAGCAGCGAGTCGGAATGGCCGTGGTAGCAGCCCTCGAATTTGACGATCTTGTCGCGCCCGGTGAATCCTCGGGCCAGGCGGATGGCGCTCATCGTCGCCTCGGTGCCGGAACTGACCATGCGCACCAGATCGATGGACGGCACCAGCTCGCAAACTTTCTCCGCCATTGCCGTTTCGATCACGGTGGGCGCGCCGTAGCTCAAGCCGCGATCCACCGCCTCATGCACCGCTTGCAGCACTTGCGGGTGGGCGTGGCCGAGCACCATCGGCCCCCAGGAGCCGACATAGTCGATGTAGCGCTTGCCGTCGGTGTCGTACAAATACGGGCCTTCCGCCTTTTGCACAAACACCGGCGCGCCGCCGACGCTTTTGAAGGCTCGCACGGGGGAGTTGACGCCGCCGGGAATGTGTTGCTTGGCTTGCTCGAACAAGGTTGAACTCATGGCTTTGATATCTCGGTTGGAGGGTGGGTTGCGGTGGCGTATTCTATCGCTTATGGCTGCGGCCATTGAAACATCCCGCTTGCGAAAGTAGGCGGGGCTTTAAAACCTCAAAGCGTCGGCGTAGGCCGCATTAAACCGAACCGGCAAGCTAACCGTGTCCATTCCTGTCGTCGAATTCAAAGCCATCGCCAAATCCTACAACGGCTTGCAGGTGCTGGAAGAGTTCTATTTGAGCATTGCCGAAGGCGAGTTTCTCAGCTTGCTCGGCCCCTCGGGCTGCGGCAAGACGACTTTGCTGCGTTTGTTGGCGGGTTTCGAGGCGCCTGACCGGGGCGAGATTTTTCTCGACGGCGTCTGTGTCAATCCGCTCCCGCCCGACCGCCGCCCGGTCAATACGGTGTTCCAAAGCTATGCCTTGTTTCCGCATTTAAGCGTGTTCGACAATGTCGCTTTTGGCTTGAAAATGAAAAACGTCGTCAAAGCGGAGATTCGGCAGCGGGTCGGCGAGGCTTTGGCGGCGGTGCAATTGCCCGGATACGGCGAGCGCAAGCCCCGGCAGTTGTCCGGCGGGCAGCAGCAGCGCGTGGCTTTGGCGCGGGCTTTGGTCAATCAGCCTCGCGTGCTGCTGCTGGACGAGCCCTTGAGCGCCTTGGATTACAAACTGCGCCGGGCCATGCAGGTGGAGTTGAAAGCCTTGCAGCGGCGGTTGGGCGTCACTTTCGTGTTTGTCACCCACGACCAGGAAGAAGCCTTGTCCTTGTCCGACCGCGTGGTGGTGCTGCGCGAGGGGGTCATCGAGCAAATCGGCGTGCCGCGTGCGATTTACGAGCACCCGGCCAGCCGCTTTGTCGCGGAGTTCGTCGGCGAGGGCAATTTTCTGGATGGCGTAGTGTCCGGGCCGCTCGGCGAGATGTCAGCGTTCGCGGTGGTGGAAGGCACCGCTTGCGTGCTGCGCTGCGCCCATGGCTTGGGGGCTGGGACGCGCTTTACCTTGCTGTTGCGCCCGGAAGACCTGCGGCTGGTCGAGCCGGCCGCCGCCGAGGCCAGGCTGCATGGCGAGCTGGTGGAAAAAATCTACAAGGGCGTGACGCTGGACGCGGTGGTCGAGCTGGAAAACGGCAAGCAGCTTGTGGTCAGTGCGTTTCTCGGCCAAAGCGGCTTTGGACAGGAGGGGCGGCCCGGCCAGCGCGTCGGCTTGACTTGGGCGGCCGGGCGCGAAAGGATATTGCTCTAGTCGCCGCGTTGCGGCGGCGCGTGCTGTCCGCGACTGCGGCCAATGTGTTTATGCCGATTCAATTCAACCGCCGTCCCCGCGATGCCATGAGACCCGCCGGCTTCTTCAAAACCTTCGCCATCGCGCCGCTGGCCGGCTGGCTGCTGCTGTTCGTGCTGATTCCCAACGCGCTAGTGCTGGCCGCGAGTTTCCTGCGCCGCGATGAAAGCGGCTTCGTCGAGCTGTCGCTGACCTTGGGCAATTATCGGCGCTTGCTCGACCCGGTTTATCTGCGCGTGTTCGCGCATTCGCTAGTGCTGGCCTGCGCGGCCACCGTCCTTTGCCTTGTGCTGGCTTATCCGTTCGCCTATTGGCTGGCCCGGCTCCGATCCGGTTTGCGCCCGCTCTTGTTGACCTTGGTCGTCGTGCCGTTCTGGACGAATTCGCTGGTGCGCGTTTACGCCATCCGCGCCTTGTTGGCGGCTAAGGGCTTGATGAATAACACCTTGCTCGTGCTAGGTCTGATCGACGAGCCGATCCGCTTGCTTTACACGCCCGCCGCCGTGCTGATCGGCATGGTGTATGTGCTGCTGCCGTTCATGATCCTGCCTTTGTATAATTCCATCGAGAAGCTCGACCGCCGCCTGGTGGAAGCCGCCGCCGACCTGGGGGCCGGGCCTTGGCGGCGTTTTATCGAGGTGATATTGCCGTTGACTTTGCCCGGCATCATCAGCGGCAGCCTGCTGGTGTTCATGCCGGCTTTGGGGCTGTTTTTCATCACCGACGTGCTGGGCGGCTCGCGGGATCTGCTGCTGGGTAATTTCCTCAAAGACCAATTTCTCGACGCCCGCGACTGGCCGTTTGGAGCGGCCGCCAGCATGGCGCTGATCGGCCTGCTGGGCCTATTCCTCGCCGCTTATGCGTTTAGCCTGAAGCGTTTTTCGCCCGGCGGGGAGGCTTGAAACATGGCCCGGCTTAAAACCGCCTATCTCGCTCTGGTCTTCGGTTTTTTATACTTGCCGATGGTGGTGTTGATCCTCTATTCGTTCAATCCGTCCAAATACGGTATCCGCTGGGCGGGCTTCAGCCTGGATTGGTATCGGAACCTGGCTACCGACGCCGGCTTGATTGAAGCCGCTTTGAACTCGCTGCTGGTCGCCAGTCTTGCCGCGAGCCTGGCTTGTCTGGTCGGCACTGTGGGCGCAATCGGACTGCACCGTTACCGCTTTCGCGGCCGCCACTGGCTGCAAGGCTTGCTGTTGGTGACGTTGATGTCGCCGGACATGGTCATGGCGGTGTCCTTGCTGGTGCTGTTCATCGCGCTGCACATCAAACTGGGCTTTTGGTCGCTATTGTTGTCGCACACTACTTTCTGCCTGCCTTTCGTCACCGCCACCGTGCAATCTCGCTTGCAAGGCTTCGACCGGTATTTAATCGAAGCGGCGCAAGACCTAGGCGCCTGCGAATGGCAGGCGATACGGCAAGTGATGTTGCCCTTGGCCATGCCGGCGATCCTGGCCGGCTGGATGCTGAGTTTCGCGCTGTCGCTGGACGATGTGGTGGTCAGTTTCTTCGTGACCGGCCCGGCGTTTGACGTGCTGCCTTTGAAAATCTATTCCATGGTGCGCATGGGCGTGAAGCCGGAGGTGAATGCCTTGGCCGCGTTGCTGTTTGCCGCGTCGGTAGTTTTAGTGGGCGGGGCGCAATGGATATTGCAGCGGAGGCCGCAATGAGGCGTGAAATTTTGTTTCTATCTATTGTATGCTGGCTAGTATTTTGCCCTCTAGCCTGGAGTCAAGAGAATGAAATACGCCTGTTCAACTGGTCAGATTACCTGCCCCAAGAAGTGCTAGACCGCTTCACCCAAGAAACCGGCATAGCCGTTCGCACGACCACCTATGACAGCAACGAAGCGATGTATGCCAAGTTGAAGCTACTCGACGGAGGCGGCTATGATCTTGCGGTGCCATCCACGTATTTTGTCGATAAGCTGCGCCAGGAAGGGATGTTGCGCGAAATCGACAAAACCCGGCTGCAGAACTTTAAAAACCTCGACCCGCGTCAACTCGACAAACCCTTCGACCCCGGCAACCGCTACAGCATTCCCTATTTGTGGGGCACCACTGGCATTGCCGTCAACACCGACAAATTTAAACTCCAAGACGTGCAAGCTTGGGCGGATTTATGGAAGCCGATGTTTCGGGGCCGCTTGCTGCTGCCCAACGACATGCGCGAAACCTTCCATATCGCGTTAATGATATTAGGCTATCCAGGCAATAATACGAATCCCGAGCAAATCCGACTAGCGTATGAATTATTAAAAAAACTGCTGCCGAACATCCGCCTGTTCACCTCCGACGCCATCGACGTGCAATTCGTGACCGGCGAAGTCGATGCCGGCGTGGCCTGGAACGGCGTGGTTTACAAAGCCCGCCAAGAAGATCCGGCGATCCGCTATGTCTACCCACGAGAAGGCGTGATTGTCTGGATGGATAATCTAATCATCCCGAAAAACGCCCCCCATGCCGAACTCGCCTATAAACTGATTGATTTTCTGCTGCGCCCGGACATGGCCCGCCTGATCGCCGAAAAAATCGGCTACGCCTCGCCCAATTTGGCGGCGGTCAAGCTGTTGCCGCCTGCGTTGCGCGATGATCCTACGGTTTATCCTGGCGACGAGGTATTGTCGAAAGGCGAGTATCAGACCGACATTGGCTCGGCCATTACGCTTTATTCTGAGTATTGGGAGAAGCTAAAAGCGGAGTAGCTAAAAAGGTCATGTCGCAGCGCTTTTTGCTAAAGTCCCCGCCCTACGCTTTTTCCACAAGGGAATGGGATTTAGGCGAGTAATCAATACAAGCGCCAGCGCCAACAAAGCCAGAGCCCACCGAATATCCACGGCGACGACGCGCTGTGCCGCCAAGTCCTTATGTAACAAGGCATGGCTAAGTCCTTGTGGGGTTTCCAGCCGGTGGTAGCCTAGGCCGGTGATGGCAGCCAAGCTGCGCAAAGCTTGCTCGTCGAGACGCGATAAATAAAGCGCGGAATGGTCTGGCGGCATCATTGAGGGCGGCAGGTAATCGCGTAGATCCACATATTCCCATACACCCTGCGGGCTATTGTCTTTGTCCAAGCGGGGAATCGGCACGGGCTGGGCACCGCCGACGCCGACAATTAGCCCGCCTGGCTCGCCGGGTTTGCCGTCGAACGGCGGCGGCTCGGTTTCGGGTGGGAATTGCTGGCCGTCGCTGAAGAACACCAAGCGGGTATCCTGCCCTCGCGCGGCCGCTTCGCGCAAGCCGGTATAGATACCTCGGGCAATATGGCTGTCGGCGGCCCAGGCCATGCGCCAGTCGATATGTTCCAGCACATCGGCGATTAGCGGAAAATGTTCGCAGATTTCGATAGGGTCAAATAATACCTGGCTGTTGCGGGTCGTGAACAGCCCTAAACCCACTTCCGAGCCGCAGGGCATCTCATGCAATGCTTGACGGATGGAGGCTTTGACAAAACCCAGCCGGTCGGCGGGCAGGCCGTCTTGGTGGTAGTCTCGGGCGTTCATGCTTTGGGTGATGTCGATGATGAATAGGTAACGGTAAACCGGCTTATTCAAGGCTAATGTCGGGTGGCTTAGGCTGATGGCTAATAAAACGCAGGCGGTGAACAGGCACCAGAAACGCCAACCTAGATTCATGGATAACATCGCTTTAAGCGATGGTATCCCTTGTCGTATACTCAAGGCCCACCTCCCGGCAAACCCGGCAAGGTGGAGAATACGCTGGATTTGCTGCCTTGAAAATCGGCCTTGGCTCTTTCCTTCGGCGGCGGGGTAATGCGCCAGGCATATTCTAGATTGAAGCGGGCGTCCCAGTTGTCGGGATTCAAGCGCAAGGCTTCCCGGTAGTTTTCCTTGGCGAGTTGGACTTGTGTGCCGACATGGGCGGCTTCCAGCACACCATGGGCATTCCAGCGCTTTGCAGCCTCTTTAAGGTAAATCGTGGCGAGATTGTGCAAAGCCCGCCCCCGCAAATCCGGATCGGGTGTGTTGCTGAGGCTGGCATACAGCCGGATGGCCTCGTCATCATTACCTATTTTGACTAAATGCCGGGCTTTGGCGAAAATTAACAGCGCCGGGGTGTGGTCATCGACGAGGATAGCGCCTGGATTCTCCACGGCGCGGTTCAGCGTTGTCTGCCGCCATAACTCCAGGCCATGATCAATCGCCGCGCTGACCAATAACGCAGTCGTTATATAAAACCAAACGGGCAGGCGTTTTAACGATTCCATGCTTTCAGCTCCAGGCTTTGGAAAATGAGCAGCACCAGCATAAACACGAGCGCTAGGCCATAGCAATGGCCCGACAAGTCTAGTTTTGGCAATTTTTCGAGGTAGATTAAAGGCCGGTTTTCCAAGTTTTCCACGGCGCTGATGGCTTGTTGCAGGGCTTGCGGGTTGTCGGCCTCGTAGGCGTGGTAGGGCGTGCCCAAGGTTTGGAAATACTGGTGCAGGAAATATTCCGGTGTGGTGCTTTCATTGGGGTTTTTAGGCGCTTGCGACAGTCGGCTACCTTTCGGGTTGCGCAGGTAGATCCAATATAACGCGGTTTGTTGGTCTTGGAAATTCTGCCGTAGCGCGTCGGCGACTTCGGGCTCCATTCGTGCCGCGCCGTCGGACACTAAGAGCACAATCCGCGAGCCGGTCAGGGGCTGGCCTTTGAAATAATCCAAAGCCATGGCTAAACCGGGTGCGATATTGGTGATGCCATGGCCGCGCCCGCCTTGGGCGAGTATCGCGGCGCGTACCGCTTCGCGGTCTTGTGTCAACGGCAAAACATAAATTGGCGCGGCGCTGAATGCGACCAGTGCGAATAAATCTTGCTTGCGGCGACCGACTAATTCGGCGAGCAACTTGGCGGCTAACGCGCTTTTCGATTCATGGGCATTGCCGCCGAGATAAGTGCCTGAGAAGTTTTCATTCATACTGCTACTACGATCCACCAATAACACAATATGCGCCCCGGTGCCGGTTTTTTCCACCCATTGCTCGCGCAGATTAGGCCCGGCTAGGCCAATAGCTAATAACAGCACGGCCAGAGCTGATAATAGCCTTAGCCACCGGTCTATCCAGCGCGATAAGTGGTCGTCAGGTAGCATCGCCAGGCTGGAATAGGCCAGTTTTTTCTGTCCGCTTTGCCATAAGGGAATCAGCGCCAGCAGGCTGAATAATAATACCCAAGGTTGAGCGAAGGCTAGATTCATCGCCGGTTTCCGGCGGCGGCGAGTTGTCGGCACAGGGTTTCCAGCCGGAACAAGGGATAGTCGGCGGGATATTCTGTGGCGTCGGTGAAAAATAGCCAGTCGGATTGACGGAAAAATTGTTCCAGCTCGATTTGCAGGCTTGCATAACAGGGCTGGCTGGCGAGAAAGCGCGGCAATTGGCCCGCGAATACGGTTTGTCCGGCGGTTTCGTTGAGTGCGGCGTGGACTAGCTTCGCGCCCTGTCGCCAGCTTGCCAGGCTGGGCGGCTGCCGGCCTAGTTTTTTCAAGGCGCGGGCGGCCTGGACGAAGGGCGGGGCGCGGCGGCGGAGCAGGCCCAGCCGTAGGCTGGCGTAAACCCCTAAGCCGACCAGTCCGGCAAGGCAAGCCAATAGCCCGCGCTGGTGTCCAGCGTCAGCGTAAGCCGGCGCGGGCCAATCGCCGCGCAGCAGAACGTCTTCGTCGGCGGTCTTGGCCGGAATGATCGGCACAAGGGTGAAATTCCAGGCCGGGGCTTCGGTTTCCAGCGTCTGCCCGGCGCGTTGGAAGCGCAGCGGCAGGGCCGGGACGCTGACGGTTTCCGCGTCGCGGACGCCTTTGAACACCTGGTAAACCAGGCGGATGCGATAAAGCGTTTCTCCGCCTTCGGTTTGCTGGTTCCAGTCGGCTGCGCGTAGTTCCAGAACATCGCTGACCGCGCTGCCGGGTTGCGGCAGGCTGGCGGTTTCCAGCGTCAAGCCGGGTTCCAGCGCGATGCGGATTTCACTGCTTAAGGTTTCGCCGATGACGATGGCGTAATCGCGCAAGGGCGCGACGCTAATCGAGTGGATGGGCGATGGATGTTCATCGGCCAGGACGGGCGGGCAGGCAAACAAGGCCAGCAACGCGAATATTGCTAGCGGCAAGCGCCGGGCTTGGCTTAAGTGGGCGAAAAGCGGCTTCATGCGGGATAAAAATAGCGGGTCATCGCCTCGGCGTCGAATGGATCGGCCAGGAAAAACGCGGCGCGGCCATGCGCCGAACACAGGCTCTGCAAGCGCTCGCGGCGCTGTTTGAAGCTCAAGGCGATTTTCTCACGCAAAGACGGGCGCAGGAACAGCCGGCGGCGTTGTCCGGTTTCCGGATCGTGCAATTCCGCCAGCCCGAAATTCGGCAAACGCTCGTACTCGCCGCTGTCCCACAACACCACCGGCACGACATCGTGCAGAGCCAGCGCGTGGAACAGCGCGTCCAGCTCGGGCTCGGGCAGATGGAAATCGGACACGAGAAACACCAAAGCCCGCTGCCGACCCAGATGCAAAGCCGCTTCCGGTAGCCCGTCGTGCTGGCCGGAACGCGGCTGGAATCGCTCGATTTGGCCGCGCCATTCCGCCGCGACGCCTTTATGCCAGCGCAGCGGCAGGCTCAAATCCCAGCGGATCGCGCCATCGCAGGCGAGGCAGCCAAACGGATCGCCGGTGCGCCAAGCCGACCAAGCCAAAACCTCGCCAAACGCCGCTAACTGGCCGAGTTTGTTGCCAAAACCCATCGACGCCGACACATCGGCCAGCAAATAAACCGGAATCGCAGCGCGTTGGCGGAAGCTTTTCACCATCAACTGCCCGAACGGATCGGCCAGCATGGCGCGGACATCCAGACGGCGGGCGTCCGGCTGGCTGGCAAACGGCACCGTGCCTTGATACTCCACGCCGCCGCCGGTTTGCGTGCTGGCATGGTGGCCGGGGTGGCCGCTTTTGGCTCGCCAGGGGATTTGGTAGTGGAATGCGGTAGTCAAGCCCACAAATCCGCCAAAGAAAATTCCACTGCGTCAAATGGCGGGATGGAAACCGGGTCGTCATCTTTCAGCGTGGCAATCAGCGTCCAGCGGCCTTCCCGCAGTTCAAACGCCTCCAAGGTCTGCGCCAGCGGATCGACGATCCAAACATGGGCGATGCCAAAACGAGCGTAAATGGGCAATTTGATCACACGATCTTTCTTCGCCGTCGAAGGTGACAGGATTTCGCAGACCCAATCGGGGACGACTTCAAAGCGATGGTCTTCAGGGACGGACGGCATCCGCTCGCGCCGCCAGCCCGCCAAATCCGGCACCGCCACTTCCACATCACGGATGAAATGCACTTCGGGTTCGCTGATGATCCACCAACCGCCCGGCCCGCCGCCCCGTCCAAAATCGAACGGCCCGGACAAATTGAAGCCCAAGCCGCGTTCCGCCAAGCCATGGCGACCCGAAGGGCGGGGCATGGCGTGCAACTCGCCATTGAGTATTTCGCCGGTGACATGCTCCGGCAAGGCCAATAATTCGTCATACAGGCTGGGTTTCAAGACAGCGCTCATGTTATGTCCTTGGCTATTGGTTAAACCGCAGAGGCTTGATGATAAGCCTCTATCTCCGCAGTGCAAGTCCCCATGGGGTGAGCCGTCGTTGATGCTTTCTTGTTTCTCGTGGGGTGGGAGCCGCGCCTCGCGGCGATTGACCTTTGCCAGCTTTGAGTAGCAGAGACTTCGGCAATTCTTGTCGCCGCGAAGGCGCGGCTCCCACGAGCTTTTATCTGGTTCCCACGCTCCGGCGTGGGAACCCCGTCTCGACCGCTCCTGCGGTCAGTTTCTCGGCGCTGTAGCGCCGGGGTAGGCGTTCCCACGCGGGAGCGTGGGAACGCGAGGAAAGCCAGAGCCTTGCGCAATCGTCCCAGCAACTCGGCCTCATCCTTGGCGCCATGGCACCAGAAGGGCGTGCTGCCCGCTTCCCCTCGCCGGTCGCTTGGGTCGCAGTCCCACGCCATATCGTCTTTTGTCGCCACGGGCGACAGGCCGATTCTGACAAAGCGTCGGGTTGGTTCGAGGAGAAAATCCAGCGCCACGCTGGCGGCGTAGTCGATTGCCGTCGAGTCTTCAAGCGCGCGCCATTCGTGCCGCAGGCCAAGATTGCCTTGATCCCCAAGCGCATGATCCGGCTTGAACCGCTTGCAAGCTGGAATTGCCCGCAAAATGGGGCTTTCGTTTTTGGATGCCAGCAGATAGCGTCTGCCGTCTGCCAGAGTGGCTATAGGAGGAGGGTTGAGTGGTTGAAAATGGCTGGCTTGATAGCCGTAGTCGAATTTCTTCAGCAGGCCGTAAGCGGTCAAACAGTCTTCATCCATGGTTTTTTCCATGCCCAAAAGACTGGCAAGCTGATTTTCATCGACATTCAGCAAATATTGCTGGATACGGTCGGACGGGCATTGGCCTACTAGGCTAGCCAGCCGGTGCCCGCCCCGTTCGACAAATCGGACATATAGCCCACACCATTGGCTTAACCGTGGCGGATTGAACTCACCTGGTATTTTTATCATCAAGGCGCGGCCACCTGCCGCACTATCTGCGCTATCAACTCGCCGATGATTGTCTCCCGGCGCATTTCATAAACCGGCGTGAAAAACACTCGGTGCGCGACGGTTTCGCGGAATACGGCTTGTACGTCTTCAGGCGTCACATAGCCGCGCCCGGACAGCCAGGACGCGCAGCGGGCGGCGCGCATCAGCAGGCTCATGCCGCGCGCGCTGGCACCGGCGAGGATAAGTTTGTCCATGTCCACGCCCTCTATTTTTATATTGAAATCTTTGGGTTTGCGCGTGGCCTCCCAGAGGTTTAGCGCGTAGTGTTGCAGGGTTTCGCTGGCCTGCACCTCGTGTTGGATGGCGCGGCCTATCTCGCCGATTTGCGCGTAGGGGAGGATGCCGGGGCGGATCGAGTCGATGAGGCGGTCGGTGTCGTGGAAGCGCGGGTCGAACATCAGCCGCCGCCGCAGTTCCGGGTCAGCCGGTGTTTCGATGCGCAGTTCCATTAAAAACCGGTCGCGGGCGGCGGAGGGGATTTCGAAGGTTTCTTCTTTCTCGACGCGGTTGCGGTCGGCGAAGACTAAGAGGTGGGGGAAGTGGTATTCGCGGTTGAAGGCGGTGACGGAGCGTTCGGCCATGACGCGCAGCAGCAGCGAATGCACTTGCGGGCGGGCGCGGTTGACTTCGTTGAAGAAGAACACCGACAAGCCTTCGCCGTGCTTGAGCAGCGGCCCTGGATCGACCTGGGGTTTGCCGAGTTCGTTGATGAAGGTGTGGTAGACCAGGTCGCCCGGCATCAGGTCGATGGTGCCTTCGATGCGCTCGTAAGCGCCGCCCAGGCCACGGGCCACGGCGCGTAGCAGGGTGGTCTTGCCGACGCCGACGTCGCCTTCCAGCATGACATGGCCGCGGGCGAAGACGGCCAGGGTGAGCTGGCGCACCGCGTGTTCGAGGCCGACCACGGTCGCGTTGATGGCTTGTTCGAAATCGACGGCGCGGTCGCGCCAGTCGGCCAGAAGAGTGTCCTTGTCGTATGGGTGCATGGGGGCTCGGCGTTTGGGCGGTGGCCGGTGGATTGTAGGCGAAAACAGGGCGGATCGGCCAGCCGCCCGGCGCGGCGCGGGCTTGCCATCATCGACAAGCCGTCGGCGGATTATGTACTATAATCGGCCTTGAGCAGGGTTTAAGGCTCCGCGCCGGGGCTGCCGGCGAGAATAACAACGGGGAAGCCCTAGAAGCCGATGTCAATCCTGTGTCGGCGAGGCGGACGCGGCAAGGGTCGGCCTAGCGGCGCGCCTCTAGCCGTGGATCGTGTCTTCCCCGGTTTACAAACCATTGGAAACATAACGGGACACACCATGCAAAACCCCATAGAGATTACGTTTCGCGGCTTTCCCCACTCCGACGCCGTCGAAACTAGAATCCGCGAAAAAGCGGCGAAACTGGAGCAGTTCTACGACAACATCATCGGTTGCCGGGTCGCGGTTGAACTCGACCACCAACACCAGCATCAAGGTAATCTCTTCCATGTCCGCATCGACCTGAACGTCCCCGGCAAGCAGATCGTGGTCAGTCGCGAGCACCACGACAAGCAGGCGCACGAGGATATGTACGTGGCCTTGCGCGACGCTTTCGACGTGGCCAAGCGCCAACTCGAAGAGTATGTCCGCATTCAGCGCGGCGAAGTGAAAAAGCACCCGGCCCCGGCCATCACCGACACGCCCTGGTAAGCCTTCCCGCCTGCGCCTAGGCGTCGGCTTCATCGGGCCGGCATCCTCGCCCGATGAAGCCGGCCAAGGCCGCGCCGCCCCCGCCGCCCGGCGTTTCCGCAAAGCCTCCCCGCGTGGACTGTGTCATTTCACGATATGTACAGGCCGCGAAAATCTATGCTATAAATCCGCCGGATTCGGCCTGAAGGCTGCGCGACGGGCAGGCCTATTGTTGCTAGGCTGGCAGCCGTCGAATTCAACCACTTCACCTCACACAAAACGGGTCTGAACATGGCGAAACAATCAACGACAAAAACAAGTATGCGCTGGCTGAAAGGCGGCCTGGTCGCGCTGTCTGTGGCCGGCCTTGGGGTGTTGGCCGGTTGCGGCGACGACGGCTCGTCCGGCGGCGGCTCGTCCGGCGGCGGCGGAGCGCCCGCCAAAACCGAAGCGAAAATCAGAGGCAAGGTCAGCAACAACAACGGGCCGGTCAGCGATGGCCAGATTGAAGTCCGCGACAGCGCCGGCAATGTCGTCCATACCACGCATTTCACCAATGCCCATTACACCGTCACCGTTCCGGTCGGCACCGCGTACCCCATCCTCATCACGGCGATTCCCCCCATCGATGCCTGTAATAACGACCCGGTCAAGGCGGTGGTGACCAGTTCCATCGCCGATGAAATCGACCTCACGGGCGTGACCACCGACGTGGTTGACGGGGCCATTGCCTTAGGCGGCATCACCGAGCAGAACATCACCCGCGCCTCCGGTGTCGCCATCAACCGCCGCCAGAAAGAAGGCGGGGTCAGCGCGGCCAGCGGCGGCAGCGGCGGCGGCCCCGGCAACAGCGGCGGCGGCGCGGGCCAAGGCGGCCACGGCGGCCACAACATGGACGAGATGCGCAAGATCCAGGTGGAAGCGGCCGCGCAAGTCGGCGAAGCGCCTTGCAAGAAGTGACCAGTCCAGCCTCCGCGCCCGCCGGGCGCTGACGCCCTGCCTCCGCCGGAAAGCCCGCCCGCCTTTGCGCGGGCAGGCTTTCCTTTTTTGCAAAAAGCGGATCTGATTGTTAGGCGAAAGCAGGATGGCAGGCTTTTCCTGCTCAAAGCGAAGACTGTGGGCGTCCAAGTGGATGCGTTCAAGCGCATCAAAGAATGCTGCGACAAAGCCCGCGACTGGAAAAGCAACACCGAACTCGGAAAGCCTGAAGTTATCGCAGTCATTGCAGGTTTTTTTGCGGAACAAAATCTTTCTGCTTTGAGTCAGGCCAATGTTCACATTGTCTGGGAGCATCACTGAGACACCTTGCGCCAACTATTAAATACCGCATGAAAAAGTTTAAAGCAGTCAGCGTTTTTTCTGGCGCGGGTGGCCTGGACATAGGTTTGGAGCGGGCGGGTTTTGATACTTTAGGTTTGTGCGAGCTTGTGCCATCCTATGCGGAAACACTTAGGCGGAACAGCGGCGTTTTACTAGGCGACGGCCATCGCTATTTCACCCACGCCAATATCATCCAGGCCGACATACGCAGTTTGTCGGGGCATGACTTGGCGGCGGGCGTGCCCATCGATTGTCTGGTCGGCGGCCCGCCCTGCCAGGCTTTTTCAAGCTCAGGCAAGCAATTGAGCGTTCTCGATGCCAGAGGCTCGCTGGTCGCGGATTTCATTCGCATGGTCGGCGAAATCCGACCGGCTTCGTTCATTTTCGAGAATGTCAGGGGTATCGTGACGGCCCGCGACCAAACTGGAAAGGCCGGCGGGGTCATTCGCCAAGTGTATGCCGCGCTGGAAGCGCTGGGTTATAGTTGCCGGGCCGGTTTGTTGAATGCCGCTGATTATAGCGCGTTCCAGCGCCGGGTGCGTTGTTTCATCATCGGCGTCCGTTCCGGCACTGCGCCTGAATTTCCGACGCCGTCCCATGCGGAAGGCGACGCGCCGCAATTGTTTGCGCAGCAGTGGAATACCTTGGGCGAGTTTTTGGCGCACAATGCCGACCCCGATCCGAATAATTATGTTTACCCGACGGCGGCCCTGGCGGCTGAATTGGCTTTGCTAGGCGCCGGAAACGGCTTAAAAAGCCGGGGCGCGGCCGAGCCCACCCGGCCTGGCGGGCATTGGGGCTACCGGCAAGGCACGTTTATCGCGGACAAATCCTTGCCGGCGCGGACAGTCACCGGCTCCAGCTCCCAGGATTGGGTACGCTGGGAGGGCAGGCTGCGCCGCTTGACGCTGCTTGAAGTCAAGCGCCTGCAAGGCTTTCCTGACGATTGGGTTTTGTGTGGGAACAAAGCCGACGCGTTCAAACAAATAGGCAATGCCGTCCCCACGGTGTTCGGACAAGTGCTAGGCGAAACCTTGCTTGGACACCTGAAGACCGCCGACGACGACAAACCGGCAAAAACATTGCCTTTCCCCAAACGTTTTGAAGGCTATATCGCTTACACGGAGCGCGACCACGCGAGAAACGCCAGCGCGAGAAAAGTCCATTTGCAATTCGGCCAATAAACAGCTTACAACCCAACCCCCCTTGAGATTCTAAAATCTCCGCTTTCCGTCGCTTACTTTCCACATGGCTAAAAAGAGTCTTCCCGCCCCTAAGATCCAGGGTATTTCAGTTTGGCGTCTGTTGTCGCTCCTCATCCGCCTAGGCGGGCTGATGCCGCTGTCGGCTTGGCTGTTGGCCGCGGTGGCGGCGGGCGGCTGGTATGCGTTCGAGGCCTATGTCGAACGCCCGCAGATGGCGTGGATGGGCGAGCCCGCCGCGGCGGATTGGAAAAATCCGTTCACCTGGACGCGGACGCTGCGCAACCATGGTTTCATGGTCGGCTATTCGGACTTGCGCGGCGATCCGCTGTGGGTGGTTTACGCGCTGAAACCGCCGCCGGCGGACGCGCCGCATTTGAAACGCCCATCCCGGTTTTCGACGGACTGGCGCGGCATCAACCGGGTCAGCCATGACGACTACACCGGCAGCGGCTACGACCGCGGCCATATGGCGCCTAACCATGCTATCAGCGTGGTGTACGGGCGGGAAGGCCAGGCGGACACGTTCAAGATGACCAATATCACGCCGCAGAAGCCGAACTTGAATGAAAAACTCTGGCAGCGCTTGGAGGCTTTGGAGCTGGACCAGTTCGCCAAGCAATTCGGCAAGGTTTGGGTGGTCACGGGGCCGATCTTCGACCCGCCGTCCGAGCGCATCCCTTCGTCCTGGCGCGTGGAGGTGCCCGATGCGTTCTACAAGATCATCGTCGCCCCGGAGGCGAAGAAGGTGCTGGCGTTTGTGATGCCGCAGACGGTGCGTGGGGACGAGCCGCTGGACCATTATCTGACCAGCGTGGATTCCATTGAAAAGCGCACCGGCTTGGATTTCTTCGCAGGCTTGGACGACCCGACCGAAGACCGCCTGGAGGCCGAGGTCGATCCCGAGCCTTGGCATTTGCGGGATTTAGCCCGGCTGCCGGGGCGTTACTACGGCCAGGGGAAAAAGACGCCATGAGCCGGACGGTTTGCCGGTTGTTTCCGCCGCCTTGCGAAGCGGTGGATTTGCACGGGCTGTACTTGGGGCTGAAGCTGCACGAGCTGGGTACGCCAGGGCAACCTTTTGTCTACGCCAATTTCCTGTCCAGCCTGGACGGGCGCATCGCGCTGGAAGACGCGGACGGGACGGCGCATCTGCCGAAAAGTCTGACTAGCCCCGCCGATTTCCGCTTGTTCCTGGAATTGCAAGCCCAGGCCGATTGCCTGGTGACTCATGGCGGCTATCTGCGCTCGCTGGCGGCGGGCCGGCTGGGCAATATCCTGCAAATCGGCCAGCGCCCGGAAAGCGCCGACCTGCCGCAATGGCGCGCGGAGAACGGCTTGAAGCCGCAGCCGGCCATTGTGGTCGCCAGCGCCAGCCTGGATTTCCCGCTGCCGGATTCGATCCGCGAATTCGGCCAGACTTGCTACGTTGCCACGGGGCGTAAAGCCGACCCGGCCAAGGTCGAATATTGGCGCGGACGGGGTTGCGAGGTGTTGTTCGCCGGGGAAGGCGGGCGGGTGGAAGGCACGCCGCTGGCGCGGGCCTTGGGGGAGCGGGGTTTGCGCAGTATTTATCTAATCGCAGGGCCGGAGATGCTGGACACGATGCTGCGCGGCGGCAAGCTGGGCCGGCTGTTCCAGACCGTCACCCACCAACTGATGGGCGGGACAGCCTTCCGCACCGTCTCGTCGGGCCATGAGTTCGGCCCGGCGGGGCATCTGAAGCTGCGTTCTTTATATTATGATCCGGATTCGCCGGAGGGCGTGGGGCAGTGGTTTGCGCAGTTCGATAGCACTGGCCTAGGGTAAACCCGCTAGGTTGCCCGGCAAAAGGCAAGCATTAACCAAGTGCTTTCCGCTTATGCCATTGACGGATAAGCTCAAGAATATACGACGCATTGAACGTAATATCTTGATAGTCAACGGGGCGTTGCGAGTCAATCTCTGAAAGTCGAGCGACTACCTGAGAGACTTTTTCAAGATCGGCCTTCCGACGTTTACCCGATGAACCAGGAACGAAATAAAGCAAATCTCCGACAACCTCAACGCTGAAGGATTTTCCTTGTGTTTGCGTGAAAAGCTCCTCGCCTTCGATATTACGACAGAAGGCGAAGAACTCTGATGAGGTAGGCCGCAAAGATTTCTCCTATCAATCCATGTCCAAAAAGCTTTTCAACTGCTCCGAGCGCGACGGATGGCGAAGCTTGCGCAGCGCCTTGGCCTCGATCTGGCGGATGCGCTCGCGGGTCACGTCGAACTGCTTGCCGACTTCCTCCAGCGTGTAGTCGGTGTGCATGTCGATGCCGAAGCGCATGCGCAGCACTTTGGCTTCCCGCTCACTCAAGCCGGCCAGCATGTTCAAGGTGGTCTCCCGCAGGCCCGCGGCGGTCGCCGACTCGACCGGCGACATCACTTGCGCGTCTTCGATGAAATCGCCCAGGTGCGAGTCGCCGTCGTCGCCGATGGGCGATTCCATCGACACCGGCTCGCGGGCGATTTTCAGCACTTTCAAGACCTTGTCCTCGGACATTTCCATGCGCGGGGCCAGCTCCTCCGGCGTCGCCTCGCGGCCCATTTCCTGGCGCAACTGCCGGGACACCCGGTTCAACTTGTTGATGGTCTCGATCATATGCACCGGGATGCGGATCGTCCGCGCCTGGTCGGCGATGGCGCGCGTGACCGCCTGGCGCACCCACCAGGTGGCGTAGGTCGAAAATTTGAAGCCGCGCCGGTAGTCGAACTTGTCCACCGCCTTCATCAGGCCGATGTTGCCCTCCTGGATCAGATCCAGGAACTGCATGCCGCGGTTGGTGTATTTTTTCGCGATGGAGATGACCAGGCGCAGGTTGGCGCGGATCATTTCACTTTTCGCCTGCCGCGCCTGGCTGTCGCCGGCGGCCATGCGCCGGTGGATTTCTTTGATCTCGACGATGCTTTGCTGGCTTTTCTTGGCGATTTGCACCAGTTTGTTTTGGGCGCGGCGGATGCCATCGGCCTGCGCGGCCAAGGCTTCGGCATAGGGCTGGCCGGGGGCCAGGCGGTCTTCCAGCCATTGCGGGTTGGCTTCGTTGCCGACAAACGATTCGACAAACTCAGGCCTAGGCATTTTGGCCTCGTTCACCACCAGCCCCATGATGACGCGCTCCTGTTCCCGGATCTTGTCGACGGCGGATTGCAGGATGTCGGTCAGCTCCTTGAAAAACGTCGGGCTTTTCTTGAATTCGAGGAACTTGGCGGCCAGCACGTCGAAGGCGGCCTTGGTTTTTTCGTGCTGCGGGCCGTATTTATTGCGCGCGTTCAGCGCGGTCTTGTGCTGTTTCTTGAACGCCTCCAGCTTTTCCTTGACCAGTTCCGGCGCGGGGCCGCTATCGACATCGCCGACGATTTCCACGTCAGCCGATTCGTCCAGCGTGATAGGCTCGGGCTCGGTCGGATCGACGATGTCGGCGATCAGGTCGGGCAGGGCGACTTCGCCGCTTTCCAGGCGGTCGAAGGCTTTGATGAAATATTCCATCGCGGCGGAAAAGCGCACCAGCTCGCTGGCGGCCTGGTTGATGCCTTCCTCGATGCGTTTGGCGATGCGCAGCTCGCTTTCCCGCGTCAGCAGGTCGACCGCGCCCATTTCGCGCATATACATGCGCACCGGGTCGGTCGTGCGGCCCAGCTCGGCGCCGGCCGTGGCCAGCGCGGCGGCGATTTCCGCCGCCTCGTCTTCGTCGTCCGGCATCACCGCCGCGTCGGCGATGATGATGTCCGGGTCGGGCGCTTCCTCATGCACCTGGATGCCTAAGCCGTTGATCATGCCGATGATGTCTTCCATCTGGTCGGGATCGTCGGCGTTGTCGGGCAGGTGGTCGTTCACTTCCGAGAAGGTGAGGAAGCCCTGCATTTTGCCTTTGGCAATGAGTTCCTTGAACTGGGATTGTTGCTGCTCTTCTTGATTCATTTATCGTAGTGCTCTTCTAGGACGGCCAGGCGGACGCGGCTTGAGACGGGACGGCGCATTTGTATCACGGGCCCTAAGATTTCCAGCGCCTTCAGCTCGGCACCGGAAAAGCTTGGGAAGTCGGGGTTGATCGAGACCAGTTCGTAATCGACGGCGCTGCCGGTTTGCGACAGCACGCGGTACTTGCTCAAATTCAGGCGTTCGGCGTCCGGCTTAAACACGATGACGGGGTCGCCGGGGTGGATGGGGGCGTCGGGGTCGACCACTATTTGGTCGCCGGGCCGGAATTCGGGCTGGAACGCCTCGTCGCTGAGGCGCAGCTTGAGGGCGAACAAGCGCGGCCCGGATTCCGCGAAAGGTTGCGAATAGTCCATGGCCACCCATTTGCCGGTGGGCGACTGCACCGACTGGTCGCACAGATAAGTTCGCACCAGCAGGCTATCCCGCGTCGAAAACAGCGGCACGCGGCGGGTGCTGGCCATCAGCAAGGGGCGCACGCCGACGGCGATAATGGACTGTTCGCCGCCGGACAAGAGTGCGTCAAAATCCACGCCCAGCTCCTTGGCGATGTGCGGCAAAAAAGTGCTTTTCCGGATCTTGCCCGACTCCAGGCTTTGAATGGTTTGTTGCGCCGCCCCGACCCGCGCCGCCAGTTCTTCCTGGCTCAATCCCAAGCGTTCGCGGTAATGGCGCACGCGAAAGCCCACGCTGCCGGCTTGTTCGCCTAGCGTTTCCGGTTCCATGGACGGGGGCGAGGATCGGGCGGTCATGGGCGCGGCTTTTTTCATCATGGTTTGAATGGGTTTTACTATTTTAACAGTAATTCAGCCGGGTATCGACCATCATTTCACCATTAAGCGGCGCGAAAAGCGCCGGTCGGCTGGCCTGGCGACGCAGAACGGCCATCCACGCCGATGACAGGCTACAATGCCGCCAATGCAACGGTTTTTGACAGCGAGAATGAACATGAGTCAAGAGGATTTTAGCCTGGAAGGCCAGGCCAACGCCGCGCAAGCGGCGTCCCGCCCGGTGGAGCATTGCGTCCGCCTGCTGTACCCGTTTTGGATCGAGCCGGGCAATCTCGACAAGGCCGTCCGGGCTTTGTCTTTGCAGCACCACGCCGGCCACAAGCGGGAATTCAAGACCTGGCAAGAGGCGACGCGCATTCCCGAGCTCTACCGCGAAGAAATTTTGCCGCTGGTGTCGCAGGTGTTGTTTGGCATCCGCAGCGGGGCGAACCGCTATTTGCGCGTGGACAGCGAAACCGTGAACCATTGGTTTCCGCCGGGCGGCGTGTTCGAGCCTAGACCGACGGAAGCGGAATCCGCCGAGCACTCGGCGAAGCCGGCTTATGCGTTGCTGCCGGCTGGCGAAGGCATTGAATTGTTTCTCACGCCCTTAGGCGTGGGCGTGTTGAGCTTGACGTTCGAGTGCGCCGAGCTTGGCCATCTCAAGCAGGTGCAGGCGTTCAATTACCGCTTGTCGCAATTGCGCGGCTATACCACCTTCCGCTACCGCGTCCCGCACGACCCGCGCAGCACCAGTCCTCCGCCCGGCGAGGGCGAGGCTTTCGAGCAGCGCCTAGGCGTGCGGGGCGGCGCGTTTGCGTTTAAAGAGCTGGTGGATTTTCTGTTGGCTCCGCTCAATGCTTTTGGCTTGCAAGAGACGCAGCAACAGTTTTCCGTCTACAGCGTGACGCGCTTCGACCGGCAGGCGGTGTTTACGGCGGACGACAGCCAAGCCCGGCTGCGGCCATTTCTCGCCGCGCTGGCCCATGTCGAAGAAGCCAGCCACCAAGGCAGCTTAGGGATTCGTGAGCGCATCCTCAACCCCAAACACTGGGCCGCCGTCGGCAGCCTGGGCGCGGCGCATCTGCTGGCCGACCAAGACCCGCCGCACCCCGTCGACCAGCAGCGCCTGCCGCGCAGCCTGTACAAATATTTTGTCCCCTACCTCTGCGCCACGCTGCAACGGCTGACGCTGCAACGCCTGCTGTGGGAAACCGACAGCGCCGTGCTGGAAACCGACAGCAGCCTGCACGAGCGCCAAGCCAAGCTGTGCAAACTGCACCAGGACATGTTGCGTTTCAGCGTGCAGGGCTGCTTCACCGAAATCAGCAGCCGCGAAGTCCACAACCAATACTATGAGCTGGCCTTGGAGGGGCTGCGCGTGCCGGTGACGCTGCAACTCGTCCAGCGCGTGCTGCATGACATGGAATCGGCGACCACGGCGGCATTCCAGCAGGAGACGATTCGTGACACCGGCGTTGTGGCGCGCAGCGTCGGGGCCAATATCGGCTTGATGGCCGACATGCAGCGCAAAGTGGAATGGCTGGAAGTGTTTTTCGTGTCTTATTACGCGACCGTCTTGGTGCATTATGTGGGCGGTGATTTTTTTGACCCGGTTTATGCCCATTGGAGCTTGGTGGCGACGCCTATTCTGTCGGGCCTGATTGCGTTTTTCTGCATCAAACCGTATGAAAGCCATCATGGCACGCCCCTGCCGGCGGACGCGGGCTCGTCGGCCAAACGTCCGAAAATAGGCTCCGGCGGATTCCTGCTCATCATGGCGCTGATCTTTTTAGGCTGGGTGGCGGTCGGCTGGCAGTGCTTTTTGGGCGGCAGCCCTGCCGAGGAAGGGCAAAGCGTTATCTGTGTCAGTGAGGCGGATTGCGAGCCGGGGGCGAACGAAGGGACGATATAGACTGGCTGCGGGCTTCGCGGGCGCGGTGCTTGCCACCCATCGGTTTGCCGTAGGAGCGGGCCTAAGCCCGCGCCGAATCCGGCGGCGGATACGGAATCGGTCGCGCCCATGGGGCGCCCCTACGCGCATTTTGCGCTAAAGGTGGCAAGGGCGCGGTGTTTAAGCGTGACTGCCGGGGTGTCTATGTTCCCTGCGCAGGGGCGGAATAGCTTCGTAGGGTGCGCATTGCGCACTTACCGGCTATTGCCATGACATATTCGGCATCCAAGAAGGTGCGCGGTGCGCACCCTACACGGCTCCGACCACCCGGATTCCGCTGCGCTCCATCCGGGCTACGCTGGCTATAAGTCCTGGGCAAGACGGACGCCGAGGTTGCTGGTCCGGAAAGCCGGGTCGAACCTGGTGCGGTAGGCCGGGCGCAGCAACGAACTCCCGAAGTACCACGAACTCCCGCGCACCACCCGCCGGCCGCAGTCGCCGCCCTCGGCCTCCTGCCACGCCGTGCCGTCGACCGGCGCGTTTTTATAGCCGTCATGCCAGCAGTCCGCCGTCCATTCCCAGACATTGCCGCTCATATCGTGCAAGCTCCAGGCGTTGGCTTGTTTGCCGGCCACCGGGTGGGGGGTTTCGCCCGCCTGTTTATAACTATACCAAGCCACCGCGTCCGGGTCGTCGCTGCCGCAGTAGCGGAAATTTTCGCCGGCCCGGCAGGCGTATTCCCATTCCGCCTCGGTGGGCAGGCGGTAGCTTTTGCCGGTCAAGGCCTTGAGTTTTTTGATGAACGCCTGAACCTCGTCGAAACTGACGCTCTCCACCGGGCAGTCGTCGCCGCAGTTTTTGAAAGACAACTCTGGCGGCGGCGCGCCCATCACCGCCCGCCATTGGCCTTGGGTCACCTCGGTCTTGCCCAGGGCGAAGGGCCGGACGGTTACGGCATGGCGGGGTTTTTCGTTGTCATAACATTCCCCATCTTTCGGCCCGCAGCCCATTTGAAACGTGCCGCCGGGGAGGCTGACCATTTCGATGCCGAAATCGGCTTTGCCGGTGGCGGGTTTTGCGCGGGCGGGAACGGCGGGCGCGGCATTCAAGATATTGTCCGGCTCGTTGGTCGGCGGCAACGGGGCTTGAATCGGCGGCGCGGCGCTGGGCTGGGCTTTGTTCGGTTGTTCCTGCCTGCCTTGGGCCTCCTTCAAGGCGTCCAGCCTGCGCCGGGCCTCCTCGGCATTGGGGCAGGGAAAGCGCCCTTGCTGGCATTGGCGCAGGTATTTGGCAAAATCGGCCGGCTTGTCGCTGTCTTGGATGATGTCCCAGACGCCTTGCTCCACCGCCGCCAGGTCGGGCAGCTCGGGCTTGGGCGCGGCGGCGGGGGTTTGGAAATAGTAGCTGCCGGGCATGACGCCGCTGCTGACCACTTCCGGGTTCTGCCCCCGGCTGTCGGTGACTTGCGCGGCGACGCCGTTGAAAAAGGCGATCAGGTCTTCCTGGCCGGCTTTGCGGTCGAACTCGTCCAGCCAGGTTTGCACATAGGGGCTGTGGCGGCCTTTGCCATCGAGCGCAAGTTCGCCGGAACTGGCGGAATAGGCGAGGATGCGGTGCCGCCCGCTGTTTTTCGGGCGCGCCAGGCCGCGATAGGGCGCGTCGTCGCCAAACACGGCCTTGGAAGCTTGGCGGAATTGCGGGATTTCGCGGCAGGCGTCGAAGATGGCGACGGCCAGCCCGGCGTGTTCGTCCAGGCCGTCGAGCAGCTTGTCCAGCTCCACCAGACCGTGCTTGAGGATTTCCTTGCCGCCTTCGCTTTTCAGCGTTTCCGGCGTCGGGCGCGGCAGTTCCACCGGCACCAAATACGGCACGCCGTCGATTTGCACGCCGTGGCCGGTGTAGAACAGCAAAGCCATCTCCGCCCCCGCCGCCGCCTGTTCCAGCGCCTTGTCGGCCTGCGCCATCTGTTCCCAAGTCAAATCCGCCTGCACGTCCTCGCGCCGCACCGGGTGCAGCAGTTCAAACCTAGCCCGCTTGAGCCCCGCTCGGCCACGGCTTGCGCGTCGGCCAGCGGGTTGCGCAGCGCGTCTATGTGCTGGTATTGGCTGTTGGCGATGACCAGCGCGACGCGGCGGCCTTCGGCCTGGGTGGCGCAAGGCGCGAGCAGGGCCAGCAGCAAGGGGAGGGCGGCGCGGTATGGGGCGGGCATGGCGGCGGGTTTCCTGCGTGGTTTTTGTGTTCAATTATCGCTTGGAGTGCTCCTAGGCGCATTCACGCAGGGCCAGTTCGATAATCAGCGCGGCGTCGCGGGCGGCCAGGGTCGCGCCGAAGCCGCCGCGCTGGGCGAGGTCGCGGATGAAGCAGATGCGGGATTTTAGGTGAGTAGGGCTTTCCATGGGCTTGCTCACAATCGCGGTTGCTGAGGCGGATTTGATTTTATCTTTAATTTGCCCAATGGGGAGGCGAAAAGATTGCCATCCTTAGGACGCTGGATTCCGGCGACTCTGCCGGAATGGCGGGATTTTTCCCGTCGGCTGAAGCATCTTGCTAATCAGGCATTTTTATAGGCTTGACGACTTTTAACCATTCCGTCTATAGTTTTCCTGGTTTTAATACTATTAGAATAGTAAAAAAAGGTCTAAACACCACACTGAATGGGGCGTAGCCGCCTCGGCCATGGGTGGGCGCTATGCAAAGTGGCGTACAGGTTCATAAGCACCACTGGCACCGGTTCTCTTCAACCTAAACAACGCCCAAGGCCTGCCTGGGGCGTCCGCTTTGAAATCCATCACGCTGATTTTATAAGATTTCTTACCCGTCTATCCGATTGGCATGGTAGTGGCTATCTAAGCATCCCATGCAGGGCCTGCCCTTAATCTCACAGGAGCCGCGATGTCATTGTTTTTTGCTTATCTTTCCGTGGCCGCCGCGCTGTTGTCGGCCGTGTTGGCCTTGGCGGCCGACCAGCGGCTGGGGCTGCGGCGGCTGGCGGGCGTGTTGCTGCGTCGCCGTCCGCAAGCCTTGGCCTGGGCGGACGGGGCTTTTGCCGAGGCGCGTTATGCCGATTGGCATCGCGACAGCTTGTTTGTGCTGCTGGGCCTTGCCGGTGTTGCGGCGGTGTTGGCGGGGTTTGCGGCTTTGGCGGGCGGGGCGGTGTTGACCGACACCTTGCCGTTCGGGCTGCCTTGGCTGAAGTGGCATGTGCGCTTCGACGCGCTGTCCGGCTTCTTTTTCATGATTATCGGCTTGGTGTTGGTCGCGGTGAGCTTGTTCGGCCCCGGCTACGTGCGGGAGTTCGAGAGCGGCAAGCATCCTTTGGCGGTGCTGGGCTTTTTCACCGGGCTGTTTGTGGCGGGCATGGAGTTGGTGCTGTTGGCCGACGATGCGTTCTTTTTTGTGATTGCCTGGGAGTTGATGTCGGTCGCCAGTTATTTTCTGGTGGCGTTCCAGCACGAGCATGCCGCGAACCGCCGCGCCGCGTTTTTGTATTTGCTGATGGCGGTCATCGGGGCGATGGCGATCATTCTCGCTTACGGCGTGTTGGCGGCCTTCAGCGGCGATTTCACCTTCGATCATTTCCGCGGCCTTAAGCTGTCGCCGACGTGGGCCAGCGTCGCGTTCACGCTGGGGCTGGTCGGTTTCGGCATGAAGGCGGGCCTGGTGCCTATGCATGCCTGGTTGCCGGAGGCGCATCCGGCGGCGCCTTCGCATATTTCGGCGCTGATGAGCGGGGTGATGTTGAAAGTGGCGGTGTATGGCTTCATCCGTTTCACCTTTGATTTGCTGGACGAGGTGTATTGGCAATGGGGCTTGCTGGCCTTGTTGCTGGGCACGGCCTCGTCGATTTTGGGCATTCTCTATGCGATGCAGCAGACCAATTTGAAGCGGCTGTTGGCGTATTCCTCGGTGGAGAACATCGGCATCATTTTCATCGCGCTGGGGCTGGCGTTGATCTTTTTCAGCAGCGGCCAGACGCGGCTGGGCACCTTGGGGCTGGTCGCCGCATTGATGCATTGCTTGAATCACGCGCTGTTTAAAAGCCTGTTGTTTTTGGGGGCGGGGGCGATTTTGCACCAGACCCACGAGCCTAGCTTGGAGAGTCTGGGCGGTTTGATCCATCGGATGCCGCGCCTGGCGATTATTTTCCTGATTGGCTGCTTGAGCATTTCGGCCTTGCCGCCGTTCAACGGTTTCGTGTCGGAGTGGCTGATTTTCCAAACGGCGCTGCAAACCGGCAATCTCGAAAGCGGGGTGATTCGCAGCTTGATTCCGACCGCCAGCGCGGTGCTGGCGTTGACTTCGGCCTTGGCGGCGGGTTGTTTCGTCAAAGTCTACGGCGTGGCGTTTTTAGGGCTGCCGCGTTCGCGCCATGCCGCCACCTGCCGCGAGGCCAGCCATAAAGGCATGTTAGCCGGCCCGGCTTGGCTGGCGGGGCTATGCGTGCTGCTGGGGATTTTTCCGACGCCGATGATTGAAGCCTTGAATGTCGTCACCGGCCAGTTGGTGGGCGACGGCTTGCCGGGCGTGTCCGCGTTGGGCTGGCTGTGGGTCACGCCGGTGTCGCCGTCGGTGGCGTCTTACTCGCCGTCGCTGGTGTTGCTGGCGATCTTGCTGACCGGCTGGGTGTGCTACCAGTTGTTGTATAAGCGCAGCGGCTTGGAGGCCCGTCCCGCCGAGCCTTGGGATTGCGGTTTCGGCGGCTTGAATGCGCGGATGCAATACGGCAGCACGGCGTTCAGCATGCCGATTCGGCGCGTCTTCGCGCCGGTGTTTGTGCTGGAGGAAACCATCGAGGAGGAAAGCACCGGCCCGGCCGCTATTCAAACCACGCGCTTGCATTATCAGTTGCGGGTCAAGGATAAAGCCTGGGGCTATCTTTACGCGCCGGTGTCGGCGGCGGTCACTTGGCTGTCACGCGGGGCGTCTCGGCTGCAAACCGGCAGCATCCGCACTTATCTGGCGTATTCGTTCTTCACTTTGTTGATCTTGCTGTGGGGGATCAGTTGATGGCTTGGCTACTCGCATTACTGCAAACCCTGTTGTTTATTGCCGCCGCGCCGCTGTTGGCCGGCTGGCTGAAGAAGTTGAAGTGCCGCTTGCAAAACCGCCGCGCCCCGTCGCTGTTCCAGCCGTACCGGGATTTGCGCAAGTTGTGGCGCAAAGAGCCGGTGGTGGCCCATTCGGCGTCGTGGATTTTCAAGGCCGCGCCTTACATCGTGCTGTCGACGACGGTGTTGACGGCGTCGATCATTCCGCTGATCGCGGTGAATTTGCCGACGGCGCGCATCGCCGACGTGGTGGTGTTGATCGGCTTTTTCGCGCTGGGCCGGTTTTTCCTGGTGCTGGCCGGCATGGACATCGGCACGGCTTTCGGCGGCATGGGTTCCTCAAGAGAGATGATGGTGTCGTCCTTGGCGGAGCCTGCCATGTTGATGGCGGTGTTCACGCTGGCGATGAGCGCGTCCACGACCAATCTGTCGGAGGCGATGAATTACGTGTTGCATACCGGGCTGGTGCTGCGGCCTTCGTTCGTGTTCGCGATGTTCGCGTTGATGCTGGTGACGGTGGCGGAAACCGGGCGGATTCCGGTGGACAATCCGTCCACGCACCTGGAGCTGACGATGATCCACGAGGCGATGATCTTGGAATACAGCGGGCGTTATCTGGGGATGATCGAGTGGGCCAGCCAGATCAAGCTGATGATCTACGGCGTGCTGATCGCCAACATCTTCTTCCCCTGGGGCATCGCGCAGGATTTCAGCTTGCAGGCTTTAGGCTACGGCGTCTTGGCCTTGGCCGGTAAATTGATCGTCTTGACCGTCCTGCTCAGTCTGTCGGAAGCCATTTTCGCCAAAATGCGGGTGTTCCGCGTGCAGGAATTTCTCAGCTTCGCCTATTTGTTGAGCTTGTTGGGCATGTTGAGCCACATCATTTTGGAGGTGCAACACTAATGGCGATCACCGATCTGAGCCACTATCAGCAGGGGATTTTGCTCCTCGCCGCGCTGATTCTACTGACCTCTTTTCTCATGCTGGGGCAGTCGCGCTTGTTGCGGCTGGTGTTCACGTTCGCCGTGCAAGGCGTGTTGCTGGCGGTCACCACCGCGCTGGTGGCCGATGTGCTGGATTTCCCCCATTTGTATATTTCGGCTTTGTTGAGCTTGGGCCTGAAAGGCATTTTGATTCCGATCATGCTGCAACGCCTGGTGATCCGCTTAGGCTTGCACCGCGACATGGAAACCTTGAAGAATCCCGCCCGTGTGATGATGGGCGGCACCGGGCTGGTGGTGTTCAGCTATTACGTCTGCCTGCCCATCGTCAAGCTGTCGCCGTTGATTACCTTGAACACCATCGCCATCAGCATGGCCGTGGTGCTGCTGGGCATGTTGCTGATGATTACAAGGCGCCAAGCCGTCGCCCATGTCGTCGGCTTCATGTCGATTGAAAACGGGCTGTTTTTCGCGGCGGTGGTGTCCACCTACGGCATGCCGATGGTGGTCGAGTTAGGGATAGCCTTCGACGTGCTGGTCGCCGCCGTGTTGTTCGGCGTGTTCTTCTTCCATATCCGCTCCAGCATTGATTCGCTGGATGTGGACCAATTGAACCGGCTCAGCGAGGCGGAAAAATGATCGCGGTTTATTTGTTGCTCACCGTGCCCTTGCTGGGGATGATGGTGTTGTCCTTGCTGGCCGACAGCCACCAGGCCGGCCGTGTCAATGTGCGCTTTAACGCGGTCGCCTTGGCCGCGGCGTTGTGGCTGGCGGTGGCGGTGCTGGTGGATGGGCCGCTGCTGTCGCCGAATAAAATGTTGTACATCGATTCATTCAATGTGTATTTGATCGCGCTGACCGCGTTTGTCGGCTTGACCACGTCGATGTTCTCCGGGCCTTACATGGCCCATGAACAGGAGCTGGGCCGGGTCGGCAAGCGGCGCTTGCGGTTGTATTACGCGATGTACCAGGGTTTTATGCTGGCGATGTATTTGGTGTTGACCACCAATAACATGGGCGTGATGTGGGTGGCGATGGAGGGCGCGACGCTGGCCACGGTGCTGTTGGTCAGCTTGTACCGCACGCCGGAGTCGGTGGAGGCGGCGTGGAAATATTTCATCCTGTGCGGCGTCGGCATCGCCCAGGCTTTGTTCGGCACGGTGCTGCTGTATTTCGCCGCCGAGCAGGTGCATGGCATCGAAGACACCGCTTTGCTGTGGACGGTCTTGCACGATAACGCCAAAGCGCTGAATCCGGGCGTGATGTCCATCGCCTTTGTGTTCCTGCTGGTCGGCTACGGCACGAAAATCGGCCTGGTGCCTTTGCACAACTGGTTGCCGGATGCCCATTCCGAAGGCCCGACGCCGATGTCGGCGATCCTTTCCGGGCTGTTGTTGAACGACGCGCTGTATGCGGTGGTGCGTTGCAAGATGCTGGTGGACGGCTCGCTAGGCACGCACCAGGCCGGCGATTTGATGATGGGCTTCGGGCTGTTGTCGTTCATTGTGGCGGCTTTGTTTTTGCATCGGCAAACCGATGTCAAGCGGCTGTTCAGCTATTCGTCGATTGAGCACATGGGGCTGATGACGTTCGCCTTTGGCATCGGCAGCCCCTGGGCGACCTTCGCCGCGCTGTTTCACATGACCACCCATTCGCTGACCAAATCCGCCATTTTCGTCACCGTCGGCCATGCCGCGCAGGTCGCGAAAACCCAGCAGATCGACAAAATCCGCGGGCTGATGCGCACCCAGCCGATGATAGGCTGGGGCTTGTTGGTGGGCACCGTCGCCATCGCCGGCTTTCCGCCGTTCGGCGTGTTCGCCAGCGAATTTCTCGTCCTCGTCGCCACTATGCATGATTATCCTTGGCTGACGCCTTTGCTGTTGATCGGCGTCGCCATCGCCTTTGCCGGCTTGTTCCGCCACATCCAGCCGATGGTGTATGGCGACGTGCCGGAAGGCCAGCAACCCATCCAGGCCAATCTGTGGCCGGTGATGCTGCATTTGGCTATCGTGTTGTGTCTGGGCCTTGCCATCCCGGCTTTTCTGGGGAACTGGTTTAACCAGGCGACTTTGCTTATCGCGGGGAAACTGCCGTTATGAACGACGCTATCGAGCAAAGCCTGCCATTTCATGTCGATTTGGAGGCTAACCGGATACTGGCTATCGAAGCGGTGCCCAGCCCTTTGCTGCCGGCTCGGCTATTGGACATTGTCGTCCCCGCCGATTGGGGCAGGGCCGGCGAAATGGCGCAAGCAGCCGGCTGGCGCTGGGTGGCCGGCTGGGCCGAAGACGAAGGCGAGCACTTGTCGGTCAGTGTCTGCCTGGAGTTGCAAGGCGATTACTTGGTGTTGCGCACGCATATCGACAGCCAGCAGCCCAGCCTGCCTTCGCACGCGCCGTATTTTTTCTCGGCCAACCGGCCCGAACGGCATATGCAGGACTTGTTCGGCATCGAGTTCACCGGCCATCCCGACCCGCGCCGCTGGACGCGCCATCAAGCCTGGGACGAGCACGCCGCGCCTTTGCGCAAATCTTACCCGGCGGCCGGTGTGCCGCCGGCGCAAACGCCGCCCGACAACAGCTATCCCTTCTTCAAGGCGCAAGGCCAGGGCGTCTATGAAATCCCGGTCGGCCCCGTCCACGCCGGCATCATCGAGCCCGGCCATTTCCGCTTCCAGGCGGTCGGCGAAACCGTGCTGCATTTGGAGGAGCGGCTGGGCTATGTCCACAAGGGCATTGAGAAAATCGCCGAGGGCCGCACGGCGGAAGGCTTGGCGCGGCTGGCCGGGCGGGTGTCCGGCGACACCACGGCGGGCCACGCCTTCGCCGCTTGCCTTGCGATGGAGCGCGCCGCCGGCCTGGCGGCGCCGGCCCGCGCGGCGTTTGTGCGCGGCATCCTGGCCGAGCGCGAGCGGGTCGCCAACCACCTGTGGGACATGGCGGCGATTTGCAATGATGTCGCTTTCACCTTTGCCTATTATCAGTTTGGGCGGCTGCGCGAGCTGTGGCTGCGCGACAACCAGGCTTGGTTCGGCCATCGCTTGTTAATGGACATAGTCGTGCCCGGCGGCGTCAGCGTCGATGTCTCCGACGCGGCGCTCCAGGGCATGCGGGCGTCGATTAAATATTTGCGCAAGGAGTTGAGCGAGCTCATCACCATCATCGACGCCAATTCCTCGCTGGAAGACCGTTTGGTCGCCGCCGGCTATCTCACGCCGGCCCAGGCGCAAAGCTTCGGCGCCTTGGGCTTTGTCGGGCGGGCCAGCGGGCAGAGTTTCGACGTGCGCCGCGCCGCGCCTTATCCGCCTTATGACCAGGTGGAGGTGAAAGTGCCGGTGGAACAGCAAGGCGATATCGCCGCCCGGTTTTGGGTGCGCTACAAGGAAACGCGGGTCGCTTTAGGCGTGCTGGAGCGTTTGCTCGCCGCTTTGCCGGCCGGGGAAACCCGGCTGCCTTGGCAAACCCCACAGCCTGGCGCCGAGGGTTTGGGCTTGGTGGAAGGCTGGCGCGGGGAAATTCTAAGCTTTGTGCGTTTTGGCGAAGACGGCCGCGTCAGCCGCTATTACCCACGCGATCCCAGCATCGTCAATTGGCCGGCGCTGGAGAAAATAGCCTTGGGCAATATTGTCCCCGATTTTCCGGTGTGCAATAAATCGGTGAACGGTTCTTATTCGGGCAACGACTTGTAATATAGGGATGGCATCGCTGGGAGCGATGTCATCCCTGCGGACACACAGAGAAAACCTATGCTGAATTTATACCGGAAAATCCTGACCACCGGGGTATTGACCGAAAAGTTTGATCGCCACTATCGCGAGCCGGAAATCGAAGCGCTCGGCATTGAGCTTAAAACCGCGATTGACCGGCGCTTCGCCGGCAGCCTGGCGATTCGCCAGGTGGACGCCGGTTCCTGCAACGGCTGCGAATTGGAAATCCACGCGCTGAACAATGTGTATTACGACATTGAGCGTTTCGGCGTGCATTTCGTCGCTTCGCCGCGCCATGCCGACTTGTTGCTGGTGACCGGGCCGGTGTCGCGGAATATGGAGGCGGCGCTGCGGCGCACTTACGAGGCCACCGCGAATCCCAAATGGGTCATTGCCGTCGGCGACTGCGGGGCTTGCGGCGGCGAGTTTGGCGAGTCTTACGCCAGTTGCGGCCGTGTCGCCAATGTCATCCCCGTCGATGCCGTGATAGTCGGCTGCCCGCCGACGCCGCTGGCCTTGATGCGGGGGATTTTAAATGTGTTTGCGCGCTAAGGGGGCTTTATGTCCCTTGTGTTAAGGCGGGATTGGGCGCTTTCAGGGTTGTATGCACCAGGCTGCACCATCTAAAAATGGTTCTTTTGCCAAAGCCACGACTCAACTCGTTGATTTCGCCTGTTGCCGCTGATGGCATTGCGTTTGCTTAGTTAAAGCCATGTCAAACATATTGTGAGAGGTGACAACCATGAAAGCCATGGATTATATAATCAATCTGATGGGCCATTCCGACGAGGATGGCGAGGCTGGGCAGCATGAGCATTTTTCCATGCTGGTGCTGACCGGGTTTTTGGCCTTGATGGTCATCATGGTGATGGTTTGAGCGTGCCACGCTGAATCTCGATCAGGTGTCTTTTTGTTAGCGCCGCGCATTCCATTGCTTGCCTATGCCAATCCGGCCACGGCAGTCTTGGATCAAACCGACCAGGCCGAAAACCTGGTTGCGGCGCTACGCGCTTGCCAGCGCGGCTTTGTCGAATTGGATTTTTCCGGCGTGGAAGGCGTCAGCATCGCTTTTAACGAGCAGTTTTTCCGCCTCGCCGAAGACGGGCTGGCGGAAATCTGGCTGACGCCGCGCCATTACAATGCCTCATGCAACCGTCTGGTTAAACGCCTGTTAAGCCGCTTGCAGCAGCAGCGCGAGCAAGCCTGGCGAGTGGCTTGTCAGCGCTTCTGCGCCGGCGGCAATCCGCCCGCCGACGGCTCGCACGAATCTTAAGGCGCGCAACGCGTCGTCCGTTTCTCTTTTGCCAGCGCCGCCTGGCGAACCGCTTCCGCACCAGGCCAAGCTTGCCGCGATGGGGTAGAATAGCCCGCTCTATTTCTTCCGGCGGGTTCTTTAATGGCCATCGCGCAATTTCTTCGACGCCCCAGGCCCGTGCTGATGGGCATCCTCAATGTCACACCTGACAGCTTTTCCGACGGCGGGCGTTTTCTCGACCCTGGCCGCGCCTTGCGGCATGCCTTGGAAATGGTGGGGCAGGGGGCCGATATCATTGACGTGGGCGGGGAGTCCACCCGGCCAGGGGCTGCGGCGGTGGACAGCGCCGAACAGATCGCCCGCGTCGTCCCGGTGATTGCGGCTTTGCGCCTAGGGCTTCCCGCCACGACGCTTATCAGCATTGACACGACCCAGGCCGACGTGGCGGCGGCGGCGCTGTCTGCCGGGGCTGATTTCATCAACGATGTCTCGGCGGGGCTGGGCGACCCGGCCATGCTAGACCTGGCGGCCAAGCGCGCCGTGCCCATCGTGCTGATGCATATGCAAGGCACGCCGCAGACCATGCAGGACAATCCCCGTTACGCCGACGTGGTGGAAGAGGTTCTCAGCTTCTTGCAGGAGCGGGCGGCGGCGGCGCAGGCGGCGGGTGTGGCCGCCGACCACATTATTCTCGACCCCGGCATAGGCTTCGGCAAAAGCAAGGCGGACAATCTATTGTTGATGGCCCATCTCGCCCGCTTTGCCACCCTCGGCTATGCGACTTTGCTAGGGGCCAGCCGCAAGCGCTTTATGGGTTCTGTCTGCCTTGAATCCCGCCCGCACGAGCTGGTCGCCGCCACCGTGGCGACCACGGCCTTGGGGGTGATGGCGGGGATTAACCTCTTCCGGGTGCATGACGTGCGCGAAAACCGCCAGGCGGCGGATGTCGCCCATGCCGTCAAAACGGCGGGCAAGCCTGCCGCCACCGCCGCCCATTCAATCAATGCGACCAAGCTGCCATGAACACTTCGCTACATCCGCTTATTTTCTTGTTGCTGCTGCTGACCGGCTGTGCCGGGCACAAGCCGCCTGCGCCTAAACCGCCGACCTTGCCGCCTCAGCCGCATCAGCCGACCGAGCCGCATGCCGGGCTGCCCGGACATTATTCGGCGTCCAGGGTCAGCGGCGATTTTGCCGGCTACCCGGCGCTGGACGCCTTCATCGTGCGCGTGGAGGCCAGCCACGGCATCCCCCGCGCTTATCTCAACGGTTTGTTTTCGCAAGCCCGGCGCAAGCAATGGACGCTGGATTATATGAACCGTCAAGGCGGGCCGACCGGCCAGCCGCCGCGTCCCGGCGCGTGGTCGAAATACCGGGCGCAATTCCTCGACGATTTGCATATCGACAGCGGCGTGGCCTTTTGGCGCCAGCACGTCGGCGCGTTGCGGCAGGCCAGCGAGCGCTATGGCGTGCCGCCGGAGGTTGTCCTCGGCATCATGGGGGTGGAGACGATTTACGGGCGCAACCTGGGCAAAGACCGCGTATTCGACGCGCTGACCACGCTGGCGTTCGATTATCCGCGCCGGGGGCCGTATTTCACCGAAGAGTTGGAGAATTTCCTGGTCATGGCGCAGACCGAGGGCATCGACCCTTTGCAGCCGAAAGGCTCTTTCGCCGGGGCGATGGGCCTGGGGCAGTTCATGCCCGGCAGTTTTTTGAAATGGGCCGTGGATCACAACGGCGACGGCCGCCGCGACCTCTGGCATCCTGACGACGCCGTCGGCAGCATCGCCCATTATTTTTCCCAGCACGGCTGGCACCCCGGCGAGGCGGTGGTTGTGCCGGCGCGGGTGGACGGGGCCGTCAGCCTGCAAACTGGCTATGACCAGCAATATTCCCTGGCCGAATTGGCCGCCGCCGGCGTGCGCCCCGAGGGCGAGGTGCCGGCTGGCGATAAATTGAGCTTGCTGCTGCTGCGCGCCAACGCCGGCGACCAATATTGGCTGGGCTTGCACAATTTCTTTGTCATCACCCGCTACAACCACAGCACCCATTACGCGATGGCGGTGCATGAGCTGGGCCAGGCGATCAAACGGCGCTACGTGGGCGGCGCGGCGCGGGAGTATTGAACATGGGCGGCGTAAGACAGTTGATTCCCTTGGACATCGCCGTCCTCACCGTGTCCGACACGCGGACGGAAGACAACGACACGTCGGGGCAAACCCTGGCGCAGCGCCTGGCCGAAGCCGGCCACCGCTTGGCGGACAAGCGCATCGTGCCGGATGATATTTACCGCATCCGCGCCGTGGTGTCGCAATGGATCGCCGACCCTCAGGTGCAGGTGGTCATCACCACCGGCGGCACCGGCGTGACCGGGCGCGACGGCACGCCGGAGGCGGTGAAGGTCTTGCTCGACAAGGTCTTGGAGGGTTTTGGCGAGACTTTCCGCGCCATTTCCTACCAGGAAATTGGCACCTCCACGATGCAGTCCCGCGCCCTGGGCGGGGTTGCCAACGGCACGTATATTTTCTGCTTGCCGGGTTCGTCCGGGGCTTGCCGCACCGGCTGGGACAAGCTGATTAAAGACCAGCTTGATTACCGCACCCGGCCTTGCAATCTGGCCGAGTTGATGCCCCGCCTCAGGGAGTGAGCGCCCGTTTCCGCGCGGGCGTTTTATACCTCCCGCTTTCCTTAACCTGTTTTGCGCTGGAGCACGCCCATGATCCAACTAATCTTATCCGCTGTCTTTTTCCTGGGCCTGCATTTCGGCGTGGCCGGCACGGCACTGCGCCTGCGCTTGATCGAAAAGCTGGGCGTTAAAATGTACCATGCCGGCTTCGGCACGCTCTCCTTGCTCGGCCTGGCCTGGTTGTTCAGTGCTTATCGCGGCGCGGGCTATGTGGAGACCTGGGGGCAATTGGCCTGGTTCAAGCCGGTCGCGGCGGTGTTGATGTTGGTGGCTTTTTGGTTCGTGGTGATCGGTTTGCTGTCCCGCGAGGCCGGCTTGCCCGGTGGCGGCGAGCCGGCCGTCGGCATCCAGCGCATCACCCGCCATCCGGTGTTGTGTGGGCTGGTGCTGTGGGCGGCGACTCATGTGCTGGCTAACGGCGACCTCGCCGCGCTGATCTTGTTCGGCTCTTTGTTGGTGCTGCTCATCGGTGGCGGGCGCTCCATAGCCGCCAAGCGCCGAGAAAAACTGGGGCTGGATTGGCCGGCCTACGCCGCTGCCACCTCCGTCATTCCTTTCCAGGCGATTGTCCAGGGCCGCAACTGGCTGGCATGGAAGGAGATAACGTGGTGGCAGGCGCTGCTGGCCTTGCTGTTGTATGCCGCCGTGATGCACTTCCATCTGCGCTTGTTTGGGGTTTCACCTTTGCTGTGAATACCTGTTGGACGCGCCGAAGCCCTAAATCCCATCCCCGGCATAAACGTTTCCCCTGCAATAAATGCTGATATTTTTTGCGTAAGCCTATAGCTATTGCAGGAAAAGCTTGCGTACCGCATCAAGTCCAGGAGGCTAGGTTTCGCCGGAAGCGCCCGGCAGCCGGGTATTGCTTGAGCGACAGTGCGTAGGTCGGTGTTTCAGGGTTTCTCCCCGCAAATTTGGCACGGCCTGTGCTTGGGTTTCGCTTGTCCCAGTCCGGCTGGTTCGTCAATTGCTGGCAGTCGCCACTGCGGCATTTTTCCTGGCCGTCCCGTACGAACACGATTCCCACGCAGGATATGCAATGAAACCTAATCGCCCAATCCTTGGCCGTCTAGTCTTCGGCCTTGCTGTTTATATTAGTTCAGTTGGCGGAGCGCAGGCCGTCTCGCTCACTTTGAACGCTGTCAATTCGCCAGTCACAGCGGGCTCGCAGGCGACCTTTCAACTATGGATGGATTTCACCGGCGACCCCACCCTGGGCGGCGGGGTTGATGTGGTCTTCGACAATTTCACCAACGGCCACCAACTCAGCTTTGCCTCTTACACCCCGGCAGCATTAGGCGATGCCTTCTTCTATAACCAAGCACCCACTGTCAGCGTGGTGGGAGACCGGCTTGAGGCCATCATGTTCGGCGACCTGGCCAATGGCGTGGAAGGCTCGGCCTTGGTGGGCACTTTGGTGTTCAACACCCAGACGGCGGGGAATTACAGTTTGTCGCTGGTGGATAGCGCGTCGGCCGGCGGGTTTTTCTCGACTTCGGGAGCGCACCAATACCCCGTCTACACCTCGGCGGCGTTGACCGTCGACCCGTCCGGGGGGGCAGTCCCTGAGCCTGCCACCGCATGGCTGATGTTGGCTGGTTTGTCTGGAATGTCATTTAGGGCGAAAGCCAAACAAGCCTAATGCCGCCTTGTTGCTTAGGGCCAATCAAAACACCGGAGACTGTTATGAATCTTGATCGCCACATTTCTCGTCCGAGCTTGTCCGGGCACTTTCGCAAGGCATCGCGCTTGGCGCTGCCGATTTTCTGCCTGGCCGCAGGTTCCGCCCATGCCGTGACCTATTTCGGCTCGTTGAGCAACTTCGACGTGGTCAACAACACGCCGACACCGTGCAACGGCTTTGAAATAGAGCTGGACGGCTTGACCAGCAAAGACATCACCTACACCTTTGACTATCAAAGCTACGGCCATCCCCGCTTGGTGGATTCCACGGACGCGAACGGCAAGCCGGTGGTCAAAATCCGCTACGAAAGCAAGTATGACGCGGCGAACCATCAGTTCCTCAACGCCACGCCCGTCGCCCCCGTTCCGACCATGACCACGGCGGGACACCAGTGCACGTCGGCGATCAATGCCCATAACACTAGCGGCTGTGAACATTTCGGGCTGGGTATCATTGGCAATCCGACTAAAACAATTTACCGTTGGCTGGTGGCCGATTCCGCCGTGCCGGGCAATTTGACCTACCAGACGGATCCCACGACCGGCCTGCCCGGCACGGTCAGCATTCCCGCGCCGGTCTTCGTCGTGAATGCGCAACCCGCGCAGATTCCCGCGCCGCCGCCGCCGGTCGTCAATGTCCCGCCGCCCGTGCCGGTGGCGGTGCCGCCGCAGCCGGTGGTGCAAGTGGAAGTCGAGGTGCCGGAGGCACCGGAGCCGGCCGGTTTTGATTTTGGCGAGGCCATGTGGGTCAAGGTGTTCACGACCGAATCGCCCAGTCCGCGCGATCTCAACGATTTGGTCACTGACAACGCAAAAGTGCCCGATCCCAACAACCCCAATGTCGTCGAGCCAGTCCAGGTGGAAGTGGAGTGGCAGCTTTTGCAAAAAACGATTAATCCGGCGAAGCTGGCCGGCGGTCGGGATAAGTTGGACGGCAATCTCGTTGGCAACCCGATGGGGGTTGGCAAGGAGTCAGTGACCCGGCGTTATGAGTTTTATGAATACACCGGGGCGTTTGACCCGTATCACGAGGTGCTGCCGGTGAGCGACTCAAATCCGGTGCCCGGCGATATTGGCAAATACATTGGTGCGCAAATGGCTGCCATGAATGTTTTTGATGTGGACAGCGACGGCAAACAGGACGGCGGTGACAATTGCTTGTTGAAGCCCAACGCGGATCAGCGTGACACCGACGGCGACGGCTTTGGCAATCTCTGCGATCCCGATCTGAATAACGACTTCGTCGTCGATAACGCCGATCTTAACGCCATGAAAGGCCAGTTCTTACAAAGACACCCGAATGCGAACGCCGACTTGAACGGCGATGGCAAGGTGAACTTCAACGATTTGGCTATTTTGAAGAGTTTTATGGGGAAGGCGCCGGGTCCGAAAGCCGCCCAGTAGGACGCAAACTTCGTGGGAGCCGCGCCTCGCGGCGACCGGGCTTGCGGAAAAACTCGGCCCCGCGGCTTGGCGGAGGCCAATCGCCGCGAGGCGCGGCTCCCACAGGCGCGGTCGGGTCAGGGATTGCCCAGATATTCATCCTTGAGCAGCCGGTAATGTTGCGCCGAATAGCGCAGGAAGGCTTTTTCCTGGTCGGTCAGCGGTCTGACCCGCTTGGCGGGCGAGCCGACGTAGAGAAACCCGGATTCTAGCGTCCTGCCGGGCGGTACCAGGCCGCCGGCCCCGAGGATCACCTCGTCCTCGACGACCGCGCCGTCCATGACGATGGCGCCGATGCCGATCAGGCAGTGGTCGCCGACGCGGCAGCCGTGCAGCACGACGCGGTGCCCCACGGTGACATGCTCGCCGATGTTCAGCGCATAGCCGTCGCCGTGCTCGCCGCCGTGGGTGACATGCAAGACGCTGCCGTCTTGGATGTTGGTGCCGGCGCCGACGCGGATGGACTGCACGTCGCCGCGCAGCACGCTCATCGGCCAGATGGAGACGCCGTCGCCTAGGACGACATCGCCGATCACTAAAGCCGTTTCGTCAATGTAAACATTTTTCCCGACGGCGGGGATTTTGTCTCGGTATGCCCGGATGGCCATGGTGTCGGCTAGTCCTCGAAAGGTTGCTCCGCCCGGCGGGCGGGGGCCGGGCTTTTGCCCGGATCGTGATCGTCCGCCCAGGCGGCCAGGCTGAAAAGCTGGAATGACAGGGTGGTGCTTAATAAGCTTTCCAGGCGGAAGCGCAGCCGCTCGCCTTTGCTGCGCAATAGGATGGCTTGGCCTGTCTTGAAAACGCCAGGCCCGCAGAGCAGGCTGGCCGGGTGGCCTAGTCTTGGATTCGCCAAAAAGTACAGCCCGCGTGGCGGGCTTTCCCCCGCCGGGGCGGTTTCAATGTCGACCGCCTCGACCAGTGGCGACAGCAGTTCCACGCCGATCACCAGCTCCGCTTTGGCTTTGTGGTGCAGCCAGCGGATGGCGCCGACATGGATGCGATGGTCTTCTTCGTAGATGCCGATCAACTCTCCGACGCGGGCGCCGGCGACTGAGGCATTCAGCCACGACAGGCAATAACCGCCGGCGCTGATGTTCAGCAAAGAGCCGCTGAGTTCGTTGCTGGACGCTTCCGCCGGGCCATGGCTTTCGGCGACGCTGACCGGGGCGGGGCTGGGCTGGCGGTTAAAATACACGCTGTCTTGGCTTTTCAGCCAGATTTCCGTGCGTCCCTCCCGGCTGCCGTTTTGGTCCAGCACGATTTCCACTTCGTCGGTGTCCTCTTCTTCTACCGGCGGCATCTCGTCCTGGATGGAGACTTCGTACAATTCTGGCGGCGGCAGCGGTTGCGGCCCCGCGCCGGCTAGCTCGTCGACCAGCCGGGCCAGGCCGACGGCGAAGCGCCGTATCCCTGAGGCCGAGCTGCGCACGAAGCGGCGTTTTTCCGCCGAGGCCAGCGTTTCCAGCAGCGCCATGATGACTTCGGCGCGCAGCTTGAAGCGGTCGCTTGCGCGATGGGCGGGGTTGGAGAAATAGCGCCGGGCGTTGCCGAGCATGAGGCGGGTGAAGACGAAGCGGCGTTCGCCTTTGATGTGCTGCTTCGCTCTTTTCAGCGGCCTTGGCGCATTGTCGGCGCCGGTGTCGAAATAAAACAGCGCGGTTTCGCCTTCCGCTTCGACCGTCTTGCGGATCTCGGCGTCCTTGGCGATCAGCATCAGCACGGTGTAAAACTGCCGGATTTCGTCGGGCGAGCGGTGCTGGTGGCTGGACAGCGCCAACAAGACCATCTGCTTGAATTGGCTTTCCACCGTCGCGCCTTCGATTTCCGGCATCGGCAGGTTGAGGTTGTGCAGCCGGTGCCCCTCGGCGAAGCGGTAAAAGCAATAGACTTCCCGCCAAAACCCCGCCGGCGGCGGCTCGTAGCGTTCCAGCGAGCGCAACAGGGCGAGCCCGTAGGCTTGCAAGGCGCGGTAGATGTTTTGCGCCCGCCCGGCTTCGTTCATGACTCTGTCGCTGAAAAACGTGCCGCTGGTGACGATGCGCCGGTAGGCGTTGGCTAATTCCAGGCAGACGTCGACGCTGCGCTGGGTGAGCTTGTGCGTGGCGGCGGGCAAGGGGAAGAGGGTGTGCGGGCGCAGATACCGTTCGCTGCTCATGGCTTGCAGGGAAACCGTCGGCGGGCGGATTTGCTCGACGATGCGCTGGCGTTCAAGGCATTCCAGGCCGTCGGTCATGTTCACCGCCCGCAACAAACCTTGGATGGCTTCGCAGGCGGCGTCGACGTCGGATAAGGGCAAATGGCTTATCCAATCGTTGATGGCCTGCTCAGTGAAGGTTTCGAGGGGCTTGATGGGCTTGCTCGGTTGCGATGGTCTGTCGGTTGGGCCTGTATTCATGGCATGTCGCTTGAATGTTGGGCTTTCCACCCTGGAGGGAGGCGTCCTCTCCCGCTGGAAACACTATTGGCGGGCCGCCTTTTCCTCCAGCCCGGACAGGCCGAAGCGGCGGCGCAGTTCGCTGGTGACGGCCTCCGGCCCCAGGCCCTGCTGGGCCAGCAGCACCAGGCAGTGGAACCAGAGGTCGGCCATTTCATAGACGATTTGCCCCGGGTCGCCGCCTTTGGCCGCGATCACGGTCTCCGTGGCTTCCTCGCCGATTTTCTTCAAAATGCTGTCCAAGCCCTTGGCGTACAGGCCGGCCACGTAGGATTTTTGCGGGTCTTGGGATTTGCGCTCTTCCAGCACGGCGGCGAGTTGGGCGAGTATGTCCTGGTTGCTCATCGGTAGATGGTCTCTGGGGATTTCAGCACGGGGTCGACGGTTTCCCATTGCCCGTCGCGCAGCTTGCGGAAAAAACAATGGTGGCGTCCGGTGTGGCAGGCAATGCCGCCTGCCTGCTCGACCTTGATTAAGAGAACATCTTCGTCGCAATCCAGGCGGATTTCCAATACTTTTTGGCGGTGCCCGGATTCCTCGCCTTTGCGCCAGAGTTTGCCCCGCGAGCGCGAGAAGTACACGGCGTAGCCTTCTGCGGCGGTGAGCGCCAGCGATTCCCGGTTCATCCAGGCGAACATGAGAATTTGGCCGCTGCCGGCCTCCTGGGCGATGACTGGCACCAGGCCGTCGGCGGTCCAGCGGATTTCATCCAGCCAGCCGCTCACAGGCGCACCTCGATGCCTTGCGCGGCCATGTGTTCCTTGGCCTGCCGGATGGTGTGTTCGGCGAAATGGAAAATGCTGGCGGCCAGCACCGCGTCGGCTTTGCCTTGGAGGATGCCGTCGGCCAGATGCTGGAGCTTGCCGACGCCGCCGGAGGCGATCACCGGCACGGCCACGGCCTCGCTGATGGCCCGCGTCACGCCAAGATCGAAGCCGATGCGGGTGCCGTCGCGGTCCATGCTGGTCAGCAGGATTTCGCCCGCGCCGTAATCCACCATTTTCTTCGCCCACTCCACCGCGTCCAGGCCGGTTGGCTTGCGCCCGCCGTGGGTGAAGATTTCCCAATGGTCGCCGACCTGTTTGGCGTCGATGGCGACGACGATGCATTGCGAACCAAACTTTTCCGCCGCCTCGCGCACGAATTCAGGGGTAAACACCGCCGCCGTGTTGATGCTGACCTTGTCGGCCCCGGCATTCAGCATGCGGCGGATGTCTTCCAGCGTGCGGATGCCGCCGCCGACGGTCAGCGGGATGAACACCTCGCCGGCCACCTGTTCGACCACATGCACCAGGGTTTCGCGGTTGTCGGAACTGGCGGTAATGTCGAGGAAGGTCAGCTCGTCCGCGCCTTCGAGGTCGTAGCGGCGGGCGATTTCGACGGGATCGCCGGCGTCGCGGATGTCGACGAACTTGACGCCTTTGACGACGCGGCCATTGTCCACGTCCAGGCAGGGAATGACACGTTTAGCCAGCATCAGAAAGTTTCCGCCAGCTTGCGGGCTTCCTCGAAGTCCAGCGTGCCTTCGTAAATCGCCCGGCCGGTGATCGCGCCCATCACGCCCTCAGTGACAATTTCGCCCAGGGCGCGGATGTCGGAGAGATTAGTGATGCCGCCGGAGGCGATGACCGGGATGCGGATGGCGCGGGCCAGCCGCGCTGTAGACTCGACGTTCACGCCGCCCATCATGCCGTCGCGGCTGATGTCGGTGTAGATGATCGCCTCGACGCCGTCGCTCTCGAAGCGCTGCGCCAGGTCGATGACATCGTGGTGCGACAGCTTCGACCAGCCGTCGATGGCGACTTTGCCGTCTTTGGCGTCCAGTCCGACGATGATGCGGTTGGGAAATTCTGCCGCGATGTCGCTGACGAAATGCGGCTCGCGGACGGCCTTGGTGCCGATGATGACGTAATCGACCCCGGCGTTCAGATAGCCTTGGATGGTCTCTTCGTCGCGGATGCCGCCGCCGACTTGGATCTGGATGTCCGGATAGGCTTCGCGGATGGCGTGGATGATCGCGCCGTTGCGCGGCACGCCGGCGAACGCGCCGTCCAAATCGACCAAATGCAGCCGTTTCGCCCCGGCCTCCACCCAGCGCCCGGCCACCGCCACCGGGTCGTCGGAAAACACCGTGTCGTCCTCCATGCGCCCTTGCCGCAAGCGGACACACTTGCCATCTTTCAGGTCGATAGCAGGTATTAAAAGCATGTTTGAGTCCTCACTCTTACTGATGTTGGGTTGAACCGGCGGATTAGGCGGCCGGGTTCCAGCGCAGAAAATTGGCCAGCAGTTGGAGCCCTGCGGCCTGGCTTTTTTCCGGGTGGAACTGGACGGCGAACAGCTTGCCGCAGGCCAAGGCGGCGGCGAAGGGTGCAGGGTAGTCGGCGGTCGCTGCGATGTGTTCGGGCCTGGCCGGGCTGGCATAGTAGCTATGCACAAAATAAAACCGGCTGTCCTGCGGGATGCCCGCCCATAAAGCATGCCCGCCGGTCTGGTGGACGCGGTTCCAGCCCATGTGCGGAATTTTCAGTTGATGCCCCTCGGCGTCCGCCAGCCCTTCGGCAAAGCGCTTGACCTGGCCGGGCAGCAGCCCTAAGCAAGCCACGCCGTCGTTTTCCTCGCTTGCCTCAAGCAAGGCTTGCATGCCGAGGCAAATGCCTAAAAACGGCTTGGCGGCGGCGAGTTCGTGCAACACCGGAACCAGCCCGCGCCCGTGCAAGGCCGCCATGCAATCGCGGATGGCCCCGACGCCGGGGAACACGACCCGATCCGCGGCGCGCATTTGGGCGGGGTCTGCGGTGACTTCGACGCGGACGCTGGGGTCGGCGTGTTGCAGCGCTTTGCTGATGGAATGGAGGTTGCCCATCCCGTAATCGATGACTGCTACCGTGGACATAGCTTAAAAAGGAATGATGGAAAGAAGTGCGGTGCGGATTCAGCCGAACAGGCGTACGCCGAAGAGCGCGCCGTGCAGCCAAAAGGCGACGATAGCCCAGGCGACCAAGCCAACGGCCAGCGCCGTCAAGTCGCCACGCAAGGAGCCGGCCGGATACACCGTGCCCGCCGCCCGGTCGCGTCTGCGCTCCGAGCTAAACGCAAGCACGCCCCAAGCCAGGAATGAGCCGAACAGCAACACATCGGCCAAGCTGCCATTCGCCAGCAGGTGCGCCAACGCCCAGCCCTTGGTGCCGGCCACCATGGGGTGGCCGAGCTTGGCTTTGATCCGCGTGCCGGGGACGTAGGCCGCCACGAACACCACGAAAGAAACCAGGATGATCAAACCGGCCAGATGCCTGAGTCCGATGGGCGGAAACCAGAGTATAACCGGCGCCAGCCGCGCCTGGCCGAAGCCGACGACGATCAAGGCCAAACCGGTCAGCGACACCAGCGCGAACAGCCCTTTCCAGGTGTTGAGCCCGAAACGCGCCACCTGTGCCGTGCGCCAGTCGTCTGCGAAGATGCGCACTGAATGGGCACCGAGAAACATCACAAGGCCGAGAATCAAAACGATCATGGTCGGGCTCCGCAGCAGGGGGCAATAGGGTTGGAAAGCGGGTTAGGAAACAATGCGCGGGCTGCCCGTCGCCTGATTTAGAGGGTGCCTTTGGTGGAAGGGAGGATGCCTTGCATCCGTTCGTCCGGCTCCAGCGCCATGCGCAGTGCGCGTCCGAACGCCTTGAAGAGGGTTTCCGCCACATGGTGGGCGTTGACGCCTTTCAGGCTGTCGATGTGAAGGGTGACTTTAGCATGATTGACGAAGCCCCGAAAGAACTCCAAGAACAAATCCACATCGAAATCGCCGATGCGCTCGCGTGGGAAGACCACGCCGTAGGCCAGGCCGGGCCGCCCTGAGAAGTCCACCACGACCCGCGACAGCGCCTCGTCCAGCGGCACATAGGCATGGCCGTAGCGGCGGATGCCTTTTTTGTCGCCCAGCGCCCGGTCGACCGCCAGCCCCAAGGTGATGCCGACATCCTCCACTGTGTGGTGCGCGTCGATGTGCAAATCGCCCTTGGCCACAATGTCCAGATCAATCAGGCCGTGGCGGGCGATTTGGTCGAGCATGTGTTCCAGGAACGGCACGCCGATGTCGAACCGGCCGGTGCCGGTTCCGTCCAAGTTCAGCCGGACTTGGATCTGCGTCTCCAAGGTGTTGCGTTGTACGTCGGCTGTGCGATCCGCCATGTTGCTTACGTCCCGGTGGAAAAGGTTATAAAGCCAATATGATAAAGGCTGGGCGCCAATTGATAAACCCTGGCGCGGCGGTGCCCACAATCTGGGTGGCTTGTAAGCAAATTCCTACAAAAAAAACATCCTTTCGCGCCATGACACCGGCTTTTTTTAAGCAGACAATGGAAACGTCGCCAAAACACCGGATACGGAATTCTAGGACTCTCTACAACAGGATGTTGCCATGGACAGGATTTTTAGTCAGCCAACCAAGCCGGCGATAAAGCCCCGAACAGCGGATGTCTCGGGGCTTTTCATTATGCGCTATAAGCTCAGTTTCGCCTCCAGCCCCAGTTCGCGGATGTCCGCCGCAAAGCGTTCCAGCCAAGGCGAGGGCAGGGCGGCCAGGCGCGGCGCTTCGGCTTGCAAGGAAGGCCGGGCCAAGCCGTACAGCAGCACCCCGCGCAAAGCTATTCTACGCCGCGAAGCCAGTCGCAGAAAATCCGTATAAGCCCTGAGTTCGTCCTCGGCAGGCGGCTCGCCGTCGAACGCGAACAAACAGGTTTGCAGCCAAGTGGGGCAAAGCCCGGCGGCTGTCTCCAAATCGCGCAGCAGGCTGGCCGGTGTGCGCTGCACGCCGTTGACGCGCAGCATCCCGGCCGCCGTGGCGCTGTCCAGCTTGAACCAGACCTCCCCGCCCAGCCCGGCCCAGTGCTTGAGTCCCTTCTGCACGGTTTCCCGGCGCACCAGGCTGCCGTTGGTGATCAGCACCAGCTTGATCTGACCCAGCAAGCCATCATCCCCCGCCACCCGGCCAATCAACTCGACGACGCGGTCGAACTCCGCCGAGCTGGTCGGCTCGCCGTTTCCGGAAATGGCAATGTCGCGGATGGCCCGCTGCTCTGACGGCACCTCGAAACGCTGGTAGAAATCGCCGCGCAGCACGTCTTCCAAAAAACCGCGCAATTCCGCTTCCAGCCGCGCCAAATCCGTCGTCGGCGCGCCGCCACGCCGCAGATCCGGCACCTGGCAATAGACGCAACGCCAATTGCAAGCATTGTTGGGATTCAAGTTCACGCCGATGGACAAGCCCCCGCTGCGCCGGGACAGAACCGGATAAACATAAGTCAGGCCCGCGCTGTCGCGGTTATGGTTGGTCGTGGTCAGCATGGGCCGGTCGGCTCCTCCTCCAAAAACTTCGCGCCGAGAATGCGCTCGGCCCAAACCGGCAAGAACTCCGCGTCCGCCGTAGCGACGCGCCTCCCGGTTAAAACTGCTTGATAAAACCTGGTTTGTTTCAACTCGACATCATTGAATCCGAACATCGCCAATATCTCCTTCCGGGTAATCCGGTGCAATTTGTAAACCAGCGCGTAGGGCGCAATAGCGAAGCGTATTGTGCCGCATGAGGCCAGCCATTCGGCGGAATACGGCGGAGTACCGCTACGCGGGCTGCCGTTCAACCTGGTCGCCGTGGCCGGCGCGGAGAACCCGCTGCCCGCGCCGGTGCACCTGGTCAGGCTGGACACCGACAACGCCGTGTGGGTCGGCGGGCAGGACGCCGTGATCACCTTGAAGGCCGTCCCCGGCTTCAAGCTGGAGGTCAAGGCCGGCTCGGTGACCTTCCCGGACGGCAAGAAGTCGGGCAAACTGTCGGTGACCCCGGTCAACGCCGACAAGGTGCCGATGCCGCCGCCCAACGGCATGCAACCGCAGTTCATCGTCACCATCCAGCCCGCCGGGGCGCGGTTCGACCCGCCCGCCCGCATCACCCTGCCCAACGTCGACGGCCGCAAGCCCGGCGCGCAGGTCGAGCTGTACTCCTTCGACCACGACCTGGAGGAGTTCGTCGCCGTCGGCCTCGGCACCGTCAGCGCCGACGGCCGCGTCATCGAGAGCAACCCCGGCGTCGGCGTCATCAAGGCCGGCTGGTTCTGCGGCAGCCCGCCCGCCGACCCGGGGTGCGTTTGCAACTGCGGCGACTGCGAAGTTTGCCTGGACGGTTGCGCTTGTGTGCCGACGGGTGGCAATCTGGACAGCGCCGACGGCAAGGCCGACGGCAAGGACGAGGACGTGGTGGCGTTCAAGACCGGCGGCACAACAGTCAATTTCACCGGCACCGCGACCGGCAGCAATTGCGACTACGACTACAACTGGGACTTCGGCGACGGCGGCACCAGCAACGAACAGAATCCGACGCACACTTATAAAGACCCGGAGCCAAAGGAGTATAAAGTCAGCCTGAAGGTTAAGTGTAAGAAGTGCAGTTCAGCCGAAAAGACTGACACAATCAAAGTGACCTTGTTTAAGCTTAAGCTTAAGGCCGTGGCTTTTAAAGACAGCCTTGAGATTTACAAAGATGTTGTAGGAAGTGCGGAATTAATCCCGGTTGGCGACCTAGGGCAGCCGGTTTGGAAGGATGACAATTTGGACGGGATGCCAGAAGTCAATGAGCGAATCGGATATGTGAGCGGAAAGCCAGTGCAATTGACTGCAAAATTCCAAATTCAGCCTGCCTTAAGTAGCCCCGCAGAGAAAGTTGCGATAAAAGCCGAAGGCCCCGATTCGTTAACGTTCAAAGCGAGCGGACTTACTTTGTCTGGACAGGAGGCGACCTTCCCGGTAACCTCATCTGACAATCCTCTTCCGAAGCAGAAAACCAAGTTTTACAACCCCATGTCCATTGACTGGTCGCTGTCAACGGATGGAACGGCTTATGTTCCGATTGGAACCAGCACCCATAAGACCTATGTTACCTTGTCTGAAAAAAGCACTGATACAGGGTCAATATATCTGACTACTTTGCATTTGGCAGTGTCGAATGACGGTGCGACAGATAAAACACAGGCATTCCTCAAAAGCTGGCAATTTTTCGCCAGTCAAAATCTGTATACATGGGATGAACGATCATTGTATTATTACATGCTTAACCATGGTTTTGATACTTGCGCTACCGGCATCGAATCACTTTTGACATCTGACACGGCTTCTGGGGGTTGTTCCGCTTTTGGTGTCCTTCTTCAGGAAGTGTTGGGAATTAATGGCATTAATACAGAAGGATTTTCTGTTGCTGCTAATGATAAATCGTCATTTTTAGTAAAAAACTGGCAGTTTGTAGAATCCGCTATGGCTGGCGCGGTGGAAGGGTGCCAGCAGGAGTTGAAACTCAGCGAAGGTGGCAGGGGAATGGTTCCAGCGTTTCCTGGCGACAAATATGGCGATATGCTGAGTGAGCCAGGCATTCCAGGACAAGGAGAAGGCCAAGTAACGCCATCGGAAAAGGTTTTTATTAATCACTTTCTAGTAAAGGCTAATACTCCAGGTGTGGGAGGGCCATATTTCGATGCGTCTTATGGTGTGACTTATACGGATGCCCATGACTTTCAAGAGAAGGCGATAGATGGGTTTACAAAGTTAGACTGCACAAGAGTAAATTCACATGGCAAGGTGGAGACATATATTGGAGTGCGGAAAACGCCATCACCAAAGCTTGGTGATATGTTTACTTTTTCAAAGTAGGTGTTGACAGATGAGAAACTTATCGCTCTTGACCTGGCTGTTCTTTGTAGCGGTCTTAGTTCATGCTCCACGACTGTGGGCATTCGAAAAAAACGAATTCCAGGTGATTTCAGAGTCAGTACATTTTTATAAAGGGCAGGTCAAGACTATCGACAATCTACCGCAAGATGTGGAGGTTGAACGGTTTGTCGCAACCCGTATGGAAGCGGCTAAGAAAACATTTATTTTAGTGATATTATCCTGGGATTCTGTGACTGGCTTGTCATACTGGATATCTGCTCCATACCAGAAAAACCGTGAACCTGAGCCGGATGACCTCAACGGGAAACAATTTGATGTGGTTTCATACTTGGCTGATGAAAATATATACATATCAAAAATAGGCATTGCATCTTGGAACTTGTCTGGCAGCCCGTATTTATTTGTAAGAGGGTTCTCAGACCGGTTTAAGACTTTGAACGATGCGAGAAACGCTGCATTATCAAGATTAAGCGAAATGCCAACAGCTCAAGTCGGTGAATCTATCCATACAAGCATTATGATAGCAAAATATATGCCAGATGCATTTTTTATTGACACTAAACATTTTCTGCCATGTGGCATGTGCAAATCGCGCGCAAAACTGACAAGTGTACGGGTGGCGGGCGACAAGTGGCTTATTTCAATTTCCGGCGGATATCAAACTGACGCGGAATTAGTGCTGGACAAATCTTATACTATTGTCAAGGTTTGCATCCACCCGGCAAAGGATACTAAAAATGAAAAACCAAACTAACATGCGCGAGGTTATGGTTTTTGTTTTTTGGGGCTTGACATGCCTTGGCGTTGTCACGGAAGCAGGCGCGAATGAGAATTATCGCATCTTTGATGATTCCATGCATAAAAGCATAGTGGATGTGCAAGTAGACTCCCATCAACACAAAACGTATGTGGAATCATTTTTAGTCACATCCCCTGTGCTTACGGATAAATTTTATTATTGGATGTGGAACTGGTTGGATACGCAGTCTGGCCTTTCCTGCTGGGGATACAAAAAACTAGACTCTTCGAGTCTTGAATCGCATAATTTCAGGGCCGAAGGCTTTGCCGAAAAACTACGCGACATCCGATTGTCCGCCGAAGGCATTCCTTGTCTGACTTGGGATGGATAT
>Ga0265327_10000741_pt1 | contig 50674 bp, 43 predicted proteins | sample 41621metaG_FD_202089 | JGI IMG/M metagenome (GOLD analysis project Ga0265327, IMG submission 202089) | Rhizosphere microbial communities from Carex aquatilis grown in University of Washington, Seatle, WA, United States - 4-16-21 metaG | ecosystem: Host-associated > Plants > Roots > Rhizosphere... | reverse complement strand
CCATTCATGGAAAAAGCACATCAATTGGATCCGAAAGATATTAGTACCATGCAATCGTTGTCAGCTATCTATTTAAGATTAAAAATGGTCGATAAACAAAAAGAAATGAAAGATTTGATCGATAAAGCAAAAGGAAACTAATTCAATTTCTAATTTGTAATTCGTAATTAAAATGAAAGACATTGTTCCCGATAAAAATTTAATTGCATATTGTGGACTTTATTGCGGGGCTTGTCGTCAATATTTACACGAAAAATGTCAGGGTTGTCATCAAAACGCAAAAGCAACATGGTGCAAAATCCGTTCTTGCAATATCGAAAATAATTACCAAAGTTGTGCCGACTGCACACAATTTGCAAACCCCAAGGATTGCAAAAAGTTTAACAACTTCATGTCAAAATTTTTCGCATTGGTATTTCGTTCCGACCGCGCAGGTTGCGTAGCCGCGATAAAAAATATGGACTACGAAAATTATTCCATAATGATGGCTGAAAATAAGATGCAAACAATTAAAAAATAACAGTAAAATTTAATCTTACTATGGCAATTTTAAAAGCTTTCAAAGGATTCCGTCCTCCCAAAAACATTGCAAAAGATTTAGCATCGCGTCCGTACGACGTTTTAAATTCGACCGAAGCGCGCGAAGAAGCAAAAGAAAATCCTTATTCGCTCTTACATATAATTAAACCAGAAATAGATTGTCCAATTGGAATCGACGAACACGATGAAACGGTTTACAACAAAGCCCACGAAAATTTCGAAATGTTTAAAGAAAAAGGCTGGCTGGTGCAAGACAAAAAAGATTGTTTGTACATTTACGCACAAACTATGAATGGCAAAACGCAATATGGAATTGTCGGTTGTGCAAGTGTTGAAGATTATATGAATAATATTATAAAAAAACATGAGTTGACGCGCAAAGACAAAGAAGAAGACCGCATGAAACACGTTCGCATTACAAACGCAAACATGGAACCGGTGTTTTTCACATATCGCGCAAATGCGGAATTGGATAAAATTGTAAATTCTGTAATCGAAAAACAACCTGAATATCGCTTTACTTCAGTTGAGGGTTTTGGACATCATTTTTGGGTAATTGACAATGACGCGACTATCAAACGTATCATCGATATTTTTGCAACGATTGATTATACCTATGTTGCCGACGGACATCACCGTACTGCTGCTGCTGCATTGGTTGGAGCAGAAAAACGCAAAAACAATCCGCACCATACAGGAAATGAAGAATACAACTTTTTTCTTGCAGTTCATTTCCCTGACAATCAATTGACCATTATCGACTACAACCGTGTTGTTAAAGATTTAAATGGATTGACCAACGAGCAATTTTTCGAAAAGCTGCACAAAGTTTTTGATGTAAAAGAATGCGGAACAGAAATTTATAAACCAACGCATCTGCATGAATTCAGCATGTATTTCGAAAATAAATGGTATTCATTAACAGCAAAAGCCGGAACATACAACGACAACGATCCGATTGGTGTACTCGACGTAACTATTTTATCGCAATTGGTGTTGGACGAAATTCTTGACATCAAAGATTTACGAACATCAAAACGGATTGACTTTGTTGGTGGAATTCGTGGTTTGGGTGAATTGAAAAAACGTGTTGACAGTGGCGAAATGAAAGTTGCCTTTGCGCTGTACGCAGTTACCATGAAACAATTAATGGATATTGCAGACACCAACAACATTATGCCACCCAAAACAACTTGGTTCGAACCAAAATTAAGAAGCGGTTTGGTGGTACATACATTTTAAATATAAATAACAAAAAATAACCCGGCATCGTCGCCAGACATGCCGGCGTTTTTTTCGACCCAGCCCACGAAAAACCGCAAACGATTTACGACAAACCGTAAATAAATTTTCCTTCAAAAAAAATATTTTAAAAGCCCATTTTTAAACGATTGAAAATTTGCATTTTGCAAATAGGCTTTCGAACATTTTTCTATTATTTTAAATGGCATATATATTGCCTATACAGGAATACAAATTTTTCTATTTAGAAAGCATGAGTGTTTCAACAACCAATAGCATTATTTTAAACGGCGAAGTTATAGAAATTGCAAGCGAAATTACGCAAAAATTTGTGAAGATAATTTCACGCCCTGATCATATTATCATTCAATGCGATCAAGTTGAAGATTTACGTTTGGGCGACAAAGTCAAAATAGAAATAAAATATCTGGTTGAAAAAATTGAACATAGATTTTCGTCAACCAATTTAAAATAAGCATAAACAATAACAAAAATAAATTTCAAAACATTTATTAAACAAGGAGGCACTATGAACGAGAAGAAACCCACAATTTACGAAGAATTTAGGGCTAATGGACATAGTCGTCGCGATTTCCTAAAGTATTGCGGTATGATTACCGCTTTTATGGGACTTAAAGGAAGCGCGTTCGGTGAAGTAGTAAAAGCCCTCGAAACCAAAGCCAGACCACCGGTTGTTTGGTTCCATTTTCAGGAATGTACCTGTTGCAGCGAATCATTCATCCGCTCGTCGCACCCTTTGGTTGGCGACATTGTGTTGAATAAAATTTCGCTCGATTATACAGAAACGTTAATGGCAGCCGCAGGACATCAGGCTGAAAAATCGTTACACGATACCATGACCAAATACAAAGGTGAGTACATTATGCTGGTAGAAGGTTCAATTCCAACTGCGGACGATGGTGTTTACTGCTGTATTGGTGGTCGCACCGCTTACGACATTGTAAAAGAAGCTGCCGCTGATGCCGCCGCCGTAATTGCATGGGGTAACTGTGCATCGTCTGGCTGTGTGCAAGCCGCAAAACCTAATCCAACAAGCGCAAAACCGGTACACAAAGTAATTAGTGGCAAACCTATTATTAATGTAAACGGTTGTCCACCTATTGCCGAGGTTATGGCTGGTGTAATTGTTCACTATCTTGCATTTGGTAGAATTCCACAATTAGATGGTCTGGGACGTCCAAAAGAATTCTATTCGCGTCGCGTACATGATACTTGCTATCGTCGTGCAAACTATGATGCAGGTTTATTTGTTGAAACATTCGATGACGAAAACGCAAAAAAAGGTTATTGTCTTTACAAAATGGGTTGCCGTGGACCTGTTACCTACAATTCTTGCGGCGTAATCAAATGGAACAACGGAACCAGCTATCCAATTCAATCTGGACATCCCTGCATTGGTTGCAGCGAGCCTAATTTCTGGGACAATGGTCCATTCTATCAACATTTGGCAGCATTCCCCGGATTCGGAATCGAAACCACTGCCGATCAATTCGGTTTAGCTGCTGGCGTTGTAACCGGCGTTGGTATTGCCGCACATGCAATAAGCACCAATATACGTAAACGACATCACATCGCGGTTAGCAGCCCCGAAAATCAACCATCACACGAATAATTGAAAGGAGGTAAATTATGGCAAATAGAATCGTAGTTGATCCTGTTACCAGGATCGAGGGACATCTTCGAATAGAAGCTGAAATTAAAGACGGCAAAATAGTTGACGCATTTAGTTCGGGTACTATGGTACGCGGATTGGAAATAATCCTTAAAGGTCGCGACCCACGCGATGCCTGGGCATTCACCGAAAGAGTTTGCGGCGTTTGTACAACTGTACACGCATTGGCATCATGCCGTTCGGTTGAAGACGCTTTGGGAATTGCAGTTCCCCCCAATGCAGAACTTATCCGCAACATCATGTTTTGCACGCAATACATGCAAGACCACGTTGTACACTTTTATCATTTACATGCATTGGATTGGGTTGATGTAGTATCAGCGTTGAAAGCTGACCCTGACGCAACATCAAAATTGGCACAAAGCATTTCGAGCTGGCCCAACAGTTCACCCGGATATTTTAAAGAATTACAAAAGAAATTGATTTCGTTTGTCGAAAGTGGTCAATTAGGAATTTTCGCCAATGGTTATTGGGGACACAAAGCCTACAAGCTTCCGGCAGAAGTCAATTTACTTGGCGTTGCACATTACCTCGAAGCATTGGAATGGCAAAAAGAAGTCGTCAAAATACATACAATTCTTGGCGGTAAAAATCCACATCCGAATTATTTGGTTGGTGGCGCTCCGGTTTCAATAAACATCGAAGAAAACAATGCGCTCAATTCCGAACGCCTTGCTACAATCGGAACATTGCTCAACCAAGCCAAAACATTTATCGAGCAAGTTTATATACCCGATTTATTAGCCGTTGCTTCTTTCTACAAGGATTGGGGCGCTATTGGTGGCGGTCTGCAAAATTATCTTGTTTATGGCGACTTGCCAACCAATGGTTATGCCGACGTTTCGAAATTCAAATTTCCACGCGGTATCATTATGGGACGCGATTTAAGCAAAGTAATCGAAGTCGATGGAAAGAGCGCTGATCAGATTCAGGAATTTATTTCGCATTCGTATTACGACTATGCAGGTGGCGACGTTGGCAAACATCCATGGGAAGGCGAAACTAAATTGAATTATTCTGGACCAAAACCGCCTTATGATTTCTTAGATGTCGATAAAAAATACAGTTGGTTAAAAACACCGCGTTGGAAAGGCAATCCAATGGAAGTTGGGCCACTTGCAAGAATGTTGGTTGGTTATGCGTCCGGCAAACCAGAATATAAAGAAGTAGTTGAATCAACTTTGAAAACGCTCGACGTTCCTGTAACAGCATTGTTCTCAACTTTAGGAAGAACTGCAGCACGTGGTTTGGAAACTAAATTAATTACCGGTTGGGTTTTCGAATTCTATAATGAATTATTGTCGAACATTAAAAACGGTGATACACGTACTTTCAATAGCGAAAAATGGAGTCCAGATACATGGCCGACAGAGTGTAAAGGTGTTGGAATGACAGAAGCTCCTCGTGGCGCATTGGCTCACTGGATTGTTATTAAAGACAAGAAAATCGACAATTATCAATTGGTAGTGCCAAGTACTTGGAATGCATCGCCAAGAGATGGTAAAGGTCAACGGTCGGCTTACGAAGAAGCGTTAATTGGTACTCCTGTTGATAATCCGGAACAGCCACTCGAAATTTTACGTACTATTCACTCATTCGATCCATGCATTGCCTGTGCCGTCCATCTTTATGATGAAAAAGGTACGTACGTACATCAGGTTCAAACTTTTTAATACATTAATTGTATGAAAAAAGCAATAACCAGAATATATGTATGGGAGCTGCCGGTGAGATTTTATCACTGGGTAAACGCAGCGTGCATAGTAGCCTTGAGCATTACCGGCTACTTGATAGGTAAACCTATCGCCATACAAAGCGGCGCCGAAGCATCGTTTTCGTATTGGTTTGGGTGGATTAGGTTTATACACTTTATAGCAGCATTTCTGTTTTTCTTCAATTTTATTATGCGAACATATTGGGGCTTTGTCGGCAACAAATATTCGCGTTGGACAAATTTTATTCCGACAACAAAAGAAAAATTTAACGAAATACTGACCGTACTCAAAGTCGATATTCTACAACTTTTCAATAAAAAGATCGATGCCATTGGTCATAATGCTTTGGCTGGTTTGACTTATTTTGCGACAGCTTTAGCTTTTGCATTGCAAGCATTAACCGGTTTCGGACTTTACGCTGATCAAAGCAGTTCCTTGTTTCCAAAATTATTCCACTGGATTGTTCCTATGTTGGGTGGAGATTTTGGCGCACGACAATTGCATCACATTTTAATGTGGTTCTTCATCATTTTCGGTATGATACACGTTTACCTTGTGTTCTATCACGACTATGTTGAAAAACAAGGCATCACTTCCTCGATGATTGGCGGATGGAAATTTATGGAAAAGGATAAAGAATAAATTTTACATTCACAATTTTGTTTTAATTTTGACAGCGATTTCGTGAAAGCGAAATCGCTTTTTTATTTTGTATTAATTGAAAAAACTTAACATGGAAAAATCAAAAACACTTGTTCTCGGAATCGGCAATTTACTTTTGGGCGACGAAGGCATTGGTATTCATGCTGTCGAACATATTCAAAAAAATGTTTCAATCGAGAATGTCGATTTTTTAGACGGCGGTACCGGCGGGTTTGTTTTGTTGTCGCTCTTTCACGATTACGGAACAATTATTATTATCGATGCAACATTGGACAGCAACCCAGTCGGAACAATCCGTTTACTCGAACCAAAATATTCAACTGATTATCCAAAATCGTTAAGCGCGCACGACATAGGTTTAAAAGACTTAGTCGAATCCGCAATTTTGCTCAATGAGTCGCCAAAAATATTTTTGATAATAGTTACAATTAAGGACTTTCAGGATTTAAAAATAGGATTATCTCCCGACGTTCAAAAAGCAATTCCTGAAGTTGAAAAATTAGTGATAGCTTTGCTTAGTAAAAATTAATTAAACATGATTTCGAAAACCAAAATTAAACGGCTTTACAAAATATATAAAAGTCCGATTAGAAAATTGCACCGTATTTTAAATCGAACTCAGTTTTTAATATTTTTGGGTGCATTGGTTGGTATAACAGCTGGTTTTGCCGCTGTCTTATTAAAAACAATTGTACATTATATTCGCATATTTTTAAGCACCGATTATAATATTCCGTTTCAATATTATGTATTAGCGATTTTGCCTTTTGTAGGTATTTTGCTTACTGTATTTGTAGTCAAACATTTTTTCAATGGAAACATTGGCAGAGGCATATCTAATGTATTATTTGAAATTGCGCAAAAATCCAGTTTTGTTCAACATCATAAAATGTATTCGCACATCATTACAAGTTCTTTGACCGTCGGGTTCGGCGGTTCAGCGGGATTAGAAGCTCCAATAGTTGTAACAGGTTCGGCAATTGGTTCGAATTTTGGAAAAGCATATAATGTAAATTATAAGGACAGAACTTTGTTGCTTGCCTGTGGAGCAGCAGCCGGAATTGCTGCGGTTTTTAATGCTCCGGTCGCAGGAATAATGTTTGCAATGGAAGTCATGCTCACCGATATTACAATTATCGAAATGCTACCGTTGATCATCGCAGCTGTGAGTGGTGCTTTATGTTCAAAAATTGTTTTACAGGAAGAAATATTGTTTTTCTTTAATTTAAAGCAGTCGTTTAATTATGCAAATGTTCCGTTTTATATTGGGTTGGGTATTTTATCTGGTTTCGTATCGCTTTATTACGCCCGGATGACGCACCGGATTGAACATTTTTTCAGTCGGTATAAAAATAAAATTTATCTACGCGCAATCATAGGCGGAACAATTCTAATTATTCTAACACTCCTTTTCCCACCACTTTTTGGCGAAGGTTACAACAGCATTAAAATACTTTCTGACGGCAATCCATCCGCATTGCTCGACAAAAGCATTTTTGCAAGTTTTTCAGACACGCAATGGTTCGTTTTAATTTTTGTAGGATTGATTGCTTTCGTCAAAGTCATTGCAACTTCAATAACGCTTTCGTCGGGTGGCAATGGTGGAAATTTTGCACCATCGCTATTTGTCGGCGCTTTTTTCGGTTATTTTTATGCGCATTTTATCAATTTGTTTAGAACAACTCCTTTACCCGAAAGTAATTTTACATTGGTAAGTATGTCTGGCGTATTGAGTGGCGTAATGTACGCACCATTGACAGGAATATTTTTAATTGCCGAAATTACCGGCGGTTACGATTTAATGATTCCGCTGATGATAGTTTCGTCTTTTTCGTTTTTTATTGCAAAACATTTCGAACCTTATTCTATGGACACCAAAAAATTGGCAACCATTGGACAAATATTTACTTCGGACAAGGACAATAATATTCTGACATTAATCAAAACAGCCGACTTAATTGAACAAGACATAATGACCATACAACTCGATTCTGATTTAGGCGATTTGGTTGAGATATTAAAAAATTGTCATCGTTATATTTTTGCAGTTGTAAATGCAAAAAACGAGTTTGAAGGAATTTTGTCGATCGACGATATTCGTTCAATTATGTTCAGGCAAGATTTATATAATAAAATCAGAATCAGAGAAATTTTGAAAATACCACCCGTAATTATTCAGACAACTGATGACATGCGTACCGTCATGAAAAAATTTGACGAGTCCGGACATTGGAACATTCCAGTACTCGACAAAAAAATTTATGTCGGTTTTATTTCTAAATCGCGGTTATTATTAAATTACAGAAATCAATTGAGAAAACAAACTGGAATTTTATAAATTAGAAAATTTAAAAATCAGAAAGGATGAAAAAGTATAAATTAATTTTATTGGACGCCGACGGAACGTTGTTTGATTTTGAAACATCGGAACATCAGTCTTTCAAAAAAGCATTTGAAATGTTTAATCTTGTTTATACCGACGAACTATTTGCATTATACAAAAAGATAAATGCCAAACTCTGGAGCGACTTTGAAAAAGGTTTGATATCAACCGAAGATATCAAAAGCAATCGTTTCAAATCATTAGTCAAAGATGCTGAATTGAATGTCGATGATGTCGAACTAAAAAATGCTTACACCGAAAATTTAAGCAATTCGACGCTATTACTCGATGGTGCCGAAAGTATGTTAAAAAATCTTTCGGGTAAAGCAAAATTATCAATTCTTACAAACGGATTAACAACCATTCAACGTCGCCGTTTTGGAGTTTCCCCGATTCGTCAGTTTATTCATTCAATTATAATTTCCGAAGAAGTCGGTTATCAAAAACCGCACAGCGAAATTTTCAAAATCGCGTTGCGCGAAAATAATCATTCCGACAAACACGATGTGTTGATTATTGGCGACAGTCTTTCGTCGGACATTAAAGGCGGTTACGATTTTGGTATTGACACTTGCTGGTATAATCCGAAGCAAAATAAAAATCAGTTTGAAATAATTCCGACTTTCGAAGTGAATCATTTAGACGAAATTAGTAATATTATTAATAATTAAATTATTTTTCTTCAACAGCAACCGGCAGCGTAAAACTAAAAGCGCTGCCTTTGCCAAGTTCGCTTTCAGCCCAAATTTTGCCGCCGTTGAGTTCAATGAATTCGCGGCAAAGAGCCAACCCTAAACCGGTGCCATGTTCGTTGGCAGTACCATGTTTGGAAAATTTGCTTTCGGGTTTGAATAAATGACTCAGGTTTTCTTCCGATATTCCGATACCTGTATCGATTACAGAAAATATCAATTCGTTATCCGATAGACTCACGTCAATAGTTATGGTTCCTTGACGATTGCTGTATTTTATCGCATTGGTTACTAAATTACGCAAAACTGTTTTTAGCATTTCTTCATCAGCCAAAATCGTTTCATAATTTCTTAATTGTAAAACAATTTCAATTTGTTTTGATGCGGCTTGCGGTTTGCAGATATCGATAATTTCGTTGATATATTTTACCGGATCGATATTTTCTATTTTCGGGGCAATTTTGCCGGTTTGTATGAGCGACCATTCCAGCAAATTTTCTAACAACGAATAAATTTGCTGGCTCGAATCATTAATCATTTTTGCAAATTTTTGCACGTCGTCTTTCGAAAAATTGTTAATTTCTAAAGCGAAAAGTTCGGAATATCCCAACACGATGTTAAATGGATTTTTAAGGTCGTGCGATATGATTGAAAAAAATTTGTCGCGTGTGTCAACCAATTGTTTTAATTCGCCGGCTTGTTTCGAAATCTGTTCTTTTTGTTTTTCAAGCGATTCGTTTTTTGCAATCAGCGTTTCTTTTTGTTGCTGTAAATTATCGTGCAACTCCAATTGTTTTTTATTCATTTTTTCGAAACTATCGAAAATATAATATATTCCCAAATAGTAAACCAAGGCAGCCAAAGTCAACATTGGTGTATTGTCAATTAAAAACTGATTGTGTGTGCGAATGAGCGACGATGTGTATAAAAAAACATAAACAAGTGCAATTTGAATTATGTTTCGCTTGCCGCAATATAAACCATAAACAGGAAGTAACATTCCAAGTATCATCGCATTTCGCAGAAGCGTTTCGCTAAAATTCGGTTCATCGATAGGATTTATAAAGTGACTTAAAATCATATTCGCCATCAATCCCAGAATTTGCAAACGGATTGCTTCTTTTATCGGAAGTATTTCGAAATAAAATAAAATCAGCGTTAACGAAATGACAATGATATTTATAATATCAATTACGTCAATTAAAAATGGTAATTTTATAAATGCGATGTCAAAAATATAACCAACAACAAAAATTCCACAAAACAAATAAACCAGTAATCTATTAGTAAGCGGATTAAATATTTTTTTCCCGTTGGTTGTTAAATTTAATTTGACTTTATCTGGTTTCATATCATCAAAGGTGTTCGAAATCTTGATTTAAAACTTTGTTTGTTTTTTTGTAGATTAAACCTGACAGGTTTTGAAAACCTGTCAGGTTTTATACATTTAAATTTTTTCAAAATCGCTGTCGCTTGCTTCCTCGTGATCTAAATTTATATTAACGCCTTTGTTTTTGGCATTTCTATTGGTTGCATGAACCAGCGATTTTTTACGGAAATGTTTTGTTGCAGTAATCGTTTTGCCGATGTTGAAAAAACTGATTACATCCTGCAACATTTCTGCCTGACTTGCCAACTCTTCGCTACCAGTGCTCATTTGTTCTGCCGACGCAGAGTTTTGCTGAACAACCGTATTCAATTGTTCAATTGCCGAACGGATTTGTTGTGCGCCGGTATTTTGTTCGTTACTTGCGGCAGAAATTTCCTGTACCAATTGTGCCGTTTTCTGAATATTTGGAATAATGCTTTTCATCAGTGCAGCAGAATCTTCTGTCAACTGCAAATTGACGCGCGAAAGTTCGTTTATTTCTTTTGCCGCTTTTTGACTTACTTCGGCAAGTTTGCGCACTTCGGCTGCGACGACCGCAAAACCTTTACCATGTTCGCCTGCACGTGCTGCTTCGATTGCGGCATTGATTGCAAGGATGTCTGTTTTTTCTGCAATGTCATTTACTACACCAATTTTTTGCGTGATTGTACGAATTGCATCGACAGTTTTTTGCGACGTTCCGGCAACTTCAGTAATTCCTGCGGCGCCTTCTTTAGCAATCTTTTCGGTTTGCATGGCGTTTTCGGTATTTTGTTGTATGGTCGATGTCATTTGTTCAATTGATGCCGAAACCTGTTCGGCTGATGCTGCCTGCTCGTTTGCACCGCCCGCAATTTCTGATGCTGTCGTACTTAATTGCTGACTTCCTGCTGCAACATTTTCCGACGCTTCTACAACCTGACTTACAATTTCGTTTAATTTTGCAGTCATCTCTGCCAATGCAATTAGTAGTTCGTCTTTATCCGAGCGTGGTTTTATTTTGATGGTAAGATTTCCGGCGGCAATCTGTTGCGTATTATCAACAACCATTCTGTTTGCATCAATTACTTCGTTTATCGAATTTGCAAGTCCAAGCCAACCGCCTTGCAAACCCGATGTATTCAATTTTTTTGATAAATCGCCTTGCGAAAGTTTTTGGAAAACATCAACCAATTCGAGCAATGGTTTGACGGTAGTTTGTGCTGCAGAGTTTAGTCCAGACATTATTTCTTTATATGCGCCTTCGTATTCTTTTTCGTCGAATTTTATTTTTTCAATTTCGCCGGCTTTGGTTAATTCAATATAAATCTGAATAGATTCGATAATAATTTTGATTTTGCCTTTTATGGAAATAAAGGCATTTATTAAATCACCAATTTCGTCTTTTGTCGTAGCTTTCAAATCGTCAATATTCAAATTTCCAGCTGCTAATTTATCGGAAATCAATTTAGCTTGATTTACATTTTTATTTATGCTGCTAATAATCTGATACGATAACCAAGCTAATAATATTATGCCGCAAAATATCAATATCAGATATATGCGCATTATCTTTGCAAAAAGACTTTCCGATTCGTCGAATATCTTTTTTGCTACGTCAAGCTGATAATCTATGTCTTCATCTATTTTGTTCACTAAAGGTTCGATTGACTGAAATATTTGACTTTTCATCAAAGCTTTAATTCTGTTGATATTTGTTGTATCTTTTATACTCGAAGAGAAAATTTCTTTCAATTCGTCGCGGATTGGTTTGCTGGTTCTGCGAAGTTCAACTACCTCGTTGGCAAGTTTTTTTTCATAATCGTCCATATATGTCGCCATGTAAGCTTTCCAGTATTCATCGGCTTTTGCAGTAGCTTTGTCCATATCATCTGTTGCCTGTTTCCAGCTTATGGCACCAAAACATCCTTTCGAAATGGCTGAAATCATATCCATTCCCAGCGCATCAGATACTTGGTTTAATTGTTTGAGACATTCCACACGATCTTTGTACATGGTTGCAATCATATCCTTTTGATTGGATATATTTATAAGTCCATAAACACCGATAATAATAAGTACGCCCGCAGCAAAGCAAGCCAATACAATTAATTTGGTTGCGATATTTAAATTTTTCATTTGGTTAATTTTATTTAATTATTAATTTCTAAACTGTTTACTACAGCCAAATCGCTCGACGAAAAAACTTTTTCTATGTCGAGCAACAAAATAAAAGTTTCATCGCGACGCACTGCGCCTATAACAAAGCGCGCGTCATAACTTAAACCCAGTTCGGGAACCGGTTTTATTTCTTCATCTTTTATTTCTATAACATCTTTTACTGCGTCGGCAGTGGCAGCAATGGTGTGTTTTTCTGTTTCGGTATTCATGTCAAACACAATGACAATTTGTTTTTCGTCAACGTCCGAAACCGAAAGACTAAACTTGCGCCGCGTATCTATTACCGGCAAAATGTCGCCTCGAAAATTGATAATTCCCAAAATATGGTCGGGTGTTTTGGGAACGTGCGTTACTTGTTGTTTTTGCAACACTTCGAGCACATGAGTAACTGGAACTGCAAAGAGCTCATTACCGAGTTTGAAAGTTAAGTAGGTATTCATGTCAGTTGTTAATTGTTAATGATTAATTATTTGTGCGAAATATTAGAATTTATGAAATTCTTCGTCTTTGTCGTCGCGCGATAAATCTATGAGTACACCAGATTTGTCAAAGTTTTCTGTTTTTACCGGTTGTCGATTAAAATGTTTAACCGGTTTTATTTCTAATTTGCGATAATTTCCGATTTTGAAAAAGCCGATTGCATCTTTAAGCATTTCTGCCTGACCTGCCAACTCTTCGCTGTTACTGCTCATTTCTTCTGAAATTGTGGAATTTTGTTGAACAACTTGCGACAATTGCTCAATTGAAGTTGCTATTTGTTGCGCACCAACATTTTGTTCGTGACTTGCCGAAGCAATCTCTTGCACCAAATGCGCTGTCTTTTGAATTTTGGGTAATATACCTTTCATCAACTCGCCATTGTTTTCGGTAATTTTTAAATTGACAGCCGATAATTCGTTAATTTCGCGTGCAGCTTTTTGACTGACTTCGGCAAGTTTGCGAACTTCGGCAGCAACAACAGCAAAACCTTTTCCGTGGTCGCCCGCACGAGCTGCTTCAATGGCTGCATTGATGGCAAGGATGTCGGTTTTTTCTGCAATATTATTTATGATAGATATTTTTTCGGTTATTTTTCGAATTGCATCAACGCTTTTTTGGACAGAATTTGCAACGTCCATAATACCATTAGCGCCATCAGTCGATATTTTTTCAGTCTGCGCAGAGTTTTCAGAATTTTGTTGAATGTTCGCAACCATTTCTTCGATTGACGAGGATATTTCTTCGGACGCAGATGCTTGTTCTGATGCTCCGTTTGCAATTTGATTGGCGGTTGCGCTAAGTTCCGAACTTCCTGTCGAAACATTATCAACAGCGTCAATAATTTGCGAGATTGTCGAATTTAGTCGTTCAATCAATTTTGCAATTGCAAATTGTAATTCATCTTTATCGGAGTACGAACTTATTTTAACTGTTAAATCGCCGTTAGCAACTTTGTGGAGTGTTTCAACATTGTTTTTTAACTTGATAAGCATTAATTGTATTTCACTTTGAAGCAAACCTATTTCATCATTGTATTCTATAATGATTGTTTTCGAAAAATCGCCACTGGCAACTGCTCGAACAACTTCTTTGGTTGCATTTAACGATTTTTGAATTGCTATAATAATTAATGCTATAAATAGCGTTGTGAAAAATATGAAAACAACTATCATAATTATCATCAAAGTAATACTTTCGCGTATAATCGATTCGCTTTTTGTATCGATATCCGAAACAAAACTATTCACCAGAGGTTCTACCTGATGTACTGCATCTCTAAACTGTCCTTGCAAACCTTCATTTTCTGTATAGCCAATATTGTTATCTAATTCTGTTATTTCGTTAAACGATCCGGCGTAAGCATCAAAATTGTCAATTATATTCGATTGGTTTTTAAAATTTTTGTTCGAATTGATAATTTGTCTAAATTCATCTGATCTTTTTGCAAACATTTTCAGTTCTTTGACATTTCTATTTAAAAGATAATTTTGTTCAAAATCCCGAATTTCCAAAAATTTAATTTTGACATTCAAATCGTTGGAAAGTTGGTTTTCTAATTCGTTGGCTTTTTTTTGCATATCGCCAATTAAACCATAATTGCCAAAACCACGTTTGGAGTATGCCTCGACCAAAAGCAAAAATTTCGAATAATATTCATCAATTACATTCTTGATTTTTAGAAGATCGTTATTCGACATAATATCTTTTAAGCGAGTATCCGTCAAAATTTGTTTCATCAAAGCATCCGATTTTTCTTTATTTTGTTTGACGTCATCCAAATATTTACTTTGACGGCTGCGAAAATAATTTTCGTCGATAAGACTGCGAAGCATGAAATCTTTTTCTGATTTTCGCATTTTAAAACTCAGCACTTCAATTTCGCCCGCAATGGCTCTTATCTGGTGCATATTGTTTATATTGTCCAGCTTATTGTAACTGACAATGCCGGTCACCAGCAAGATCAGCGCATTGATTGTACCAAGTAAAATCAATTTTAATTTTACACTTATGTTTTTCATTTTTTCTACATTATTAGTTGTGTTTAAAATCAAATTAAAAGAATTTATTTATTAAAAATTTTCAAAATGTTTATCGTCGCCGTCGTCAAGTTTTAGATTGACTCCTTTGAATTTTGTTTCGTGTTGCACAAAATTAGATTGACTTTCTTTCTGTTTATTTATAATTTCGATTGAATGTGTATTACTTGAAAGTAATATTTTTGATAATTGTTCTTGCAAAGCCGAAATGTTTTTTTGGATTTCATAAATTTCTGTTGTGCGTTCTTGTGTAGAAGCGGTTTTAAAGTATTTAATATTTTCGAGCAATTGCAAAGCCTGACCCGATAATTCTTCGGATGCGCTCGCCATTTCTTCGGACGTTGCCGAGTTTTGTTGAACCACCATCGACAATTGTTGCAATGCCTGATTAACTTGTGTTATTCCAGAATTCTGTTCCAGATTTGCAGCCGCAATTTCTTCAACTAATTGCGACGATTTCTGAATGTCGGGCGCAATTTCGATTAGTAATTTTGTTGACGATTCAACTTTCTGCAAACTTTCGGCAGACACGAGCGCAATTTGCTGTGCCGCTTTCGAGCTGTGTTCTGCCAATTTGCGCACTTCGCCGGCGACAACCGAAAAACCTTTTCCAAATTCGCCGGCGCGCGCTGCTTCGATAGCTGCATTGATTGCAAGCAAATCGGTTTTGGATGCAATGTCGTTAATAATTGCAATTTTTTTAGTTATGTTTTGCATTGCTTCGTTGGTTTCTGTTACAGCCTTTGTTATCAAAGTAATTTCGCCCGAAACTCGTTTTGCAATTTTCAACGCTTCCTGTGCGTTGTCAGAATTTTGGTTGATGCCTGCTGTGATTTGCTCTAATGAAGCCGAAACTTCTTCGGTCGAAGCTGCCTGTTGACTTGCACCGGAACTTACCTGCTGGGCAACACCATTTAACTGGCTACTTGCTGTCGAAACATTTTGCGCCGACTGACTGATTTGCATAACCAATTTTTTTATACTCGAAACCATCTCCGATAAACTTTCTACCAAAACATCGTCGTCTGAACGTTTGGTAAGTTCAACAGTTAAGTCGCCTTGCGAAACGCGCTTAGCTTGTCCGGTAATTTCATGTGTTGAAGCTATTAGCTGATTTAAACTGTTTTTGATGCGGTTAAATTCACCTTTGTATTCTTGTTCCAACGGCTTGGGCAAATTGCCTTCCGAAAGACTTGCCAGATAAATTGTAGTTGTATTGATAGGCTGAGTAAAAGCTTGTACCAGCCTGTCAATTCCTTCGTCAAGATTTTTCCAAGCGCCGGTAAAATTATTATTGCTTTGCTTCTTAATAAAAACACCATTTTCAATATTTTCTATTCGCAAAGAAATTTCGTCGATCAAATTGCGCAAAATATTTTGCATTTGTTTGAACGACGACGCAAGTGACCCAATTTCGTCGCGCTCGGAAACAGTAACATCAATATTCAAATTTCCCTCAGCAACAGCCTTTGATAATTCTGAAAGTTTTATAATTGGTTCGGACACCGATTTGCGTAACAAAATGTAATTGATAAATCCGACCGTCAAACAAAAACAAGTTATTATTATATTTTTGCCGACGAGTATATTTATAAGATCGAATATTGGTAAATCGGGACGGTAATTTCTCATTAGCATGAGAATGTTAGATGTAACAACAAAAATAATTATACCAATTACAGTAAAAGTAACATTCAATCCAATTTTCAGATTTAGCGAAATAGTTTTAAATTTTTCTGAATGTGCAACATTGCTTGTCATTTGTTCAATCAACCTGGTGGTGAACAAATAAAACGGTAACATAAGTACACAAGGCAAAATTAAACTTAGTACTCCACTTACAATTTTAAATGATTGATATATTGGTAACAGGTAGGGCGGCAGTGGCGGCAGTGGATACGAACTTATAATTGTAAGAAGAAAAATAGTCGAAATAATTGGATACAAAAGCATTGATAATCCTATAAATTTTTGTAACTCGCTGATATTTTTCTGAGTGTTTTCCAAAGTCACACTTTTGTTGCCATTTTGATACTTGATAATTTTATCAATATATTTATTTACAAAATAGTAAACCAATGAATAACATCCTAATAGAAATAATATCGAACGTGGATCAGAAATACCCTGACGCAATGCTACGCCTTTACCAACAGCTAATTCCAAAATATAATATAATGATAAGAAGAAAGCTGTTGTAAATGGATAAGCTATTAAAATAACCGGTAGCAAAATTTTTTTGTTGATAATTTTATTTTTTAGTTCCATGACTTTTAAAATTATGAATAATATGTTATTTAAAAATTTTCAAAATGTTTATCATCGTTATCATCAAGTATTAAATTGACGCCGGTTGTCTTTGTTTTAACAACCGATTCTTTTCTAATTTCTGTTTGCCTTACGCCATTATCTGTTATCAAAAGATTTGACAATTGTTCCTGCATGAGCGAAATATTTTTTTGTAATTCGTAAATTTCGCTGCTCTTGTCGCGCACCGAGCTTGTTTTAAAATATTTAATATTTTCCATCAATTGCATTGCTTGTCCGGTTAATTCTTCGGACGCGCTTGCCATTTCTTCGGACGTTGCCGAGTTTTGCTGCACAACCATTGACAATTGTTGTAACGATTGATTGACTTGCGAAATTCCACTATTCTGTTCCAAATTTGCCGAAGCAATTTCTTCAACTAATTCCGACGATTTTTGTATGTCGGGTGCAATATCAATAAGCAATTTTGTTGACGATTCAACTTTACGCAAACTTTCGACCGAAACCAGCGCAATTTGTTTTGCTGCTTTCGAACTTAGTTCAGCCAACTTACGAACTTCACCCGCAACGACCGAAAAGCCTTTGCCAAATTCGCCTGCACGCGCTGCTTCTATGGCTGCATTTATAGCGAGCAAATCTGTGCGCTCTGCAATGTCATTAACAATGGCAATCTTTTGCGTGATATTTTGCATTGCCTCGTTGGTTTCTTTTACGGCCTGAGTGATGAGTGAAATTTCGCCCGAAACGCGCTTGGCAATTTTCAATGCTTGTTGTGCATTGTCAGAATTTTGGTTAATGCCAGACGTTATTTCTTCCAACGACGCCGAAACTTCTTCGGTCGATGCTGCCTGTTGACTTGCGCCGGAACTAACATTTTGCGCGATACTGCTTAATTGACTGCTGGCTGTCGATACGCTTTGTGCCGACTCATTAATTTGTAAGACGAGTGTTTTTAAACTTGCGACCATTTCCGATAAACTTTCAACCATCGCATCATTGTCAGACCGTTTGGTTAGTTCGACCGTTAAATCGCCATGCGAAACACGTTTTGCTTTTTCTGTAATTTCGTGTGTTGTGGCGATTAGCTGATTTAAACTGTTTTTGATGCGGTTAAATTCGCCGTTGTAAACTTGGTCAATTGGTTTAGGTAAATTACCGTCTGATAATTCGGTTAAATATAAAGTTGTAGTATTAATTGGTTCAATAAAAGTTTGTACCAATCGCTCGACGCCATCGCTAACATCTTTCCACGCACCGGCAAATTCATTGTTTTGCTTTTGTTTGGTAAATTGTCCGTTCTCAATATCATTAATGCGTTGCGTAATTTCATTTATCAAAAAACGCAAAGTATTTTGCATGACAATAAATGACGATGCAAGTGAGCCGATTTCGTTTTTATGTCCGGTAAGTTTTTGGTCAAAGTCGTCAGACAGTTTTCCGTCAGCAAAGGAATTGACAGTTTTGGATAAAGATGAAAGTGGATCGCCAATTTTCTTTTTCAACCAATTCAGCCACAAAAGACCGGAAATAAGTGCGGCAGTACCTGCCCAAATTATTTGATAGTAATCGGTTTTGGCTACATAATATGTTAATAGAGCGCAAAATGCAGGATGAATATTAAGTGCAAGACTTATTCTGTAGCTTACAGTACCTTTAAACAGGAATCGAGATTGAAGAAAACCAAGAGGTAATATTATTCCAATGACAATGATAGTGAAAATTAAAAACTCTTTCATGATTTTATATTATTAAAGTCGTAATTCCTAATTCCTTATTTGTAATTATTTTACCGGTATCCTATAACTAAGTTTTGTTTCAATTACCGGTCCTGCTAAAATGTCTTGATTTAATTGCGTTAATGTTTTACCAATTCCAATTCCGTCAACCATAAAAGAATATTTATCATCGTTGGCATACATTTTATACGAACGTCCCAGAGCGAAACCGGCGAAAATCTGCCAGACTAATTTGTCGTTAAAAGTAAAACTACCAAAAACTTCGGCTTTACCGTTGCGCGAATAAACATACGCATCGTTATATTTGTCGCCTAAACGATATGAACCTAAATTTCCGGTGTAAAGAATTCCGGCGCCGCATAATGGCGTAAATTGGTAACGATATTGAATGCTTTGCGGAATCAGCATTGTGAAAAATGCTTTGTCCGAAATTTTCCAATCCATTCCAAACAAATACCACAGTTCCGGTCCAAAAAAATCGTAGCGCGCTGCAACAATGTGTCTGAATTTAATATTTTCGTCTTTGATTTTTGTGAAGATAAACCACAAATCGCCTTTGAGTGAATTACCTCCGACGCTTTCCATATCCGACGAAAGTTTGGGCCACAATATGACGCTAAATTTGTGATTGTCGTCGGTTGCGTGTTGATAAATTAATTGCAGATTTATTTCGGTCAAATTTAAATTATCGACAACGCTTGGCGAATAATTGAAACCAACCTGATCGTAACCGGCGCCAAAAACAAAAACATCTTTGTCTGATATTTTGAACGGAGCCCAGGCATTGGCATAAAGTTCCGTCATATTTGTTTTGACATCAGAACTCGATATTTTATTATTCGGCGAAAAATAATATCCTGCATTTGCCAATTCGAAATATTGTTGTGCAACTGTTGGAATTTTTTGTGCAAACGTGGGAAGTACCAGCATTGCAAACATAATTACGGTTAATAATTTCTTTTTCATTTGGGTACATTATTAATTGTTAATTGTTAATTATTAATTATTTAGTGCATAAGTGCCTTTAATTTTTCAGTATCAATCAGCAGTGCTATAGAGCCATCACCAAGAATACTTGCACCCGACAAAAATTTTTGCCCGCTGAATGATTTATCGAGTGGTTTAATAACTGCCTGATATTCGCCAATAATTTCGTCGGCAATAATGGCAAAACGTTTGGAATGTTTTTGAATAACAATTGAACGCCATTTTTCGGGTTTCGAGCCGGCGAGTAAAAATTCGTAGCGCAAATTAATGTACGGAATCAGTTCGTTGCTATAAATTAGTTGATTGTTCTGATTTGCGTCAAGAATTTCGGCGTCAATCATTTCGCAATTTTCTATGTCTTCTATCGGAATTGCAAATTTCGAGTTGTGGCAACGCACCAGCAAGGTGTCAATAATCGCAATGGTCTGCTGAAGTTTGATTGTAAAAGATGTACCTAATCCTTTTTCGCTATCTATCGAAATTTCGCCGCGCAGTTCTTCAATTTTTCTTTTAACGACATCCATACCAACGCCACGACCGGAAACTTGTGTGAGCGCTTCGGCTGTTGAAAATCCGGGTAAAAATATGCAACTCCAAATTTCTTGATTTGTGCGTTGTTCATGTTCTGTAAAAATACCTTTGTCGATTGCTTTATGCCTGACTTTTTCTGTGTCAATTCCTTTGCCATCGTCGCTAATTTGTATAAAAACAAAATTGCCCGATTTGTATGCAAAGAATTTTACAATACCGGTTTCTTTCTTGTTGGCATTTATGCGCTCGGCTGTTGTTTCTATTCCGTGGTCGATGCAATTGCGTATTAGGTGCATGATTGGTTCGGCTATGGTATCAATAATTTTTTTGTCGAGTTCGGTATCTTCGCCCATAGTTTCAAATTCGACTTTCTTGCCCAACGAATGCGATAAGTCTCGAATAAGACGATTAAAACGCATCAACATTTCCTGCATCGAAACCAAACGGATACTTAATGCATTGTCGCGAAATAGTTTTGAAAGTTTTTCGATTTTTTCGGCTGTTTCAAAAATTTTATCGTGGTCATCGTTTTCAATTGAAAGCATCAGTTCTGACTTTGTTGTAACCAATTCGCTGACAAGATACATCAATGTATCAAGTTTTGTGCTGTCAACATTTATGCGGTTGGTTGTAAATTTTGTAACCTTTGTAAATTCAGCTTTAATGTCTTTTTTATCGAGTGAAATATGTATTGGTTCTTCTTTGAGTGCAACAGACATGATGGTTTCCTGATCGTAGATTTCTGCGTCGCGCTTTTTAAGTGCGTCTTCTTTAAAAATATCGAAATCGGCAATGAGTTGTATTTTACAATAATCGCTTATAAACATCAGCGCGTCTTCAATGTCTTCGAGTTTTTTATCGGTAACTAAAAAAATGGACCAGAATGTAAATGATTGCGACAAATCGGGCGCCTGAATTTTATAAGTGCCAAGCGAAAATAAATCGCGCAAAGTATATAATGTATTTATGGCGCGACCGACCATTTCTTCGTCGGGTGAATACAGAATTTGCCAGGTACGGATTTTAATTTCTTCGACTTTTGGTTTTTTCTTTTGGACAAACCGCTTGACGCCAGCTTCATCTAAAATCTGATGGATGATTATTGTAAGTTCGCCATGTTTTTCTATGTTTACCGGATCGGTCAGCATTTCGTCGTTCAACAAATTGCGGATATGATCGACCGATGCAAGTGTTAAATCGAAAACATCTTGTGTAACGTCGAGCTTGGTTTCGCGTACCAAATTAAAAATGTTTTCGAGGTCGTGTGTAATTTCGGCAATCTTGTCGAAACCATACATGCTGCTTGTGCCTTTGAGTGTGTGCATGACGCGGAAAATTTGCTCTATAAACTCTTTATCGTCGTCATGTTTTTCGAAATTGACGAGATCGTTGTCCAGATTGTTTAGCAAATCTGTAGCATCCTCAATGTATTTTAGTTTGAATTGCTGAATGTCCATTTTAATTAATAATTAAAAATTAAGAATTATAAATTGTCAATTGTTAATTGTCAATTGTCAATTATAAAACATTGATTGGTTTATATGGAATTGTAAAATAAAATGTCGAACCCATATCGATTTCTGATTCGACCCAGATTTTTCCGCCAAGCAGTGCAACAAATCCCTTGGAAATTGACAACCCAAGACCTGTACCACCAAAACGTCTGCTTAAACCGCTATCTGCTTGCACAAAACGCTCGAATATTTTTTCGCGTATTTTTGGGTCAATTCCAATACCGGTATCTTTTACATAAAATTGTAATTGTACAGTCAGGTCGCTACCTGTCGCTACAATGTCGTAACCAAATTCGACGAATCCATTTTGCGTGAATTTGATTGCGTTATTAATAAGGTTTGACAATATTTCGTTTAGTTTTATTTTATCCGTCATAACTTCTGCTTTGTCGTCGGGTAGCGGGTGATGCGAATAAAGTGCAATGTTTTGTTTTTCGGAGCGCGGCGTGTAAATGTCGAGTAAATTTAAAATGATTGCATTTATATTTATTTGCTGAATGTTGACAATCTCCATATTTGTTTCGAGCTTCGAAATGGTTATCAGGTCTTCAATAATAGATTGTAACTGACCGGAACTATTTAGAACTATGGAAACAAAATCGTTTCGTTTATTATCGGGTAAGTCGGGTTTCTTAAGCATTTGCGTAAAACCGATTATTGCGTTCAACGGGGTGCGGATTTCGTGTGTCATGTTATTTAAGAAAGCCGTTTTAAGACGGCTGCTTTCTTCTGCTTTTTCTTTGGCAACAATAAGTTCGAGTTCGGCAATTTTTCGATCGGTAATATCGTGCACAAAAACCAGCGCTCCATTTTTATTATTGTAAAAGAACGGAACGGATGTAACTTCGACATCAATGACTGAATTGTCAAGCTTTAAATGTTTCAATTCTATACGTTCTCCTGCAATTTTATTTTCATTCATCTTGATTATCCTTTGGATTACCAGCTCCTTGTAATCTGGATGAATTATATTATTTATATGAGTTCCTTCAAGTTGCTCTGCAGATTCAGCGCCGTAAAGGATTACGGTGGCTTTATTTACGTATTCAAATTTATAATCTGATTGAATAAAAATTGGCTCCGGTACATTATCAATTAGCAATTTGAAATGGTTTTCGCTGAGTTCGGCATTTTCTTTGGCATGCCAAAACTCAACATTTAAATCGGTTAATTCTTTGTTGAGCGCGATGTATTCTTCATTTTGTTCTTTAAGTTGCAGTTGGCTTTTTTCGAGTTGTTCTTTCGACTTAAATAATTCGTCGAACATTTTTATTGTTTCGGTAATGTCTGTTTTGATAGCAACAAAATTTGTAATTTCGTTGCGTGAGTTTTGTATCGGCGAAATGACTGTGCGCTCCCAATAAAGTTCTCCGTTTTTTTTGCGGTTATGAAATTCGCCTTGCCAGGTTTTGCCTGCTTTTATGGTGTCCCATAAATCTTTATAATATTCGGTCGGAAAATAATTGGTTTTTAAAATTCTCGGATTTTTTCCAAGATATTCTTCTTTTGCATAACCGGTAAGTTGTGTGAAAAAAGGATTTGCATATTCTATATTTCCTTCGCCGTCAGTTATAACTATCGACGCATTTGCACTTTCGATGGCTGTTTGATATTTGAGCAGATTTAGTTCTGTTTGTTTTTGTTCGGTTATATCTTTTAGGCTGGAACGGAAACCAATGAACTTGTTATTTTCGACTAAAACCGGTCTGACGGAAAGTGTGATGTATTTTGTTTGATTGTCTTTAGTAATAATTCTGAATTCGGTTGTAATTGTGTCACCACGCACAGCGCCTGAGAATACTTCCAGAGCAAATTCTAAATCGTCGGGATGTACATAATCTTTCATTGTAATTTTGCCCGAAATCAAATCTTCGTTTTTAAATCCGGTTAATTCTTCGAACGATAGACTGCTGTAAATTAACTCGCCTTTTTTATTTCTAAAAACTTCCCAGTCTGGCGAATAGTCGGCAATGATATGAAAACGAGCTTCGCTTTCTTTTAACGCTTGTTCTGTTTTGAAACGCTCAGTTATGTTTTTTGTAAAAACCGATATTCCGTTATTAGTTGGATACACGCTTATTTCGTAAAAAATTTGATCGTTGCCAAAATCGTATTTAGTAATAAAAGTTTTTGGTTGCTGGGTTCGAACAACGTCCAAGTATTCTTTTTCGGCTTGTCTTATCTGTGGTGTGTCAGGAAAAATGTCGAATAAATGTTTACCAAGTGCGTCGTAACTTTTTATACCGGTGAGTTGTTCGGATGCTCTGTTCCAAAACGTATATTGCAACTGGTTGTCCATTGCAAAAAATACTTCGGTAAAACTGTCGGCAAGTTGTTTATATTGTAGGTGGTTGTTTTCGGCAATTTCTTTTGCCAGACGATATTCGTCATTGAGCATTGTCAATTTTTCGTTCAATGCTGCGAATTCTTCATTTTTTTGTTTGAGTTGTTTTTCGTTTTGTTCCAGATTTGCCTTAACAAGTTCTTGTTCATTTGTTTTTTGGGTGATTGCTTTGATATTTTCGACGAAAAAATCGTAAAACAAACCTACCGAGAAAATAATAATTATCATCATGTAGGTTAACGCAAAAATAAGCGTCAACCAAGTAGTAATATTATAATTGTAAACGTTAAAGTCTATTTCGGGTGGGATTATTTTAAGAATGTGCAAGACGCCGATTAAAATCATACCCGATAACACAATTGCAAAATACATGAAACCGGTACGTCGCCCATAAATTAATGTAACAATTAAAACGGCGATTAAACATGAGTAATGTCCGCCAGAAGTACCAAACTTAAATGTCCCGACAATACAAACTAAAATAAAAAGGATGGTTAGAAAATGTGTTTTATATGAAACGGATAATTGTTTGCGGAATAAATAAATTAAAAAAGCGGCAGCAGAAATTGAAAATTGAATTAAGTACGTCCATTGCCAGCCGGTTTCAATTGTCCGCGAAATTGAAATGATTATCAATGGTATCAACAATATTATCAATCCAGATAATGCTGCATTGATAAGTTTGTCGCGAATATTTTGTAATTGTTTTTCCATGTTTACAATTATCCATTGTCAATTTTCAATTAGCCAATTGCCCGTTTGATGTATTCTATTAATTTTTCTGTTTTAAACGGTTTTGGAATCCATGCTGTAACGCCCATTTTTAATGCCTTCTTTTTGATTGTTTCGTCTGTTTCGGTTGACAACACAAAGATTGGCGTAAATAAATGGAGATTTGCTGTTTTTAATTCCTGTATAAATTGGATTCCATTCATACCCGGCATGTTGTAATCGGTGATGATAAGATTGGCTGGTTTACCTGCTTTTAAATAATCTAATGCTTCTTTGCCCGACAATGCTTTGGCGACATCGTAACCGGCTTTTTGAATTGTAAAACCGGTAACAAACAAAGTGTTTTCGAAATCGTCAATTATAAGTACGGTCTTTTTCATAATTATTAATTATTAATTATTAATTGTTATTAGAATTGTACAATTTGAGGAAACCAAAGTGCGCCAGACATTACAGTAGCAATTGCATTCTCAATTTCGTTGAAACAATTGCTCTTGAAAATGCACCCTTTAAAACCAACTTCGATCATACGACGCAAGTAAGCCATTTCTGTATGGTTTGTTACTGCAATTATTTTTGATTTCGGAAAGTCCCAGAAATATTTTTTTGTCGCTGCAAATCCATCGATGGTGGGCATGCTTAAATCCATCAGCACAATGTCTGGCAATAATGTTTTTGGGAGTTTTAAAAATTCATGACCGTCGGCTGCTTCGGCTATTACGTTTAGTTTGCACTTGTTTATGAGCAAATCTTTTAAACTTGTGCGAAATTGAATGTTGTCGTCCACAATAATGATATTAATGCTTTCCATAAAATTTGTATTAATTTGTTTTTGTACAAATTTACAATTATTAATATCAATTTTCAAGCCATTTAATAACTAAAATAAACGGAAAAAGGGTGAAATTTTATAGGTAGAAAGGGTGATGATAATTATAAATTACTTCCCGAATATTTTTGTTACTAACTCTTTTTTACCTATCTTTTCGAGCAGATGAACGATTTGTTGACGGTATTCTTTTTGATACCAGAAGAAAAACATGCGCTGACTAAGTTTTGATTCTTTGGTTTTTGGCGACGCAATTTTTTCGTTTGTGTTTGGATTTATTCCGGTATAATAAATAATCGAACTCAACGTCAATGGAGTAGGATAGAAGTCTTGCACCTGTTCGAGTTTGAAGTGCATTCGTTTTGTTTCGACAGCTAGTTCTGCCATTCCTTCGATTGTCGAGCCCGGATGACTCGAAATAAAATATGGAATAAGTTGTTGATTCAGATTTTCGCGAAGATTAAGTTGTTCGAAAAGCGAATTAAGTTTTTTAAAAAGCGCGAACGACGGTTTGCGCATTAATTTTAAAACCGTTTCGTCGGTATGTTCCGGCGCGACTTTCAATCTGCCCGAAACGTGATGTTTTATCAAATCTTTGAAATATTGTAATTTGTCAGGTGCGACATTGGGCGTGTTGTCAAAAAACATATCGTAACGAATTCCACTTCCTATTGACGCTAATTTGACTTTTGGATTTTTGCGGACTTCGGCATATAAATTTGTGAGCGGCGTGTGGTTGGTTTCTAAATTTTTGCAGATGATAGGAAATATGCACGACGGTTTTTTACAAGTTTCGCAAATCGATAAATCGCGACCTTGCATTTTGTACATGTTTGCCGACGGTCCACCCAAATCTGTAATATGACCTTTAAAGTCGGGCATTGCAGTAACTTTTTCGACTTCGCTCAAAACTGATTTTGCCGAGCGACTCGAAACAAATTTTCCCTGATGTGCCGATATGGTACAAAAGCTGCATCCACCAAAACATCCGCGATGAATGTTTATAGAATGACGTATCATTTCGTACGCGGGAATCGCGTCGCGGTCGTGATATTTGGGATGCGGCAAACGTGTGAAAGGCAAATCGTAAATTTTGTCAATTTCGATTTCGGTCATTGGCGGATAAGGTGAATTTACAACAATGAGTTTATCGCCGGTTTTTTCGATTAAACGTTGCGCGTGCAGTTTGTTCGATTCCTGTTCGATGATTTTGAAATTTTGCGCAAACTTTATTTTGTCTTTTTTGCAATCGTCAAACGAAAATAATTTGTGCTCGTTCCAGTCCCGATGTTTTTCTAAATGTTGGTTTATTGAAAAAGCTGTTTGTGGAATATTTTGAAGCTCGCTGATTTGTTTGCCTGACTTAAGTTGCGCAACAATTTCTTCCAGTGGTTTTTCGCCCATTCCGTAAACCAATAAATCGGCTTTGCTTTCAATTAAAATGGACGGTTTTAAAACGTCGTCCCAATAATCGTAGTGAGTCAATCGTCGCAAAGAGGCTTCAATGCCTCCGATAACAATTGGCGTTTCGGGGAAAAGTTGTTTAAGAATATTGCAGTAAATCGTAACTGCTCTGTCGGGACGGAAACCTGCTTTACCCGCCGGCGAATAAGCGTCGTCAGACCGTTTGCGCAAATTAACCGTGTAATGGTTTATCATCGAATCCATGTTGCCCGACGTAACACCAAAAAACATTGCTGGTGCGCCAAGTTTTTTGAAATCGCGCAAGTCGTCCTGCCAATTGGGTTGCGGAACTATGGCAACACGCAGTCCTAAATTTTCCAACACGCGTCCAATCACCGCAGCGCCGAACGATGGATGGTCAACGTAAGCGTCGCCACTGAAAAGAATGACATCGAGCTGCTGCCAGCCGCGCATTTCGATTTCTTTTTTTGTAGTTGGCAACCAGTTTTTTATATCGAATGTCGATTTCATTTATTGTAAAAAAAAGAGGCTGTTTAATCAAACAGCCTCTTTTTTATATTTAGTCTTTTTTTACTTCTGACTTATTTTCGTTATGCACTGTTTCCTTCGATTTTTTACGTGGACGACGTGTGCCATACGAGCCATTGCAAATTTTACCTCTTTTAGTTTTAATATCACCTTTTCCCATGTTGTAAAATAGTTTATTGTTTATAATTTCTAAACGAACGTGGCTGCAAAGGTAAAAATATTTTTGTAATTTGTTCTAAACTTTGCAACAAAATAATTTATTTCAATTTTTTCAGAATGTCAGCCGGAATAACTTTTTTGTTTACCAAAATTGATGTGGTTTTGTAACGTACATACGATTCTGACGCATAAAAGAAACCTTTAAAATCGTTGCCTTTGTCTCCCCAAGAATTTTTTACATAAAAATATTTTGTACCGTTTTGGTCTTTTGCCATACCTACAACGTGCATTCCATGATCGTCGGTTGTTGAGTAATCGTCAAACCCTTCTTGTCTCAATTGTTGCGTAATTATGCGTTGTTTTACTGGATTGCTTAAAAGACTATCTTTTTCTTTGTCGCTGTAATCTCTCCACTCTTTTTCAGGAACAATTGCAACGCCATTTTTCCAAGAGAAACCGTGCTCGCTCACGTCAGCTGCCCAAACAAATGAATAACCTTCGCTAATCGAATTTTCCATTACTTTTTCAAGTTCGTCAATAGGTAAATTGTAGTATGAGCCTAATGACCAGTTGTCAGAAACTTCGAGAATAAATTTTTCGTAGAACGGATGATGCGAAAATGAAGTCAAATAAACATAGTCGTCTGGATTTAAACCCAACACGTCTTTTGCAAAATTTTGCGATGTGTATTTTTTGCCTTTGTAGTCAAACGTTTCTGGTAACTTGCCCATATATGCGTCAAGTATTCCTTCGAAACCGTCTTTCCAATGAGTGCTCAATCTGCCGCCTTTGTTGCTTACAACGGCATCAACATACGCTTTAGTAACAGCATCAAGTTCGCCATGATTGATATATTTTTCGTTTTCGCAAAGACCGGAATAAACAGAATTTGGAATCATTCCATATTTTCGCAAAATGTCAATCGGATCATTTACTTCGCCGCCGGGACCGAAATTTATTTTGCCGTCGAAACGAACATATTTTTCAGCTTTGTCGGAATATGCCTTGCGCGCGACAAACAGTTCGGAAAGATCGAAATCGCCCTTGCCCATGCGTAATAGTTCCGATTCGAGAAACGATACGCAAGAAAAACTCCAGCAGGTACCAGAATTTGCCTGATTTTTTACAGTTGTGCTATTCACTTGCTTTACCATATCGAATTTTAAATTCGAAGGCTTTGACTGTGAATAAGAAATTGTACTTGTTATTGCTATTACAATAACAAGAATTAAAGTTTGACTTAATTTTTTCATGTTTTTTTGTTTAATTTATTTAATTGATTGATAAAAAAGTTTTTATAATAAATAATTATGCACCGCAACATTTTTTATATTTTTTCCCACTCCCACAAGGGCAGGGATCATTGCGTTGTATTTTTTCAGAGTCTTGCGGAACTTTGTTTGCCGGAATAAATTTGATTGATGAACTTCCGTAAGTTTTTTCGCCTAAATCCTTTATGTCATCTTCTGTTAATTCTACATCATCATCATAATTTTCTGAATAATCGGTTTGATACATTCGCGAATCCGATGCCCACTTATCATAATATTCGGCAAAATCGTCATAAATTTTTAAAATCGGAAATGGTTCTAAAACGAAAGGGTCAACTTCCAATAAATACTCGGAAACGGTTTGGTCGTCTTCTAATTCGACTTCTGGAAGACAACCTGAATCATATAATTGCTTTAGCAAATCATCAAGTATCGGATTTTGCAATTTCGATATTTCCTGACAGAAATAATAAATAAAATCCAAAATTGATTCGTTTTCTATTTTTTTTAGAGATAACAATTTCTGGAAAATTTGTTGGAAGTAACCTACAATTAATTCATTTTTCTCTAAATTTTCCGAAGCTATTAATGTCAAAGCAACCACAGCGTCATTGCTCGATTCGCAGTGATTTTCGAAATTAGAAGCATATTCAAAAAGTAAATTTTCCTGCTCAACGCCTAATTCGTGAAAAATATTTGCTAAACTTTCACCAATCAATTCATAAATCCAAAATTCGTCATTTATTTCAATTTGGTGTGACAAAAAATCGAGCATTATTGGAAGACTATCTTTAGATTTAAGATAAGCCAAAATAATAAATGTATGTACGATCATATCGGTTTCTACATCTTCATCAGCTTCATATTGATTTTGGTAAAGGTCAGAATTTTCTTGTACATCTTTAATAAGCGTTTCTAAGTCGGTAATAATTTCATTGCGTGGAAGTGCAAGAATTTCATCTAATAAATCTCTGTCAATCGATAATAATTCATCGTATAATTTTTCTATTTGTTTATGTTTGAAGTTTTTCATATAAAAATTTAAATTGTTAAATTTCTGACATTTTTTCCCAAAGTTTAACTGATTGTTCTTTTGCGAAAGCAAGTATTTCAGCTTCGTTAACTGTTGTGATGTTGCGGTCTTTCACAATTAATTTTCCCGAGGAAATAACATGTTGTACATGTCGCGATTCGATGCCGAAAAGAAAATGCCCCAAAAAATTATTGGAATTGAATAGAGTAGGAGAATCGTAATCGAGCACAACCAGATTGTTTTCACCGTCGCCCACAAAACCATTTTCGTTAATATATTTGTGCGCATTTCTAAATCTTTCATAAGCACTCACGAAGTTGATGTTGTCGAAATTTTGTCCCACAAAATAAGCTACTTTTGCGCTGCGTAACATATCGCTGTGCATACCGTCAGTACCAAGCATAATGCGGTTGCTCAAATCTTGCGACGAAAAATAACCGACATTGTTATTCAAATTACTTTCGGTATTTTGCACCACCCACACTTCGTGATTTTTAATCAAAATTTTTTCTTCGGGCGACAAGTGCAAACAATGACCAAGAATCGATTTACTCGAATTTAGTCCACCAGCCCAGTACAGCCTTTCAATCACACGCATTTTATATTCTTTTTTGCAATGCGATTGATCGTACATATCTTCGGCAACATGAATGTGAATGCCGGAATCGTATTTTTCCGCTAATTTGATTGCGCTTTTAAGTGTTGCGTCGCCAACAGTAAATGACGCGTGAAGTCCAACCAAGCCTTGATGCTTTTGTAAATATGTTTCTGTTTCATCAAGACCTTCCTGTGCTTTGTTTAAACCATCGCGGTCAGTAATTTCATAACACAACAAATGACTTACGCCGACTTTATTAAAAGCATTTGCTATTATCTCAAGCGAACCCTGAATAAAATTTGGCGACGCATGGTGGTCAACAACAAAACTGACACCGCTTTTGGCAGCAGCAATTGCAGTAACCAACGCGCTGGCTTCAATCATATCTTTATCAAGCGATTTGTCGAGTGTCCACCAAATGTATTTTAATATTTCATAAAAATTTACCGGATTTTTTTTCGGTGCATTCATTCCACGAGCCAGCGCACTGTAAACATGGTGATGTCCACAGACAAACGAATGTGTAACATATTTGCCGGTGCAATCAATCAATTGGTCATCATGTTTCAGTTCAGGCAAATCTTTTAATAATTCAATCTTTCCGTCAATGCCTTGATTTACTTTGATGTTTGTCTGTGTAAATTCCAACGAAACCGAATCGATGAAAGTTGCATTTTTCAGGTAGATACTCATAATTTAATTTTATAAAAATGACGAATAAATGTTTGATTGATAATTCTATTAATATTTTTTTGTTATAAAAACCCGGAATTTTATTGTGTAAGAAAAATTTTATTTATTTTTACCATTGGTTTAATTTTTGTAAACATAATTGAAAAGTGACTTGCAGAAAAATTCCAATTAATCGTTCAAACGATTGTTTCATTGACATTTGAAAAATGTATTTTTCGGAATAACATTTTTAAGTTCAAGTCAAATTTGATTTCAATTATTTTACAAATTTATATTAAAAAAATAAATCAGAAAATAAAATTTAAAATATTAATGCAATGACTAAAATTATAGCAGTCAGTAATCACAAAGGCGGTGTCGGCAAAACAACTTCGGTTGCCAATATTGGAGCAGGATTGAGTTATCTTGGCAAACGAGTTTTAATAATGGATCTCGATCCACAGTCGAGTCTCACGCAAAGTTTTGGTATTAACGAACCGAAGTTTCATTTATACGGCACAGTCAAAGGCGAATATCCACTTACACCTATCAGCATTGTAAAAAACCTTGAAATTGTCGCTGCAAATCTCGATTTATCCAGCGCGGAGATTGAATTTGGACTTGAACCCGGACGCGAATATATTTTGCGCGAAATTCTTGAACCAATCAAAGAAAAATACGATTATATTATTTGCGATTGTCCACCATCGTTGGGATTGCTCACCATAAACGCATTAACCGCAGCCGACGAAATTTATATTCCATTGCAAGCAGAATTTCTGGCGATAAAAGGTTTAGCTAAAATATCCGAAATAATCGAAAAAATTAAAAAACGCTTGAACAAAGACTTGATAATTGGTGGCGTTTTTATTACGCAATATGATTCGCGTAAAGTGCTTAACCGTGATGTTGCCGAAACAATTAAAAATTATTTTGGCGACAAAGTTTTTAAAACCTACATTCGCGACAATGTTTCAATTGCCGAAGCTCCAAGCACTGGCAAGGATGTTTTCCGGTACGACAATAAATGTTACGGCTCGCAAGATTACATGGACTTGTGCAAAGAAATCCTCAAAAAAGATAAACCAGCGAAAAAAATTGAGAACTAAAATTTATTAAATTAAATTTTCAACATCAATATTGTTATTTTATCTGGAGTTGGTTTAGCCAATTTCCAAAATATTTTAATTTTTATATCAACGCAAAAATTTTCAATATGCAAGTTTTAAAATTTGGTGGCTCGTCAGTCGCTAACGCCGAAAATATAAATAAAGTAGTTGGCATTGTTCAAAAAGCGTTATTGAAAGACAAAACCGTTTTGGTTGTCTCAGCTTTTGGCGGCACAACAGATATGCTTATTGAGACCGGAAATCTGGCTGCCACTCAAAACGAATGTTACAAAGAACTGATTCAAAAAATCGAAAATCGACATCTCGATACGGTTCGCGAATTGCTACCAATCATCAATCAAAGTTCAACACTCAGTTTGGTCAAGAAAAAAATAAACGAACTCGAAAATCTTTTTGACGGCGTATATTTGTTACAAGAACTTTCTGCAAGAACACTCGACAAAATTGTAAGTTACGGCGAATTATTGTCGTCAATAATTATAGCAGCAAAATTTAGTTCGATGCACGTCGAATCGAAATGGCTTGACGCACGCGAACTTATTCGCACTGATTCGAATTTTGGTAATGCAAAAGTAGATTTTGAAACGACCAATCAAAATATACGTCAACAACTTTTAAGTCAACCTGAAAATTTATTTGTGTTACCCGGTTTTATTTCTTCGGACGCAAATAAAGTTACTACAACTATCGGTCGCGGTGGATCTGACTACACCGGTTCTATTCTTGCAACGGCTGTTGACGCAACGGTTCTTGAAATCTGGACTGACGTAAGTGGCATGATGACTGCCGATCCGCGATTGGTAAATAATGTCAAAGCGATTTCGCATATTTCGTATCAAGAAGCGATGGAATTGTCGCACTTTGGCGCTAAGGTTATTTATCCGCCAACCATGCAACCGGTTATGAGCAAAAATATTCCGGTATGGATAAAAAACACATTCGCTCCCGACGATTTCGGGACTTTAATCGAAGGTCCAAGCGACAAAAATAAAAATGCTGTTTGCGGTATTTCGAGTATTTCTAAAATGGCATTGTTAAGTCTCGAAGGAAGCGGTATGATTGGCATTCCCGGTTTTTCGAAACGCCTTTTCAATGCTTTGTCAAAAGAAAAAATCAATGTCATTTTAATTACGCAAGCATCGTCAGAACATTCCATTTGCGTAGGTATAGAAGATGTCAACATACAAAAAGCCAAAGAAGCAGTTGACAGCGAATTCATTCACGAAATAAAATCGAACATGGTCGAACCGTTGATTATTGAATCCGGTTTGTCTATTGTGGCTTTGGTTGGCGACAACATGAAAAGTCACACAGGAATAAGTGGCAAAATGTTTAGTGCGTTGGGTAGAAACGGCGTCAACATTCGCGCCATTGCACAAGGTAGTTCCGAAAAAAATATTTCGGCGGTCATCAACACACATGATGTCAAAAAAGCAATCAATGTTTTACACGAAGCGTTTTTCGAAACTGCATACAAACAAGTCAATCTTTATATTGTAGGCGTTGGAAATGTTGGCAGTCGTTTGTTGGAACAATTAAAAAATCAACAAACGTATTTGCTCGAAAATTTACGTTTGCAGTTGAAAGTCATCGGAATTGCAAACAGTCGCAAAATGTTGTTCAACGAAGACGGCATAGATTTGAGCAACTGGCAGGGATCGATTCAAAATGGCGACAAAATGAATTTTACCGAATACGTTTCTACTATTTACCAGACAAATTTGCGCAATTCAGTTTTTATTGACATTACTGCAAATGAACAAGTCGCAAACGTCTATAAATCGTTGCTCAAAAAAAGCATTTCGGTTATTGCATGTAACAAAATTGCTTGTTCGTCGGATTATCAAAATTATTCTGACTTGAAAAATCTGGCGCGCGAATATAATTCTTCATTTTTATACGAAACAAATGTTGGCGCAAGTTTGCCAATCATCGGAACACTAAATGATTTGATGCGCAGTGGCGACAAAGTCAATAAAATTGAAGCTGCATTGTCGGGTACACTCAATTTTGTTTTTAACAATTATGACGGAACGACGCCTTTTGCAGAAGTTGTAAAACAAGCGCAGACCGAAGGCTACACAGAACCCGATCCACGCGTCGATTTAAGCGGAATTGATGTAATGCGTAAAATTTTGATACTTGCTCGCGAGTCGGGCAACGTTATGGATTTGAAAGACATTGCTTGCGATTCGTTTTTACCCGAACCATGTATGAATGGCGACGTCGCAAATTTTTATAAAGAACTGAAAATACACGAACAACATTTTGCAGCGTTATATCATCAGGCAAAACAAAAAGATTGCAAATTAAAATTTGTTGCACGTTTTGAAAACGGAAAAGCTGCCGTCGGTTTGCAACACATCTCAAAAGATCACGATATGTTTCATTTATACGGCAAAGACAATGTCGTTTTATTTTATACAAACCGTTATTCGCAGCAGCCTTTAGTTATAAAAGGAGCTGGCGCCGGTGCAGAAGTTACAGCCTCCGGTATTTTTGCTGACATTATGAGAACAGCACGAGTTTAATTAAATTGATTAATTTTATGGCAATTATAAAAACTGTTAGAAATTTTACACCACAATTCGGCGAGAATTGTTTTCTTGCCGAAAGTTCCGTCATTTTAGGTGACGTCATTATGGGCGACAATTGCAGCATTTGGTATGGTGCGGTTTTGCGTGGCGACGTAAATTCGATTCGCATTGCTAACAAAGTAAATATACAGGACGGCGCTGTATTGCACACGCTGTACGAAAAATCAGTCGTTATTATTGGCGACAATGTTACCATTGGGCACAATGCAGTTGTTCATGGGGCAACGATTAAAAACAATGTGTTGGTTGGCATCGGAGCAATTGTTCTTGACCATGCAGTTGTTGGCGAAAACACAATAATCGCTGCCGGTTCGGTTGTACTCGACAGCCAGATTGTCGAAGCAAATTCTATTTACGCAGGAGTACCAGCAAAAAAAGTAAAAGCCATCAAAGCCAATCAGTCGCGCGAAATGATTGAGAAAATTGCAAATAATTATATTATGTATGCAAGTTGGTACAAATGATTTTGAATTTGTTATTTTCCAGAAAATTTGTAATTTGCAAATAAATTGGTCAATACAAAAATGGAAAACAAAAACAACGAAACGGTTTTATTCGGACTTTCGAAAACATTATTCTGGGATGTGGATTTGACGAAACTCAACTCTAAAAAACTCGCCCGATTTGTTGTTGAGCGTGTGCTTACTTATGGTTCGTGGAAAGAATTTAAAGAAACTCTTGATTTTTATGGTAAAGAGCAAGTCGCATATCATGCTTCACAAATTCGATATTTAGACAAAATTGTTCTAAGTTTTTGCGTTACATATTTTAAAATTCCTAAAAGTAAGTTTCGATGCTATATACAAAAACGGTTGCACCCATCACATTGGGATTATTAAATGAATTGATGCAAAAAAATTATTTGCAAAATTTCGTCTTAGTTGGTGGCACAGCATTATCATTACAAATAAATCATAGAATGTCTATATATTTAGATTTATTCAGTACTGAAATGTTCATTTCCAGCGAAATGAAAATCCAGCTAGAAAAAGAGTATGCAAATTTCGTGGTTGATATGCAAATGTCAAGTTCGCTGACAGCCAAAATTAATGATATAAAAGTCGATTTAATTCTTTTCAAATATGGTTTTGCTTATCCTTTTTTAACTGAGACTGGTTTAAGGATAGCTAATATCAAAGATATTGCACCTATGAAACTTGATGCAATTACCGGTAGAGGGAAGAAAAAAGATTTTTTCGATTTATATTTTCTTCTCCAACATTTTACTTTGCCAGAATTATTGGAACTTTATCAAGCTAAATATAAGCATACAACTTTATTTCATGTAATCAAAAGTATAAATTATTTTGTAGAAGCCGAAGGTCAACCCGATCCCACAGTTCTCGACAAAAAAGTTACATGGACAAAAGTAAAAAAGAAAATTGCGGAAGAAATAAGAAAACTTTAAGAACTGCACGAAATCAACTTACAGTTAAATCGATATGTTCAACCAACTGAATTTGTTTTGCTTTTATTGGACGGTTTAAAAAATGACCGCCTTGGCGCTCGAAAGTTTCGGCAGCTTCAGTTGTATAAAATTTAAGCGTTCCGTTTTTCGAACATTGCTCGTTAATTTCGGGATGTCGAAATAAATAATCTTTTAGACTTTCAGCTACAATGTCGCCTTGCGAAATAATTTTTATGTGCGACGGAACGTATTTCTGAATTTTTGGCAGCAACAATGGATAATGCGTGCAACCTAAAATAATGACGTCAATATTTTTATCTTTCGTTAGTAAATTGTCAATATTTTTCTTGACAAAAAAATCTGCGCCATTGGAATTAAATTCATTGTATTCAACTAACGGAACCCACATCGGGCAAGATTCTTGTACCGTAATTATTTCCGGAAAAAGTTTATGTATTTCCATTGGATAAGATTCTGATAAAACCGTGCCTTGCGTTGCCAAGACGCCAATATGACCGGTTTTTGTAAATTTTTCAACGGCTTCGACACTCGGACGAATAACGCCCAAAACTCTTTTGTGTGGATTTATTTTTGGTAAATCGTTTTGTTGAATGGTTCTTAATGCTTTTGCCGACGCTGTGTTGCAAGCCATAATAATTAACCAGCAACCTTTGTCGAAAAGTTTTTTAACTGCTTGCAAAGTATAATTATAAACTACGTCAAACGAACGGTTGCCATAAGGCGTGCGGGCGTTATCGCCAAGATAAATAAAATCATACGCTGGAAGATGTTCAACAATTTCTTTGAGAATAGTTAAGCCGCCATAACCAGAATCAAATATGCCAATGGGTTGAAATTGATTTTCCATAAATTTGATTTAAATAGAAAAAGGTAATATCACAAATTTTGCAGTATTACCTTTCTTTTTAAAATTGAAAAAATTTATTTCTTTTTAGGTGGATCTTTTTTTATTGTTTCGTCTTTTTTCTTTTCTTCGGTAATTGAAAGTTCTTTTTTTACTAATGGCATAACGTCTTCCCAGTCTTCGTTATAAAAAATAACCGAACCTGTGCTGATGTCGAAAACGCTATTAAATTTATTTTCTTTACCAACTTTTTCGATAGCTTTTTTTGCTTTGTCCATAATTGGTTGCAACAATTCCGACTGTTTCTTTTGTAAGTCTTGTTGTGCCTTCTGTTTAAAACTTTCGATACGTTCCTGCAACGATTTTAATTCTTCTTCCTTTGTCGATTTAATTAAATCTGTCAAAGAATCACGTTTACTAACGTAATCGTTTAATTTATTGTTGTACTCAACTTGCATAGCTTCTAATTGTTCTTGCAAAGTTTTTGTTTGCGCTTCGAGTGTAGCAACTGCGGTTTCGCGCTCTGGCATTAAGGACAACAATTTTTGTGAATCGATGTAACCGAATTTGAGTTTCTGAGCAAACAAAATTGTGCTCGACAACATTAAAATAGCAACTAATGATAATCTTAATACTTTTTTCATAAATTAATTTCTGTTTTTGTGAATTAACATTTTAAATTTTTGGCAAATATATAACAATTATTAATTGTTAATTGTTAATTATTAATTTTTAACAGTATGTTAAATATAATTATTTTTTGAATCCCATTTTTTCTAAAACATCGTCGCTTTTGTCGTATTTTGGATTTGTGTAAAGAAAGTTTCCGCTGCCCGATGATACGTCCATAAAAATGTCGATGTTATTATCTTTTGCAATTTCTTTGATTGTATTAAAAATTTCGTCCTGAATCGGTTTTATTAATTCCTGACGTTTTTTAAACAAATCGCCATCTTTGCCGAAATATTTTTTTTGCAATTCTTTTGCATTTTTAATTTTGGCAAGTATTTCGTCTTCTTGCTTTTTGCGCATTTCTTCGGTTAGTAAAACTTTTTCGTTTTGATAATTGCGGTCGAGTTTATCTATTTCGACGTGCATATCTTCAATTTCTTTCTGCCATTTTTCCGACAGTTTATCGAGTTCGTCTTTTGCTGACTGATATTTTGGAATATTGTTCAGAATATATTCCGTATCGACGTAAGCAAATTTTTGAGCGACAGCTATCGTTATCGCAAAAATCATCAAAGCTGACAAAATTATTTTTTTCATATTTTTACACTTTAAATAAACAATTGTTTAATTTTGTTGACCAAGTACAAAATGCCATTGCCCACGCCAGTTGTCGCTTGTTTTGCCCGGTATTGGATCGAATCCGTAACCCCAGTCAACTCCAAGAACACCCAACATTGGTAAAATAAAACGGACTCCAATACCAGCAGAGCGATTGACATCAAATGGATTGTAGTCGCTAAAATGCGTCCAGGCATTTCCTGCTTCGAGAAACGAAAGAACATAAATTGTTGCACTTGGGTTTAACGATAATGGGAAACGCAATTCCAACGTATATTTATTGTAAATATTTCCACCGGTCGATGGTGTCAAAGCTCCGTTTGCATAACCGCGTAATCCGATTGTCTCACGACCATAAAGATTATAGCCCGATAAACCATCGCCTCCTAAATAGAATCCTTCGAATGGCGACGGTCCAATGGCTGTGTTGTAAAATCCTAAATAACCACCTTCAATTTTTGATCGTAATACAAGATTGCCTACAATTCGCGTAAACCAATCCATTTTATAATTTATTTTGTAATATTCTATCCAGTGGTACATTTCTTGTTCACTCATGGTAGTGTAATCTCTGTTTTTGGCGAACAATGAATATGGTGGCGTCAATTTTAATGAGAGTGAAAACAAACTGCCCATGCGTGTATAAAATGGGTTGTCTATCGAACTTCGCGATAATGTAGTACCAAAACTGAAATTGTTGCAATCGCCGTTGCTTATCACAAAGTACGATGCGGGCCATTGATACAAATTGTAATTTTGCAAACTGATTTCGTTCGATAAAATAAAATAATCATCTGGCCAGGAAAGACGTCTTCCGAGACCAACAACAAGTGCTGTTGTTTTCATACTTTCGTAAGTTGACGATGTTGACAGTTGTCCATTGGTCTGGATGGAATAATAAGTTGTTGCAGATAATGAGTTTGCTTTTTTGCCACCTAACCAAGGTTCTGTAAATGAAATACTGTAATTTTGGTAATAACTTCCATTGGTTGTAAAACGCACTGCCAAAGTTTGACCGTCGCCAGATGGAATTGGTTTCCAACCGTCTTTTGTAAACATTTGTCTTGCCGAGAAATTACCGAGCTTCAAACCCAACGAACCTACAAGCATGTTTGCACCCCAGCCACCCGATAATTCTATCTGGTCATTCGATTTTTCTTCGACGGTATATTCTAAATCGACGGTTCCGTCTGACGGATTTGGAACAGGTGTTGGTGTTATTTTTTCAGGATCGAAATGTCCGAGCTGTGCTAACTCACGTACTGAACGGATTATGTCTGCTTTGCTGAATAGTTCGCCGGGTTTTGTTCGTATTTCACGTCGTATAACATGTTCGTTAGTTTTGTTATTACCCGAAATGGTAACTTTGTTAATCGTCGCCTGTTTGCCTTCGCGAATTCGAATTTCGAGATCAATACTGTCATTTTCAGTATTTAATTCTACCGGTACTGCATTGTAAAATAAGTAACCGTCGTCGAGATATAAATTGCCAACTGCGTCTTGATCTGTACTCAAACGTTTGTCTAAAACTTCTTGATCGAAAACGTCGCCTTTTTTTATTCCAAGTGAATTTGTTAACTGTAGCGATGTATATTTTGTATTGCCAACCCACGAAATTTTGCGGAAATAATATTTACGACCTTCATCGATTTTCATTTTTATCATTACAAAATTTGCGTCGTAATCATACACTGTGTCCCAAACAATGCGTGCGTCGCGGAACCCTTTAGTCGTATATTTTGTTATGATGCTCACTTTGTCTTCTTTGTATTTCGCCTCGATGTATTTTGAACGTTTGAATGCAAAGAAACGTTTTTGTTTGGTTTCTTTCATTAACCGGCGAATCTTGCGTGCAGAAAAAACTTTGTCGCCTTCTATTTGTATTTGTTTTACTTTTATCCTTGCGTTTTTTGTAACGTTGATATTAAGTATCGAGCAATTTGTCAGTGTTGTGTCTGGCTTTTGCACAATATCTATTTTTACGCGCAAAAAGCCTTTGTCGATATAATAATTTTTTATTGTATTGGTTGTTTGAATTATCATATTTTCTGTAACCTGACTGCCGCGTGTTAATGTAATTTTTTCTTCGAGGTCTTTTGCTTCTCCTTTTTTGGCGCCAGTAATAAAATGTGCCGATAAACGCGGGCGTTCCTGAAGATATATTTCAAGATAAATATCTTGGTTGACAACATGGGTTGCATTAATTCTGATGTCTGAAAAAAGACCTTGTTTCCAGAGTTTTTCGATGGCGCTGGTTATTTCCTCGCCAGGGACTTGTATGGTGTCGCCCAATTGCAAACCGGTAAGTTGTATTAAAGCGGGTTCGCTCAAATATTTTATTCCAGCCACAGTCATACCGGCTATGCGGTATTCTTTTGGTTTGCTGTAACTAATGTTTGTTAAATTTGACGATACTACTTTGGTGGTATCTGGGGTTTGCGAGTAAAGCGATAAATTTGTAACGATAAGAACAATCAGTAAAACGAGGTTTCTCTTTAACATCCTTGATATTGTATTAATGCTTTAATATATTTGAAAAAATTGAATTATATTTTGAAATCGAAATTTGCTGTTATTAAAAATTTTGCAAATGTAAAAAAAATTAGAATATTACGAATTAGAATGATCTATTTGTTCACTTGTTTTTCCAAATCTCCGTTCACGTCGCTGATAATCAATAATTGCTTGATAAAAATGTTCGCGGCGAAAATCGGGCCACAACACTTCGGTAAAAAACAACTCGGTATAAGCTATCTGCCACAATAAAAAATTGCTTATGCGATATTCTCCGCTTGTGCGTATAAGCAGTTGTGGATCGGGAATATTCTTTGTTGTCAAGTATTGCGAAAAAGTTTCGTCGTTTAAGTTGACAGATTTTATTTTGCCAAGTTCCAAATCGGTTGCAATTTTTTTGACTGCATTTACAATTTCCCAACGGCTGCTGTAACTCAACGCCAACACCAAAGCCAATCCTGTATTGCGTGATGTTTTCTGGATAGCTTCGTTTAGTTCTTTATTGACTTTCGATGGCAGGGATTCTAAATCGCCAATTGCCAAAAGCCTGACATTGTTGTCGAGTAATGTTTTTGTTTCAGAATTAATTGTCGAAACCAATAAAGCCATCAAGGCATCAATTTCGATTCTTGGGCGACTCCAGTTTTCTGTCGAAAAAGCATATAATGTTAAATAACCAATGCCCAATTCCGCCGCTGCTTCAACGGTATCACGCACAGCAAGTACACCGTTGCGATGTCCGAAGATGCGTTGATTTCCTCGTTTTTTTGCCCAACGTCCATTGCCGTCCATAATAACGGCGACGTGGCTTGGAAGTTTTTCTTTGTTAATGTTTTCGATTAACGACATTTTATTTTATTAATTATTTAACATGCTTTTTTATAAGACTTTTTTCTAAATACCAAGTCGCTAAATGGCTTGCAAGATACATTAAAATTGTTGATTTTAAAATCACTCAATTTCCTATTGAATGACGTCTTATAATTTTTTTTTTAAACTATCTGATTTATTTAATTTTATCATTTTAATAAAAGATTTTGATTTGTTATAATTTAATAATATTTAAGAATTCAAATCAAGGTTGTGTAAATTGATAGGCTTTACATTTAATAACGCCATTGTAAAATTTATAACTAAGTACAATGCCTGTCAGGAAGTACCAGTCGTTGTTCATGGTTGTTACATTTTGTTTTGGACTGAATGAAAACGGAGTTTTGTCCGTAATACCGTCTAAGTATGGTGTAAATGTTCGTCGTATTGAATACTCAACGCCAATTGCATACTTGTCGTTCAATGCAAATTTAAATCCAACCCCCAATGGCAAACAAATCTGAAATGCACTCATGTTTGGACTATGCGAAAAGAAACCAGCTAATCCGGTCATTACATAAGGTGTTGCTCGATCTCGTATTTTCGACAAAGTGAAGGGTAAGAAATTAAATTCAATTTGTGTGCCTAAGTCCACAATTGTTTGGTTCATCGAATAATTACGATACTGTTGATAAAGGTCTTTAAAATCTGCATCTTTAGCTGTAAGTTTCACACTGAGAACACTCAGTCGCAAAGCAAACCGATTTGTAAAATTGTATTTATATATCGCTCCACCTGCGATACTGGGCGAATAAAAATGTGTTGATGGATTGAGGTTGCCAAAATAATATGATGCGCCCAAAAAACCTCCGATGTCGGCTTTAATTTGTGCTTTTAGGTTTAAAGTAAATGCAACACACAAAATCAATAAAATTTTTTTCTTCATTTATTTATTTAATTTGTTTGAAAATCCAAAAACATTATTCCTCGAATTTTCCAACTTTCAAAACTTTTCAACTTCTATAAAACAAAAATCCATTTTTTCTCAATATAAACTGAAAAAAAACGGATAAATTGTTATTTGCGCAAAGATAAATAAAAAACTTGACAAATGTAAAATATTAGAATTTCGGTAAACCGGTTCGTGTTGTTTTAAGTCTATAAACCGCGCTAAATATCATAAAAATATATGAGTCTTTATAATTAGGACTTCCTCTGGGTGGCATATCATGGTTAGGTCCTTGCGGATAAGTTTCTGTACTGTTGTGCATTCTCCAGTTACCTGAACCTACGGGATCTTCAACCAAATGGCGGTCGGAAAAATAAACGGCTAATTCGGCTTGTTGCGAAGTACCATATTTATTGAAATAATCGCGTAAGAATTTAGGATCGACGTAGTTTCCTGATGTATCGTCAATATAATCTGTCGATGTATATCGGTTGCCTATTTCCATTTGAATGCCCCATTGTTTATTTATAAAATATTTGAAACCTATACCGATGGGAATACAAAATGCCCAACTGCTGTAAACAGGTGCAGTGTGGTATCTGCCGGTTGTGTCAGGTATTCCTTCGCCTTCTGTCCGCAGTGGTCTTAGTTCATGCCATTGTCCATCAGGTCCTAAACCTTTTGGGTTGTAATAGAATCCACCTATTCCGGCAAAAAGATAAACGTTTACGCCATAACGACGCAATCCTTTAAATCGTTGACGGGCATAAGTTGTTCCGGTTGGTTCGCCAATTAAAGAATATTCAAATTGAAATGATGTTTCGAAAATGGGTGATTTGAAACTTAAATTGCGCGACTTACGTCCGACATCGCCGGAATAAGCATCGTTACCCGAAACTTGCGCCCACGATAGATTTGCATGTATGGCTAATGGCTCAAAAATTTTGTAACGAAAACCGGCTTGCGCAACAAAACGGGTTGATGTTATATCCATGTCGCGGATGCCGAAAAAGTGTGCTGCATTTTGTGTACCACCGCCAAGGTCGCCCATAAATTCTGTCGGTCCCATGCCGAAAGTAAATTCGTATCGTGTTTTTTTCCAGCGTTGGGCTTGCGTCAAAAATGGCGATGCTATTAAAAAGATTAGAAGAGCGATTAAAATTTGTTTCATGATAATTTCTTTAAATGTTACAAAAAAGCTAACAAAGTAAATTTACTAATTTGATTTTGTTTCATAAAATTTTCATCAAAAATAAATAATTAATTGCGACGATCGGCGCCCCACATTAATTTATTTCTAATTGTATTCGAAAAACTGTAGCCCTGTATTTTCAAGACATTGATTGAGAATTCCGATCGTTTCACAATAATTTCGGTATCCATTTCAAAAATTTCCGAACGCGAATCGAGTGTTGCCATAAAATCGCTGCTGCGTCCTTCAACTTTTAATTTAATTTCGTATTCGTCGCTCAACACCACTGGTCGCACGGTTAAATTGTGTGGCGCTATTGGTGCGATGATAAAATTATTTAGTTCCGGAAAAACAATCGGACCTCCAACACTCAGCGAATATGCAGTACTTCCGGTTGGCGTCGATATTATTAATCCGTCAGTCCAATAAGAATTTAAATATTCGTCGTTGACATATACATGCACTGTTATCATCGACGATGTGTCTTTTTTGTGTACAGTAAATTCGTTCAATCCATACGGAAAATCAGCAAAATGCCCTAATGGCGATTCGAATTTTAGTAACGACCTTTTCTCAAACGTATATTTTTTCTCAAAAATTGTATCGATGGCTTTTGTGATTTCGCCTCGCGAAATGTTTGCCAGAAATCCAAGTCTTCCGCTGTTGATGCCAACAATCGGAATGCCCGAATTGCGTACTAAATTTATTGTCTCTAAAAAAGTTCCATCGCCACCAATTGTAAACATTATTCCGGTTTCAGCAGCCATGTCTAAATGGCTTGTGAAAACACCTTCGATGGGCGGATCGAACCAGATTTCGTCAACTAAAAAATTATAAAACGGTTTGTAAACCGATATTTCGCAATTATAATATTTTAGCCGTTTAAAAAATTCGTGAATTGATTCTGTAAAGCTTTCATCGAAATTTCTACCGTATATTGCAACTTTCATTTTACCTGCCAAAGTTTTTTCTTTTTTAATATTGAGCAAATATAATTACATATTTTGCTTAAACATTCAGATAGGTCATAAATTCTTCAAACCGGTTTTGGTACAGGCTTTCCATTTCATTCTCCTGCGAAAATGAATATCGGACGTTGTAATCGAACCGGTAAAAAGTTTGAAGAATAGCTGACAAATCAATTTTGTTTGTTTTAATGGTAACGTCGATAAGCGAAGTGTCCGGCACATTGCTGACGTACAAACTTAAAATACGCGCATCGTTGCCTTCGATTATTTGTGTTATTTCGCTCAACGAATAATCTATTGAATTCATTTGTAAAACAATAATGCCGCCCGGATTTTGTACGGCAGTCATTTTCGAAAAATGTTCAATTATATCCTGCAATGTTATGACGCCTATGAAATTGTTATTTTCGTCGAGCACCGAAATTGCCGAAAGTTTCAAACGCGAAACAACTTCGATAACTTCGTAAACATGTTGCGACGCATAAACGTATGGTCGGCGTAAAGACAAACTGTGATTTCCAACCGCTTCTTCTACCATATTTAAATCATAAATGTCATTGTCCGAAATCATTCCCAAAAATTCGCTGTTATTGACAATAGGCAAATGAGAGATGCGAAAAATTTCCATCCAGCTTAACGCTTTCGCGCCGGTGTCCGACGTTTTAAGCGCAGGCACAATATCCGATACTAAATCTTTCGCTAACATGTTTTATTTTTTATTATTTAACGGTTTTTAAACCGTAAAATTATAAATTTATTTATCTGTTTGACCTATCGCTCATTTTTAATTGTCAAGAACGTTTTTTTATTGACAAGATTTTATTTTTTATTGCATTATTTTATCGACGCTTCGGATTACTGCATCAATTACAATTTTAATTTGACTTTCGCTCAAATCGAAATATACAGGCAAAGATATTTCGCGGCTGTAATTGTCGAAAGCCACCGGATAATCGTTTATGTTGTAACCTGCATTTTTATACGCGCTCAACATCGGTACCGGTTGAAAATGTACATTGACCGAAACGTCGCAATCGAAAATTAGCTGAATAATTTCGTCGCGCTTTTGTTCGCTGACATTTTTTATGCGCAATGGATAAACATGATAGGAAGAAATCTTTTCAGACGTTTCGTAAACCGGAATTTGTGCCCACGGAAATTTCGAGAATGCTGTTGAATATTTATCAAAAATATTTTTGCGTTTTACCAAAGTTTCGCTGTCGTATCTTTCAATTTCTATTAATCCTATGGACGCAAGAATGTCGGTCATATTTGCTTTGTAACCTGCCATTTGTACGTCGTACCGCCAGTTGCCTTTTTGTACTTTTGCCAATGCGTCTTTTGTCTGACCATGTAAACAAAATACATTGAAAAATTTATAAATTTCGTCGTTGTCAAAAGGCTCCGGCAAATTAAATGCAATTGCGCCACCTTCGGCGGTCGTCAGATTTTTTACAGCATGAAAAGAAAAAACGCTGATGTCCGTAAGACTTCCTGTTTTGCGTCCAAAGTAACTTGCGCCTACAGAATGTGCAGCGTCTGACAATACCAAAATTCTGCCTAATTGTTTTTGTATTTCATTTGAACTTTTGAATTGTGCAACAATTTCAGGTTGTCGAGCCAAAGCATTTATAGCATTATAATCGCAAGGAAAACCTGCAAAGTCAACGGGCATAATAACTTTTGTTTTTGACGTAATGGCTTTGGAAACTGCATCGACCGAAATATTAAAATCGTTTGCATTTACATCAACAAAAACCGGTTTTGCGCCACAGTGCAAGATTACGTTTGCAGTTGCGCAATAGGTGTATGCCGGCAAAATAACTTCGTCGCCATAACCAATACCAAACCAGCGCAACACAACTTCCAATCCGGCTGTTGCCGAACTTACGCAATAGGTTGACTTATTGCCGCAATACGCAGTCAGCTTTTTTTCGAAAAGCTTTGTCTTCGGTCCGGTGGTTATCCAGCCCGATTTCAACGTATCGACTACTTCGTCAAGTATTTTCTGGTCAATATGTGGTGGCGAAAATGGTATCATTCAAATTAAATTTATTAAAATACACCTGCAATCTAACCTCCAAAATTATAAAAATTAGGAATTATTCCATCAAATTGTTAATAATTTTGATGGACAGCCGATTTTCATATACCAACGAATTGGATATAGAGGTCGATGCAAACAAAAAAAACGATTATTTAAAAATTTTATCAAATTGCGCATTTATAGCATTATTTTTGATTAGTAAATTTATACTATATTAAATGTAGTACAAAATTTGAAGAACTCAATTCAACAACCGGATTTATAAATTAATGAAGAAACATAAAATTATCGTAGTCGATGATCACCAACAATTTCGGAGCGGATTAAAATCAATTCTTTCGAAAAATAATTTTATTGACGTCATTGGCGAAGCTGCAAATGGATTTGAATTTTTGAAATTGTTGGACAGCCAAAATCCTGACATTGTTTTTATGGATATTGATATGCCGCAAATGAACGGTATTGAAGCTGTAAAAGAAGGATTAAAAAAAAATCCTGATTTGAAATTTATCGTGCTGAGCATGTTTGGCGACGAATATTATTATTCGCAAATGATTCAAGCGGGCGCAAAAGCATTTGTTTTAAAAACATCAAATGTTTCGGATTTATTACAAGCCGTAAAAGAAGTTGCGTTGGGCAAAAACTATTTTTCTAATGACTTATTGCGCAGTGTGGTTTTCAAAATAAACAAAATTAAACATGAAAAATCAATCGTTCAGTTTAACGACCGCGAATTGGAAATTATTAATGCAATTTGCGCCGGTTTTGCTGACGACGAAATTGCAGAAAAAAATCGTTGCAGCGTTTTGGAATTAAATGTTTTAAAAACTAATATTCTGGAAAAAGCAAATTGCAAAAATACGGCTGGTCTTATTATTTATGCAATTAAAAATAAATTAGTCGAAATTTAAAACAACATTTATCAATTATTCATGGAAAATTTTGATTTAAAAATATTCAAAGAAAAATTTATTGAAGATGCGCATAATCTTATCAATGAATTGGAAAGCGATATTTTGGAATTGGAAAAAAGCCCGCAGAATAAAGAATTGATTGATAAAATTTTCAGAGCAATGCACACGTTGAAAGGCGTTGGCAGCATGTATGGATTCGACGAAATTTCGCGGTTTACACATTTGCTCGAAAATGTTTATGACGCTATTCGCGACGAACGTTTTGGGATGACCGACACAATTTTCAGTATCACGTTTTCATCGGTCGATCATTTACGCAATTTGTTGGCTAACGAAAATATTTCTGACAAAAAACTAAAAACGAATCACGAACATCTTATTCATCAGATTGAAAAACTGATGAAAGAAAATTCGATACTCATAAAAAAACGTACGTTGTTAAAAGAAATGGCTGAAACGCCATCTTTTATTGATATATCAAAAGGTTTATGGTATATTTCATTAGATTTTGACGATTCACTTATTTCACGCGGAATCAAATTGTTGAAAATTTTTCAGGAACTTGCCAGTGTTGGCGAATTTTATATCGACCAAAACGAAATTGAAAATAAAGAATCGCACATCCAAACAATTATTATTTATTTGATTACCGATAAAAGTAGAGCAGATATTGAAGATGTATTTCTATTTTTACTCGACGATACCAGAATTGTTCAACTTTCGAGCAATAATATTTTGGACGACGATTTTTTTTCGCAAAACGATAAACCCAATTCAACAGAACAATCTATTTTAAACGTCATTCATCAATTGGCGTCTGGTCTGGAATATGAGTTGCCGCAAGATAAATCTGAAAGTCTAAAATCCGAAACAAAAGAACAAAATTTGATTGATGATTTTATTCAGGTCAAACAAAATATTTCGCAGCGAATACCGGTAAGTTCAGAAAAGTTAGATCAATTAATGTATCTTGTAACAGAACTGGTTACGCTAAAAACGCAAATGAAACTATCATGCGAATTGAATGATTTAAATGCACTTAAACTTCAGGTCGAAAACATAGAAAAACTATCGAACGGATTTCGCAAAAACGCTTTGTCAATCCGCTTGGTGCAAATAAAAGAATTAACATTAAAATTTAAAAGATTAGTACACGATTTATGTTCACAATTACAAAAGCATGTCGATTTTGTTATCGACGGCGACGAAATAGAACTTGACAAAAGCATTGTTAATTTGTTAGCCGATCCGCTGATGCACCTTATAAGAAATTGTATCGATCACGGCATTGAGTTACCTGCAGAACGAACCAAGAAAAACAAACCTGCAAAAGGAATTGTCAAAATGACTTCGTATCAAACGGGTAATTTTATTTTCATTCAGATTTCTGACGACGGCAACGGCATTGACATTGAAAAAGTGAAAAATAAAGCAATTGAAAAAGGCATCATTTCTACACACGACAATTTAGCGAATCATCAGATTTTTGATTTAATTTTTCTCCCCGGATTTTCGACTGCCGAACATCTTACAAGTGTTTCCGGTCGTGGCGTTGGAATGGACGTTGTAAAAAAAAGAATTCAGGAAATACGCGGCGAAATTCAAGTTGACAGCGAAACCGGTTTAGGAACTTCGTTTACAATTAAATTGCAGCAGACTTTGTCCATCATGGACACTTTGCTGGTAAAAACCGGAAAGTCATACTTTATGATTCCAATTGACGAAGTAAAGAATTGCGAGCAGGAATTTCACGAAACAATTGCCAACAAATTCAATACACAAATCGCGGTTGGCGACAAATTGCTGCCGTTTATTTATATGCGCACTGTCGTTAGAATAAAAGGCGAGTCGCCGTTGAATGAAAAAATTATCGTCATTCAAAAACAAGACAAACGTTATGCAATTATTGTTGACGACATTATTGGCGAATATCAGGCAGTACTCAAACCGTTGGGATATATGTTTGAAGACCAGCACTACTATACCGGCGCAAGTATTTTGGGCGACGGTTCAATTGCGTTTATGCTCGACACCGGCAGACTGTTAGCATATTCATCAATGGATAATTGACAATGGACAATTTTTGAAAATGAAAAAGTCGAAAAACAGAATATCATATCTTTCGTTTCAGGTGGGACAAGAAATATTTCTCGTGTCGGTAAAAAAAGTGCTGGAAGTTTTGCTACAACAAGCAATTACCGAAGTCCCAAATACCCCTGAAACAATAAAAGGCGTCATACATTTTCGTGGCGACATTATTCCGGTTATCAATTCGCGCGTCAAGTTTAACATGAAAAAAATTGCAGAAATTGCCGACGAAGTAATTATTGTTTTCGAAATTCTAAAAGACAACAAAAAAATTCGATTGTCCGCATCAGCCGATTTGGTTA